>Ga0172368_10007744_pt1 | contig 11116 bp, 10 predicted proteins | sample Lak11m_FD_114540 | JGI IMG/M metagenome (GOLD analysis project Ga0172368, IMG submission 114540) | Freshwater microbial communities from Kabuno Bay, South-Kivu, Congo - kab_022012_11m | ecosystem: Environmental > Aquatic > Freshwater > Lake | place: Democratic Republic of the Congo: South-Kivu...
ACGCCGGTCACCTCGGCCGCCACCTGCGCGATGATCGTGTGGTTGCCCTGGCCGCAATCGGCGCCCGCGAAATAGACGACTGCCTCCGCGATCTCCGCGGCGCCGCGCAACTCCACGCGGGCATAGCTGTTTTCCTGGTAGCCCAGGCTGAAGCCGACGTTCTTGAAACCGGCGGCGAAACCGATACCGCGGACGAAGGACGAAGGACGAAGGACGGATGATACTCCGGCCGCTTCGTCTTTCGTCGTCGGTCGTCGCCAGCGCCCTGCCGCATCCTGCGTCCAGCCGGCCGCGCGCGCCGCCGCGATGATCGTGTCGGTCAAGCCGACGCCGCCGGGGATGGGGGTGCCGGTGGTGAGGAGCTTGTCGGCGGTGAGGACGTTTCTCAGTCGGATTTCCACCGGATCGAGGCCCAGCGCCTGAGCCAGCTTGTCCATCTGGCTCTCGGCCGCGAAATGGCCCTGTGGCCCACCGAAACCCCGGAACGCTGCGCCCGGCACGTTGTTGGTGTAGACTGCGTGGGTATCCACCGCGACGTTGGGAATTTCGTAGGGGCCGGTGCAGGTTTGCGTCGTGTTGCCCAGCACCTTGTTGCTGGTGTACATATACGCGCCGCCATCCGCGACCACTTTCACCTCGGCCGCGGTCAATTTGCCGTCGCGTTTCGCCCCCCACCTGGCCCAAATCTTCATCGGGTGGCGCTTGCCATGGCCGATGATGGATTCCTCGCGGCTCCAAACGGTCTTCACGGGGCGCTTGATCCCGCGCTGCGCCAGCCGCCAGACGGCCAACGCCAGGGTGATCTGCACCGACATATCCTCGCGGCCGCCGAACGCGCCGCCGATGGCCGGGTAGATCACGCGCACCTGCTCCGTCGGGATATCGAGCGCGTGAGCGATCTGCTTCTGATCCACATGCGTCCATTGGCCGGCCACTTCGACCGTCACCCGGCCTGCATCGTCCAAATACGCGATACCGGCTTCGGGCTGAAGATAGGCGTGCTCCTGGACGGGCGTTTGATACACCCCCTCGATGATCACGTCGGCGTCGCGGAAGCCGGCGGCGAGGTCGCCCTTGCGGATGCGGTAGCCGTAGCAGATGTTATCGGCGCAGTGCGGGTGGAGTTGCACAGGAAGACCCTCAGGGTCTCGGAGACCCTGAGGGTCTGGCGTGCTCAGCCCGCCCGCCAGCGACGGCGCGGCGACTTCGGGATCTGTTATGATCGGCAGGTCGGCCCATTCGACGCGGATCAACTTGCACGCGGCGCGCGCCTGCGCCTCGGTCTCCGCGACGACCAGCGCCACCTGGTCGCCGACGAAGCGCACCACGTCCGCGCCCGCCTTGGCCGAACCTGGCCCGCACAGCACCGGCTGGTCGGGGATTTGCAGGCCGTACTCGTTCACCGGCACATCGGCGGCGGTGAAGATCGCGACCACGCCCGGCGCAGCTTCGGCCGCAGCCGCGTCAATGCCCAGGATGCGCGCATGAGGCCGGCCTGCGAACAGCGTCGCCATGTGCAGCATGTCCGGGAAGGTGATATCGCCGGGGTAGAGCGTTTGGCCCGTCACTTTGCCCGGCGCATCCAGGCGGGGGGCGTTATGTCCGATGGTCGTATGATCTTGTAGGCGCATAGTTATGGCTCCGCCAAAGCAAGGAAACCCTTTTCGCGAAGCGCCTGAACGTATCCGGCGCGATTCAGAGGGCAAGCGATCAATTCGCGAAACTGGGCTTCATTCAGCCGCAGTTGCTGCCGGATGAGATCAGGCAGTTTGCCTTTTAGCTCGCCGCGCTTATGAGGAATCTTAGTCCACAAAACGATCTGCCCTTCGTAACGAAAAAACGCCAGAGTATCCCGCCCTTCTCGCATTTCCATTTCTAATTTGTCAAAAGCGCGCAGCACTTCTTGGATTTTCATAGCGGGATTCTTCCTCCACGGTGTCCGCCAGGTATTCCCAAACCTGTTTGGGTAAAGCGCCTAAAGTGTTGATGTTTTCCCGCAGCGTAAGGTAGAGATCTACAATAGTATGCCGCAGATCGTCCAGCGCCTCGCCCTCAGTTTCCCCATAGCCGAACAGTTCCAGATCGTAAGCCGAAGCGATCACCTGCGCGCCATCATCTTCCAACGAGATGGCGATCGGATTCCTGAGCCGAAGCCCAGGATAGCGCAGGCTATAGAGCAAGAGCAGCCGTCGCTTGGCGAGCTTCTCTAGCTTGAGAGAGAGATCGCTGACTAAGAAATCTCGCACTTGCCTGACTTCTTCGCCCAGGCGTCTCAACTGAGGTTCAGCTACTGACATGATTGCCTCCTCGCCAATGTGGCCTTATTCATTATCAAGCGCCGTGAAGGTAATCAACTCGCCACCTGCAGAATAGTCAGCGAGCAAAGCCTGGGCCGCCGCCGCCAACTCACGGTTCCGGTTGGCCTGACGTGACGCCGATTTTGTCTGCTGCAGGTCTTGGCGAATCACACGCAAAGCATCTTCCAACAATGTCAGGCGATCCGGGATAGGGAGTTTCCCAATCTCAGCCAAAATTTGCATTTGAACCATGTTGCCACCTCCGAGTTTTCTATGCATAGTACTCGGTCTTGCAAAGTCGCTGAAACTTTGACTCAGGCTTTTGCATCGACCGATACTCACCAGCCCGGTGGACATATTTATCGTCGCCGTTTTTCCAGGTCTTCGGCGGTCATCTCGGTGATGAAGCGGTCGGATGAAACGCGGTATTTGCGCTCGAATGGTGCAAGCCGCTGGCGAGCCAATGCCAGCCCCAATTCTAGTTTCGCGATTTCCCCCGCAACTGTGCCGATTGAATCAGGTAACGGGTGTCATTCGCTGTTTCCGTTGTTTCGATCATAAGCGTGCTCATTTCAGTCCCTCACGGTCTTGCGGTTCGAGTCTATCAAGATTCTATCATGCACGATGCCTGATACCAACATCCCTACCGACATCGTTGCCAAAGCAAGCATGACCCGTTCAAAGCTTGCCGCCTGACATTGTAATTCCTCGGTCAAGTGACCGGAGTCGCTTGCCCGCTGATTGTGCGCTCAACCGCCTCAAGGATCTTATAATACCCCGTACACCGGCACAGATTCCCCGTCAGCGCCTGCTTCACCTGATCGGCGGTCGGTTGCGGGCACTCTTCGAGCAGATTCGCGGCCGACATCAGGATGCCGGGGGTACAGTAGCCGCACTGGACGGCCGCCGCTTCGATGAAGGCTTGCTGGAGCGGGCTGAGCGCGCCGTCGGGCCGGCTCAGTCCCTCCACCGTCACCACCTCACACCCCTCGGCGCGTTCAGCGGGAACCAGGCAGCTCATCACCGCCACGCCATCCAGCCAGACCGTGCACGCGCCGCACTCGCCTTCCGCGCAGCCTTCCTTCGTCCCCGTCAGGCCCGCGTCTTCGCGCAGAGCGCGCAGCAGCGTCTTGCCGCGCACGCCATGCAAGGTGATTGGGCGGCCGTTTAGCGTCAGAGAGACATCGTGTGGTGACACGACGCTTTCCGTCACCTTGTCACCCTGCCACCTTGTCACCTTGTCACCCCGCCCATGCAACAACACCGGCCGCTCCGGCCACCCCTCTCGCTCCGCGCCATCCCGCAACTGCCGCAGCGCCCGCGCCGTGAGCACGCGCACCATATCGCGGCGATACGCCGCGCTGCCGCGGATGTCGGAGATGGGCCGTGCCGCGGTCGCAGCCAGCCCAGCCGCGGCCGCGATCACCTCGTCGGTTAACTCCTTGCCTGCGAGGAAGGCTTCGGCGTCGCTGGCGCGAACGATAGTAGGAGCGGCAGAGCCAAGGGCGATGCGGGCGCGGACGATTGGAGGTTGGAGGTTGGAGGTTGGAGACACCTCCAACCTCCAACCTCCAACCTCCAACACCACCGCCACATTCACCACGCTGATCGCCTGCGCCTGCCGCAAGCCGAGCTTGAGGAACGTGCCGCGTTCGGTCGGCTTGAGCGCCGGGACGGTGATGCGCACGAGCATCTCGTCGGGCTGGAGCGCGGTCTTGCGCACGCCCTGAAAAAATTCGGCGCAGGTCAGGGTGCGCTCTCCGCGGGCGCGGCTGGCGAGGGTGAAGGTCGCGTCCATCGCCCACAGCGGCGTGATCGTATCGTTGGCCGGGCTGGCGGTGACACAGTTGCCCGCGACCGTGCCGCGGTTGCGGATTTGCGGCGCGCCCACCTGCCAGCAGGCGCGGGCCAGCGGGAACGCGTGCGCCACCGCCTCGGCCGAGTCAACGACCTGGTTATGGGTGACGTTGGCGCCAATGCGGAGATGCCCGTTCGACGGTTCGATATGCTCAAGCTCCCCAATGCGCGAGATATCCACCAGGATTTCTTGCTTGCGGATCCCGCGCTCGAGCTCCAAGATCAGATCGGTGCCGCCGGCGATGAGGCGACAATCTGCGCCGTGACGGGCCAGGATATCCAGCGCCTCCGCGACGGTGTGCGGGGCGAAGTAGGTGTGCCACATAACTACCCCTTGTGCTTTCGAATCAGATGAACACGGCCGGCGAGACGCCGAAGCGGCTCGCCAGGGCGCGCACCTGGCGGAGGTTCAGCTCGCGCTTACCGTTGAGGATTTCGGACACCACGCCCTGCGAGCCGATCTCAGGTAAATCGGACTGCGCGAGGTGATGCTCTTCCATGAAGAAGCGAAGCATTTCTGCGCTGCCGCTCGTGGGGATGGGATAGCGTTTCTCTTCGTAGGCGCGAATCAATGTCCCCAATGTGTCGAGCAGGCCATACAAGGGATGGTGTTCGTTGTCGCCGACCTCATCAAGGAGGCCGTTGAGGCGCGCGACAGCTACGTCATACTCGCGCTCGTTGCGAATAGACAGAAAGGGACTGATCGAAACCCAGTGCGTCTGAACATCTCGCGTCAATACGGTCATCGCTTCCAATCTCCTCGCGCATAGTCTTCATGGGTCAGAACATGGCGTACATAAACTTTGCCCCGATTAAAGTGAATGGATGCGATCAGCCGATACTTGTTACCGCCTATGTTGAACACAACCCAATCATCCACTCTGTCGGCCGACGGAAAAGCCTTGCGCAGTTCGCCGAAACTGGCGAACTCCGCGCATTCCATGATCTTAAACCAGCGAGCAAGCGGCATCTCGCTATCTGGGTATCGTTCCCAGAAGTCCCGCAGGGCTTTGCGTGAGATGACGTGCATAGCTGAATTATATCTCAGTTTGAGATTGAAGACAATTCATTCCTCTCTGCATCCCCAACAAATCACAACGGGCGCACAGGGATGCAGAGAAGGTAGAGGATCAGATTGTCAACTGCGGCAACGTCTCCGTCACGCCCTTCAGAATCACGGCCAGCTCGGCCGCATCGCGGAGGGAGAGCGCGCCGACGAACGACCGCTTGACCGCCGTCGCGGTCACCGCGAAGGCCGGGGTCAAGGTGAGGCGCGCTTCCGGGCAGTCGTAGACGAAATGCCCGTTCTCGCGTGTGAGGCTGGTCTCGCGGCCGGCGTCGCGATGGCGGATGATATTGCCGGTGATGCGGTACGCGTTGCGGTCGGCGGCCAGGAAGTCCGTCTCATTCAAGAAAAGCCGCGGTTTGTCCAGCCACGGCTGGCCCTGGTGGACGCAGAAAGTCGTGCAGTCGCCGCACGCGTTACAGAAGTCGTTGATGTTGATGATCTGCCGCTCCTGGCCGACGACAAAGCGCTCCTGGCCGATCACCTGTAGGGGCGGGGGCTCCCCGCCCGGTGTCTCACCCGCGGGCGAGGAGACCTCGCCCCTACGGACCAACGCCAGCCGCGGCAGCATGACGTCCACGGGCCGCATGGTGAAGGTCTGGTTGGCGCGGTTGGGGCACACCTCGACGCACTTGTCGCAGAGGGTGGTGCACTGGACGCAGCGCGCCGCCTCGGCCCGCGCCTGTTCGGGAGTGAAGCTCAGGTCAATCAGATCGAAGCTGTCGCGCAGCGCAATGGGCAGCATTCGAGTCTTCACCTGCGGCGCTTTCGTGGCCCGCACAGCCTTGACCTCCAGGATTTGCTGGTTGGAGAGTTTGGCCTTCTCATCCCGCGGCTGGCTGAACGGGACGCCGAACTGCCAGCAGATAGACTCGGCCGCGCGGCGGCCGTCGCCGCACGCCGCGATGATGCTTTCCGGGCCAGATTCGGCCGCGTCGCCGCCCGCATAGACGTCGGGCACGCCGGTGCTGGCCGTGGCGTGGTCAATGGCGATGCCGCCGTCACCGCACACTGTCACCACGCTGCCCTCCAGGAAGCCAAAGTCGGGGTTCTGGCCCACGGCGACGATCACGGTGTCGCACGGGATGGGGAACTCGCTGCCGGGGATAGCGACCGGCTTGCGGCGGCCATCGGGGCCGGGATCGCCCAGCTTGTTGCGCTGGCATTCGAGCGCCGTGACTTTGCCCGTTGCGTCGCGGATCACCCGCAGCGGCGAGGTCAACTCCAGCAGGATGTTGCCCTCTTCGAGCGAGCCTTCGAGCTCTTCGGGGCTGGCGGGCATCTCGGCGCGGGTGCGGCGGTAGACGATGGTGGTCGGGGCGCCGGTGAGCCGCTGCGAGGTGCGGATGGCGTCCATGGCCGTGTCGCCGCCGCCGATGACCAGCGCCTTACGGCCCAGGTCGGGCCGCTCGCCGCGGCGGGTGCGATCGAGCAAGCCGAGCGCCGCGTAGACCCCTGGGCCCTCGATGCCGGGGATGCGTAGCGGCGTGTCGCGGGCGAAGCCGGTCGCCACGTAGACCGCGTCGAAGCCCTGTTCGAGTAGCTTCTCCGGCGCGCCAGTGATGGGATGGTTCAGCTTCAGCTCCACGCCCAACGCCAGGATGCGATCCACATCGCGCTGGATCACCTCCCACGGCAGGCGGAAGACTGGCACCAGGCGCATCATGCCGCCAATCACATCTTTCGCCTCAAAGATCGTCACGTCCACGCCGTTGAGCGCCAGGTAGAAGGCGGCCGACCAGCCGGACGGGCCGGAGCCGATCACCGCAACCTTCTTGCCGGCCTTCGGGGCCGCAATGAGGGGCGTCGCTGCGCCGTTTTCCTCGGCGAAACGCTTCAAGGCGCGGATGGCGACCGACTCCTCGTAGTCGTTGCGCACGCAGCGGGTCTGGCACAGATGGTTGCAGACATAGCCAGTAACGCCGGGCAGCGGGTTGCGGGCCAGGATCACGTCGAGCGCCTTGTCCGGGTCGCCCTCTTTGATCCACCAGTTATACTCCGGCACATCCTGACACACCGCGCACGGCTCCATGCAGGGCGCGGTGATGCAGTCCCACAGCCCCAGCCCCGATTTGACCTTGGGCAGACCGTAGGGCCAATATTCCTTCTTGTAACGATGAGCGGTCAGCGATTCGGCCGCCGCGGCCTTGACGTTATCCAGCTTATTCTTGGCGAACTCAGCCAGGCTGGTTGCGCCCTGGGCGGCCATCGCAGCCTCCAGGTTGGTCAGCCATTGGCCGAAGCGGGCATAACCGCCGGGCTTCAGCAGATCCGAGCAGGCGGTGATCGGCACGGCGCCGCACGCGGCGATGGTCGCGATGTTCAACGCGTCCGCGCCCGCCGAGTAGGAGACGCGGAGAGCCTGCCCTGAGCCTGTCGAAAGGCGCGGTTCGGCAAGCTCACCGCCCGCGGCCCCTGGGCTTGTCGAAAGGCGCGGTTCGGCAAGCTCACCGCCCGCGGCCCCTGGGCTTGTCGAAAGGCGCGGTTCGGCAAGCTCACCGCCCGCGGCCCCTGAGCTTGTCGAAGGGGCAAACTCGTGCAATAACTTATCGAACAAGTTCATCGTGACCGGATAGAGCGCGCGGCCCGACATGTACATCTCGTCGCCGGGCATGACCCGTTTGTGGTTGTGCATCGCCAGCGTGTTGCTCAGCTTGACGCCAAATACCAACCCCTGCCCCGCCGCCACCCCCTGCAGCCGGCGGATCAACCCGACGGCCTTATCGTAGGAGATGTCGTGCTCGAAGACCGCGTCGGGAATGTGGATTTCGCGGAAGCCCAGCGACTCGTGCAAGATCTCGAGCACCCGCTCCTTGCCCAGCAGCGTCGGGTTCATCTTGACGATGGTGTGCAGCTTGCGCTCTGTCAGCAGGTATTCGCAGATGCGCTCGATCTCATCCGGCGGGCAGCCGTGCATGGTGGAGAGGGTGATGGAGTTGGTGAGTTGGGTGGGGATCGGTAGATTGATAAATTGGGGGAATTGGGCCTTCAGAATGGCCTGAATCTCGGCCAGTTCCGCCGAGGCGTCTACCATCTGGTCCATGAACCGGCGCACGCGGGGACTCTTGATCCCTTCCAGGTTGTAGCCGACGCTCATGTCGAAGATCGCGCCAGGTAGGGGCGAGGAGACCTCGCCCCTACGATCCCACCCGAAAAGGCGCGGGAGGAGATGGATGATCACCCATGCGTTGATGTACTCGGCCGCCGACTCTTCCAGCTTCAGCTCTTGCGACCACTCGACGTTATACCCCTCGTCCTCCATGTCAATGCAAGGCCGGGGGATCTCCAGCTCGTCAAGGATCTGCACCGTCTTCAGCTCGATGAAGCGGCCGCCGCACAGCCACGCGGCGATGATATTCTGGCTGAGCTGCGTGTGCGGCCCCGCCGACGGCCCGATGGGGGTCGCCAGCGGCTTGCCGAACACGTCGGCCAGTGCATACGGCGCGTCGTTGCGCGGCCGATACCAGAGCGACTCATGGATGCCAAAGATCGAGCGGCTGTGCTCGTATTCGGCCAGGATGCGACGGAGAAGGAGGTCGAAGGGTTGGACCCGAAGGATGTCTGACATAAGCAGCGTTGCTCCTTAGTTTCGTTTTTGCACGAAGATGCCGAGGCTGGTTGGCGTCCAGGTCCCTGTTCAAGGGACGACGATTCGATTCGCAAAATCGGGTTTGACCCGGCGGAAATGATCCCCGTTTAGCGTAACAACTTGGTCGGCCTCGATGCGCACAGCCGCCTGAACGATCAAGGCATCATAGACCGTGCCTCCGCTGATCCCAAGTGAGGCCAGGCTTTCGATCACCGTCCGATAGTCGTCTTGTTGCAATGAAACGATATCGAGTGATGCCAGCACATTTTCTCGGATCAGTTGCCAGGCCAAAGCCGGAGAGATGGGTGGACGAAGCGGCAGCCGCGTCAGAACGGCGTAGAGTTCAGCAAGACTATGGGCAGCCACATAGCCGTTGAACTCTTTGTGTTTGGCGCGCTGAAGCCACGGAAGCGCCCGTTCATGCATGGGGTGAGCTTCCGCAATTGCCGCGACCAAGATGGATGTGTCGAGAATCGCTTTCATGGTCTGGCTCAAAAGTTCAATTCTGCCAGGCGCTCTTCTCGCGCCCGGTCCACCGCATCTTGGAGATTGCCGGCCGCCTCTGACTGCACAACGAGCACCCCGCTTTTACTGATCACGACAGGCGCTTTCGCTACTGGGCGCAGCCGGACTTCATCAGCCGGGCGGAGGTCTAAATCAAGCTTTGCACCCGGCTTAAGTCCGAGACGCGTCCGAATCATCTTCGGTAATAGAATTCGACCAGAACGGTCCATAGAAACCTGGATTACTTCTCGCATCCTCTTCGCTCCTGGCGCATACCGCGCCGCCAGTCATGCGGTTGGTTTACCCCACCCGCTTCCACACCCCCGCCGCCAGCTCCCGCGCCTTCGCGGCGATGGCAGTCTCGTCGAGCATGGTAAGCTGGCGATCCTTCATCAGCACCTTGCCCGAAGCGATGGTGTGCGTCACATGCGCGCCGTCTATGCCGAAGAGCACCTGCCAGGGCAGGTTGCCGGTCGTCAGCGGGGTGAACGGCGCGTAGTCCAGAAAGACGATGTCGGCGAACGCGCCCGGCCGCAGCTCAGCCAGCGGTTTGGGGAAGAAGACTCGTCCCAGGGCCGCGTTATGGTCGTAGGCCATGCGCCAGACGGCGTCGCCGGGCATCGCCTGCGGGTTGCGCTGGTTGAGCTTGTGCGCCAGGTACGCGGCCTTCATCTCCGCGAACATATTGTTCGAGAAGCCGTCGTTGCCCAGCGCCACCTTGATCCCGCGACGCAGCATCCCGGCCACATCAGGCAGGCCGACCGCGTTGTTCATGTTCGAGCGCGGCTGGTGCGTGACCCACGTGCCCGTCTCATGCAGGATGTCCTTTTCGTATTCATCCAGGTGCACGCAATGCACGGCGATAGAACGCGGCCCCAGGATCTCGAACTTGCGCAGGCGCTCGACCACGCGCAGGTTGTACTTGCGCAGGCTCTCATCCTGGTCGGCCTTGTCCTCGGCGACGTGGATGTGGAAGCCGGTATCCAACCCCTGCGCCGCCGACGCGCTCGCTTCGAGCGTCTTGTCCGAGAGGGTGAGCGCGGCGTGGAGGCCGAAAGAGCCGGCCAGTTGCGGGTCACGTTCTTGCGCGCAGCGTTTCAGGAAGCGCACGTTCTCGCTGATGCCCGCGGCCGCGCCGGCCATGCCGTTGCGATCCGTCACCTCATAGCACAGGCTGGCGCGCAGGCCGGCCTCCTTCACCGCGTCCGCGATAACGTCCAGGCTGCCGTCAATCGCGTTCGGGCTGGCATGATGGTCAATCAGCGTCGTGCAGCCGTGCCGGATGGCATCCACGAGGCAGACTAATGCGCTGTAACGCACGTCGTCCCACAGGAGCGCCCGGTCGAGCTTCCACCACAGACGTTCCAGAATCTCGACGAAATTCGTCGCGGGCTTGCCGGGGATCGCCATCCCGCGGGCAAACGCGCCGTAGAAGTGCGTGTGCCCGCAGATCGAGCCGGGCAGGACGAGCTTGCCGCGGGCGTCCAACCGCTCGGCGGCCGGGTATCGGTTGGTCAGCGTGTCGGTCGTGCCGACCGCGGCGATCGTGTCGCCCTCGATGTAAACCGCGCCGTCGGGGATCAGCTCGTTGCGCTGGCCCAGGGTGAAGACCTGGCCGTGGGTGATGAGTAGAGACGAAGACATACGATGCACCTCGCTGTGTCCTGAAGATCGTCCTGATTTATGCGCTCAAGGCCTGTGCCGCAGAATACTGCGGCACAGCAAAGTAGCGCTCCGGCCGGTGCCGATGATGTTCGGCCAGGAAGTGGTCCAGGTGTTCTGAAACTTCCGCGGAAATATAGG
>Ga0172368_10007746_pt1 | contig 11115 bp, 9 predicted proteins | sample Lak11m_FD_114540 | JGI IMG/M metagenome (GOLD analysis project Ga0172368, IMG submission 114540) | Freshwater microbial communities from Kabuno Bay, South-Kivu, Congo - kab_022012_11m | ecosystem: Environmental > Aquatic > Freshwater > Lake | place: Democratic Republic of the Congo: South-Kivu...
GCTGCAATTTGCTCCGGGATGCTGGCCGCCCCATCAAGAAGAAGTTTCTGGAGAACCCACGGCACGGTGAACCGTGAGCTGGTTTCACTACCAGTATCCCATTTCGCTTTCTGCTCAAAGATGCTCTGTGCAATCGCTTCCACGCGAGCGCGTGCTACTGCAGAAGGCTTTGCAACCGGCACAGCCGCCACATAGCTCGCTCCGTAATTGCGACCGCTAAGTGCCCATGTACTGAAGGCAATTAGAGAAGAATTGAGGATGCCCAAAAGGTACCACTCGTCGGTCGGAACTCGTGGAAAAGCGGCAGGGCCTGCAACGTTGAAGATGGCGCCTTCCTCAAGGATCCTGGCGCTAAATCCGAGAGAGCTCTTCTCAGTCCAAGTCAGGCCCCGTCTGAAGTAAAACTCTGGTGACTTCACGAATCTGCTTTCGCTGCCATACTTCGTCTTTACGATTGCACGGAATTCGCGCCCATCTTCAGTCCAGTCAAAGACAAGGTCCAAATCTGAATAGAAGCGGGCAAAGTCACCACCTTTGGAATAACGAACCCATCGACGCTTGCTTGTGGGAGATGGTTCCCACCGATAGCGAACGAAGCGATCGGACTCGGTAGAGTTCATTCCGCCTCGAACACTCGCCCACATCGGGTCAAGGCGCGTGTTCTCCCGCACAAGTGGTCCGAGCACGCCAACTTGCGCATAGACCAGCGGCGCACCTTCCAGCGTTGTGAAGTCCCGGCGAGCGACATCGAAGCGGATACCGGCCTCGTAACCTAAGCCCGGGTTGGTAACCGCCTTTGCGAACTCCTCTTGGCGTTGGTCTACCGCGCCTTTAGCAAACGGCCGTAGGTTGAGGAACGTTGCTCGCTCGCCTTCGCTCACCACGTAGTATGCTCGGGCCGCCTGCTCGGGTGTTGTGTCTATGCCCTCGCGTGACTGGGTCGCCTGGATGGTCGACACCATGAGCTTCCGGCGGAGATCCACATCCGCAAGGATAGCCTTGACGCTAACGCGCTTACTTCCCATGGCTCTCCTCCCAGCGCGTCATCGCGGCGACTTCCCACTCGGCTATGAGTTTCGCGAGCGGCGCGTAATTCTTGTGGATACGCCCCGCATCGCAGGCCGCGAAGTAGCTTGCCTCATCCTTTCGTCGGTCGTAGACATCCAGCGGCACCAGGTCGTTCTGCATGAGCATTAGGTTGCCCACGATGAAGGCGGTCCTCCCGTTTCCCTCCCGGAACGGATGCAAGGCGAGGAATTCGCACATGACTTCGGCAATGTACTTGAACAGCTCCTCGTCGTTTTCGGAGAGGAACGGTGAGCGCGCGAGCACGTCTCGCTCCAGCACCTCCATGAGCGGCTGGATGCCGCACGGAGGCAAGGGCCACCTGGTCGGCCCGTCGCCCTTGTGCAGATCGACCGTGCGCCACTCGCCGGCGAAGGGATAGATTTCACCCATGAGCTCCCGGTGGATCTGCAGGATGAGGTTCACGTTCAGGGGCATCGGCTCCGGCCGGTCAAGGAGGCCGGCGATAAACTCCATGGACCGCGCCACGCCTTCGTCTTCGCGGCGATGAATCTCCTCGCGGTCGATGCAGCCGGCGAAGTTGAGGGAAATACCGTCCGCGGTCGTGATCCAATCCCAAGCGCGGTCGTAGTTTTGCCACGGCGTCGGTACAACCTGCAGCGTGGTTGGGACGACCGCCAGAGCGGCCAGCTCTTCGAGACGGACCTTGGCGAGCTTCCGCTGGCGGGCAGGCACAACATAGAACTCGCCCGAGTTTGCTGCTTGATAGTACTCGGCCTTCTTTCGCCCGATGCCGACCCAGAAGCGGAATCCGTAGTCCTTCTCCTCCCACCTCCAGTGCACGCGGCTCATCGAACACCACCTCGGAGCACGATCGCCGAAGCCTCCACCGTGGCATCGTCGAGGATGCCGAAGCCGAGGTCCAGCATCACGATCAGGGGGTTTCGCTTGAGCAAAATCTCGGTGCGCAGCTTCTCGAACGTGGTCAGGTTCACGAATGTCGCGGAAACGAGCGCCCCGATATATCCATCGGGCTCCGTGAGTTGGGTCGCCCGATCGATGAATGCGGCGTAAATATCGTTGGCCGTGAGTGGGTAGGCCTTCTTCACGATGTCCTTCACCTTGGGGATGAACGCGCCGTATGGTGGGTTCATCACCACCACGTCGTACTGGCGCGACAAGATCTGGAGGAGCTTGAGTCCGCGTGCCGTGTCCTGAGCGAAAAGCCGCTCGGTCGGATCGCCTCCAGCTTGGGCGGCCGCTTCCTCGATGGCGACGAGTAGCTCCTGCTGAAGCTGCTGGGCCTCATCTTCAAGGACTCGTCGTTCAAGCTGGAGCTGGCGGGCATGTTTCTTGTCGGCCTCGGTCAGGATTGCACCAAGCTCGAGCTGCTTCTTCTCCTTGGGGGCGATGATCTTGGTAAGGCCTTTCTCTCGGGCCTTGGCGTCGACCCAATCGTCGAGCACCCGCTCGACGCTTTCGCGGACCTGCACGAGGCTGCCAAGCTCGCCGACGTACTGGAGGTTTTCCCAGATAGTCTTGAAGAGCCGTTGGCGCAGCTCGGCCGCACCGAGTCTGGTACCGATGTGATCGACGAGGGCCTGCAGACGCTCTGCGCCCAGGTCCACGGTGTTTGCGACCACCAGGTTGCTACGGTGGATCTTCACATCGAGCGGTGAAAAACCGTGCTTGAGGGCGGCCTCCTTGGCGGTAAGGAGCAACGACAGCGAGGCGATCTGGATCGCCCGCGGGTCGATATCCACACCGAAGAGGTTGTACACGAGGATGGCGGCCGGAATATCGCGAGGCTCACTTATGGATGGGTCCGCGGGCCACCCCGGCTGGCCGGCATGCTCGATCTCATCGAGGTACATGCGATGGAACAGTCCGAAGGCATACTGCCCGAAGTGCATCGTCCCGCAGGCGGGATCGAGCAGTGTGATGTCCCGGACCCGCTTGAACGTCTCGACCTGGCCGTCCTCGGTCAGTCTCTTGTAACGGATACGCTCGCTGGTACGCGGGACCAGATAGTCGACGATTGGCGCGTCCGACACTCGCCCGTCGGGCAAAGGTGGCCGCGCTGGGGGGAAGAGCGCCGAGTCCGGATGCATTTGGAGCCAAAGCCGGCCGAGCGTGTTGTCAACGAGAGCCTTCACGACCCACGATGGCGTATAGAACTGGTTTATGACCGCCAGCTCGTAGGATGACCGCGGTGTGCCCTTGTTCTCGTCGCGGACGCGTTTCTTCTCCTCGCGGTTGAAGAACTGGTAGACCCAGCCGAGGAAGTCCCGGGCGCGGTAGGCGTCCTCGGGCAGCTCCTCGTTAATCATCTCGAGGACGCTCGTCAAGGTCGCATGCGTCGGCCAGACGCAGGCGTACTCGTGGTCGGGATCAAAGAGGATTCGGATCTCCTGCGTGATGTGCCGGAAGGCGGCGGTCAGCCCGTCGCGGAGTAGCTTTTCCTCGGCGTCATCATCGTACTTGTACTTGCTGCCTCCCGCGACTCTGTAGTCGCGTAGGTAGCGTGAGCGTGCCTGCCCCGGGACCGGAGTAACCACCTCGGTCTGCTCAGGGGTTCCGTTCGGCTCCGCTGGCGGTGGAAGGTAGAGGAGCTGCCGCGCCTCCATGGCCTTGATGCCAACGAGACGATTGAGAAGCGTGTAGGCGAGCTCGCGCTTCACGTTCTCGTAGCCGCGCTCGGCCGAACCCTCGGCGATGCAGTCACGATCGATGAGTGCCTCGACCCGACGGCGGACGGTCACAGCCCCATCGGGCAAGCGCATCTCGTCGGGGGGCGTATGCTTGCCGCTCGGCTTGAGGCCGAGGCGCTCGAGCTGGGCCGCGAACTCCTCCTCGAGCACCCGACGAACCTTGGGCACCCAGGAGCGCACGGCCTCCTTGTGCTGATCGGAGAGCGCCTGTCGGCTCACCGTACCTTGTGGGGGCGTCTGTTCGTTCGCCAAGGTCACTTCACCACGATCGTGAAGCCCTCTCGAATCTGGGCCTTGAGGTCACGCGCCACCTTGTCGAGCGCCTGATCCACCTCGTCCTCGGTCTTGAAGCGCTTACCGGCCAGGGCGGCAATCGGGCGCCATTCGAAGACTCGCTCTCCTGGTGCGGGCAGCGGCAGCACCAGGGCCCGCAGCTCGGCCTCTACTTGCGCCCGGTACGCAGGCAGCGCGACGAGAGCCTGATCGAGCGATGAGAGATTCCGCTTGCTGGCGGCAGTAAGCAGCGCCTCCACCGTAGAGAGCGTGACCGGGGCGTAGTGGCAAACCTTACCTGCACCGAACACCTTGTTTACGACTAAGTCCCGCTCCGCGGGCGGCGCGCCCTGATAGGAAGTACCCGCCTTGATCTCTGCCTCTTGTTCCTCGGCAGCCTTGCGGACCTTGTCGTAGGCCTGGATGTGGGCGTCACGGTAGGCGGTGAAGGCCGTGTCGAAAGCCGAGCGGTAGTCGCTCCACCGAGCGATGACAGCCTTGTCGCTGGCGATGGCATCCATGTCCTTCTTGGCCTGTGCGAACGCTGCGTCTTTGGCGTGCCCGTCTGGAACGGGATGATTCTCGGCCAGCGCGATCAGTTTCCGCGAAACCTCGTAGTCTTTGTGTCGATTCGCCTCCAGGAAGGTGCGCAGCGCCTCAAGACCCTTGTGGAGCGCCTTCCACTCGTTCTCCTTGGCCAGGAACGAGGTCACCGCTGTGGTCGGATCCTTGGCGGTCGTCGGCTCGATCAGGGCACCTTCTGCGTTCAGCACACCGTCGGGAACAGGGAGCCCTTGCAGATGCAGGCTCTTGGCATCCGCTAGCCTCACCTTGAGGGCGAGGCCCAAGTCTCGCACCGCAGAGGTTATGGCGTTGCCAGATTCGGGTGTACCACTCACGCCCATGGCGATGAGCGCCTTGCTGGCCCGCTTGATCTGGTCGACCGTTAGGCTGGTTTCGGCCACCCGGAAGGTGGATTTCCTGAACGTGGTGATCTTGGAGAAGAGCTCGTCGGTACCCTTGTAGTCGTAGAGGGGGGACGGCCCCGATGGAGTCTGTTTTTCGATATAGATGGCACCGGCCCGGAAGCACGCGGCAAGCACGAGCCGCACTAGCTCGTCAGGCCAGCCGAAGGGCGGCCGTAGGAAGCCCTTGAAGCCCTTCTCGTCCTTGGCCTCGAGGAGACGGCCGCCTTCGGGTACCACGCCCTCGTCGTCGAAGTCAGAAAGCACTTCGAGCACCTGAGTCACGAGAGCCGATTCGCGCTGCAAACTTCCCTGAGTGTCAAAGAGGTCCAGCTCGGGCGCAACCTTGTGAAGGTTCGTGGTTGAGGGGTTGAGCAGCGCCTTGAGCTGCTTGGCGAAGTCGAAGGCCCGGTCGGCCACGTTGAACCGCGGGTAGATGTTCGGGATGAGAACCTGGAGCGCGGTGCGGACAGGGTCCCGGAGGTCAGTTGGCCCGTCGAGATTGACCTCCTGGCCCCCGTAGAGCAGCGTGCCGCGCAGGAGGGCCCGTTCGAGGTCCTTGACCAAGGCGGTCTTCAGCTCGTCGCGTTCCTTGCGCTTCTCGGAGAGCGCATCCTGGGTGTCCGCCGAGCTGTCCTCGGTGAAGCGCTTGTCGCTCGTTACCTTCACGAGCGCCTCGTACCGCTTGAAGCGCCCCTCGAGGTTGTCCGGCGCGTCGGCCACCCACCAGGCGGTCTTGCTCTTGGCGCCACCGGCCTGATTCTTCCGGCGAGATTCCTCCAATTCCTGCTTCCGCCCCGAAGCGAGGGAGCTCGTGAAGTGAACCTCGAGTTCGGGCCCAGTCTCGACGGCCTCACCGTCAAGGCGCACACCGAACGAGAACGGTACCTTAGTGCTGCCATGGGTCACAGCGAAGCTCGCCAGCTTTTTCTTTGTGACCACGTCGTCTTTGCACATCTGCTGTGCCGTGCGGCGAACCGCAGCGATACTGATGCTCTTGGGTCCGCCAGGGCGGACCATCTCCTGGATCGCCTGCTCAATGGTGCGCTCGCGCTCGTTCAGGAACTTCCACTCGCCGGTGGCCTCGTCGCGGGCGACGTAGCCGGCTTCCTGGAGGGACTTGAGCGTTTCCTCAACCTTGTCGCGCAGGGAGGCGATCTCGGTCGAGAGGTTGCGGACCAGCAGCTTGGCCAGCGTCTCGGGCACGCGCGGCACCCAGGTAATCCGCTGGAGGAGCCACAAGACCTTGAGGACGCGCGATGCATCGATGGGCGTCCCGGGGACACGCTCGTCGGACTCGTAGATCGCGCGAACACCCGAGGCGCCGAGGTACTCCTGGGAGAGAAGGTCGTTCTCGACGGCGTCGAAGACCTGATCGAAGCTCACGATGACGCCGAGCTCCTCGTCAGCAAGGTCCTGGAGTGCCTCCATGACCACGGCGATCATCGAACGGACACCGCCCGAGATGCGGAAACCCGAGAGCGCCTCGAAGATGTCCTGGGCGAGACGGATCTGATGCGGAAGGAATGGGTACGCGTCGACGAAGGTCCGCTCGGATACGTTGTCGAGGTGGCGGCTCGCCTTGAGGTCCGCGAGCTGGGCAACGTGTCCCTCGTGCTTGCTGTAGAGCGTGCGCAGCGCCGCTTCCTCGGATGGATGCTTCTTCAAGATGCGCTCGGAGACGACCTTGTTGATCTCGTCGGAGATGAGGTGCGGCTTCAGCTCGAAACGCGCGTTGAGCCGACCAACGAGCGCAGGTTGGAAGTTGGTGCGGTCGACGACCTTCTCCAGATCTTGCTGGCTGGTGACTATGAGCCAGACCTTGCCCTTGCCCTTGTTGCCGATCATCTCGGCGAGGCTGTTCAACTCGCCGATGCGTTCGTTTGAGTCGCCGATGAATGTTCCAATCTCATCGATAACGAAGACCAGATGCTGCGCGCGGCCGCCAACCGGCTTCTGTACATCGACCCAGGCGACCAGCTCGTCAGCGATGCCCTCGGCAGTAATCTTCTCGTGCCGGAACATGTCGGTGAGCGCGTTCCTCGCCGTGCGCTCGTCGGGGTACTCAGTCGGGTCCACCTTCGGCAGAATTTCGGCCAAGCGGCGGCGGACGGTCATGAGGTCGTCGCGGCCCTCTGCGCTGCGCCACGGGATGATGAAAGTGGCCTCGTAGACCTCGGACAACTTGTCGAGCAGCTCGCGCTGTTGCAGGCGGCGCTCGATGCGGGCGATCACGAAGTTCTCGGCCAGTCCAATGTTCCGGTAGAACTCGGACAGCAGGATCTCGCCGACGGAGTTCGGGTTGTTGAGCGACTGGCGGCTCTTGATCTCGAAGGCGAAGGTGCGGACCTGGGTGTTGAGCTTGATCTCGCCGAGCCGACGCCGGATGTCCTTGCCGCGCGGCGTATCGGAGAGGTGCTTGCCGAATACGTCGATGCAGCGCTCCTCGTCGCCATCGCCGAGGGCATCGTTTTGCAGGAGGTAGCCGAGGACCTTGGCGAAGTGCGACTTGCCAGAACCGAAGAACCCCGACACCCACATGCCCATGACGTCCCTGCTGGCTCCACCCCGCCGCAGCGTTTCGCTTACGAGCGTGAATGTGTCGAAAATACGCTTCAGTTCCTCTTCAATCTTGTCCGTGACAACATACTCGCGCACCTCGCTGGCGAGCGCCGATCGGTCGAAGACCTTGACGACACCTTCAACCCTCACCCCGATGTCGCGCTTGATGATGTCCCGTATGGTGGTCATTCAGCCAACCCTCCTCCTTGGTTGCATGGCATGGCCGCTCATCGACAGAACAGCTTGACGGCGAGGTAGTTGCCGCCGTCTGGTTGGTTCATGAAGTGGAGCTTGCCCCCCCGTTCCTCGCCGGGAAACGCCAGGATGATCCGCGCTTCCACGTCACGCAGCCCTCGCAGGACATCGCCATAGCGGACGAGGGGAAAGAGCGCGACAGTGGCGTAAACAATAACGTTTCCACCCGGGACCTCACGCGCTACTTCCTCAAGGCGGGCATGTAGCACCGCCTCAGCGCGCTTCGAGAGCCCCTGCTGCATCCAGCGGTAGTCGTCAAACTCGTCCTCCTGGAGCGAGGCAACATCCTTATCGTTCATTCCCGCGAACAGGAACCCGGTGAGATCGAGCAGCCGGAAGGCAATCCGCTGTGCCTCGATGGCGGGGACGAAGGTGTCGAGGAGGTACTCACGGAAGTCGAGCTCCTTTTCCGGGGGGTAGATGAGGAGGATCGAGTTGTCGGTCTTGACCCCCCCGTTCGGACGGAGCGGCTCCTTGATGAGCTTGTGTAGCGCTTTGAACAGCGTGTCCATCGACGTCCCTCCGTGACATCGAGCTCGACGATATCACCCTGCATGCGAAAGCGAAGAGCACCGGTGCGATTCAGCTCCCCCAGCGCGCCAATGACTTCGATCCCGTCGAGACCGAGCAGGCGAAACGCGGGGGCGTGCACGAGATCGAGGGGTGCCACGCCGGTCAGGCGTAGGACTCGTGCGATCAATCGGACCGGCGATCCGTAGAGCGCGGGGCGCACCGTGGTCTTGCGGGTGGTCCCCTTCGCCAAACCGAAATCACGGATGCTGGCGCCGTACTTCTGGGCCACCGCGCGACGCGTCTGTTCCGACCAGCCGCGAACCTCGGGATGGGCGGCGTTGGCGCGCTCGATAAACGCATGGACGTCGGCCACTCGTAGCTCGGCCGGCGCCCGCCGAAGAAGCGGAAAGAGCAACTCCGAGCCGAGGTCAGCCACGAGGCGATCGTTGAGTGCAAGGAGCACATAGGCGGTGAGACCACGCTCCGCCTCGGATGCGCACCGCCGCCACTCGGCCCAGAACGCCGCAAACAGGGAGTCGGCGGCGTCGAGCCGGTACCGGGACTTGAGCTCCTTCCACAGCTTGGCCCGCACTGCTGCAGAGGTGCGGGACAGTTTGTTCTCCGTGACGACGAGCGCTCGGTATTCAGCCGAGGAGAGTGCCGTACATTCGCTATCGAGCAAGAGATGAAGCTCGGTGAACAAGGCCGAACGGGCAGAAAGGCGCGAGGCATAGGGGGCACCGGGATCGAGCCCCGGCACCCGCGCCACGACGTGATCGTTCTGAGCCTGTGCGGCGCGAAGCATCTTTACCTTCACCCTTTGTCCATGTCGTCCTGGCGGTCAGAAGCACTTCCCGACTTGACCCACCCGTCAACTTCCTCGCGCTTGAATTTCCACAGCCGTCCAAGTCGATGGGCAGGCATGCCCTTGGCATCGATCCATGTGTAGATCGTGTCTTTGCTGACGCCGAGGTACTCGGCAATTTCTTCAACGGACAACCAGCGATCATCCATCGTTGACATCCTTTATTTGGCTGTGTGTGCCCACATATAATAAAGACAGAGTGATAGGATAACACGGAATAAGACTGTTACAACCTGCTATGATCGGGTATTGCCGAATGAGGCTGATTTATTGCCAGTGTTGCCTGTTTTGTCGAGTTAAGTATTCGACTACAAAATGGAATTAGCTGGTCATCAAGAGATTATGGAACTTCCGAAGCTGATCGCCGCAATCGGAAATTAATTCGATAGGGCGAAGAATTCGCTCTGTGATGGGGGGACGATCAACGGCATCGGGCATGGACAGAATTTTCCCCTGAATCTCCGGTGCCAGGCGCAACATGCCCATGACCTGTGCCACCCTGGCCCGAGTGACTCCCTCCTGCGGGCTATGTCCGTCTGGTTGGCAGCGGCGCCTGACTCGAGGAGGGACTGCCACTCAATCGCCTTGCGGAGGAGTTCGACTACTCGGGGGGTCTTCGGTTCCCGTGGAGATTTGGGGTCGCCACGGCCGGGCGGAACAGCGCTTAGCACCTGACCTGGCGGTGCTTGTCGTTTCGGGGTGCCGATGTTGCCATTTTCGATAGTCCCCTTGGGCCCGAGGGCTATTTCGACCGTTTGTTCGCGGTAGGACGCAGCGGGGGTGCCATTGTGGCCATCCGGGGTGAGATGAACGATCCGGAACCAGACCTCGAGCTCAATGTTGCGGTTAGTAGACCGGCACATATGGGAACCCAGATAGGACGCGAACTTTTCGAGTGGCTCATTTGTGGCCATTTTCTTGGGAAGCCTACGGACATCTACCGAAAATTACCGAAAGTGTCATTTTGACACGACCGTAACTATGCGATAATTAGAAATATTTAAGTTTATTATATATTTAGAGCGGCTTGAGGGGGTGATGGGGAAACCCGTGCGGGTTCAAATCCTGCCTTCGGCACCATCGCAAGTATAAAAGGGAACCCGGATCGGCGCCGGGTTCCCTTTTTCGTCCGATCAACCAGGATGGGGTTACTTCTTCTTCCTGGGCGTCTTCACCTTTTCGCTCTTGACCTTCCGTTTCGCCGTTTTCCCGGGTGGGACACACCCGCATCCGCAGTTCACCTTGCCGGCCATCATCTCACCCCCTTTCGTCCTTTCGTTTTCTTGCCGCCTCCGATCGGCGACATCCGCAGATGCACCGCTTCGCAAAATCGTGGGGAAGGCGGTATTCCTGAAAGGCCTTCTCCGCCATGTTGACTATCCGCTCCTGGAGTTTCTTTTTTCCGTCGTGAAGCCGCTTCCTGAGCGCCCCCTCCGTGATCCCCACGTAGCGCGCCGCGTCCGCCGTGGAGAGACCGTCCAGGTAGCAGAGCAGGACCGGGAATCGGAGCGTATCGGACAGCGATGACACGATCCGGCTCACCTCCTCCCCGAACGCGTCCGCTTCGCGCTCCTCCCTCTCGATGTCCGGTGCCGCGTCCGCCGAGGGAGATCGCGGGGTTGCCGTCTCCTCGAGCGCGCTGAAGCGGCCGCGCTCCCGGCGGACCGCTAGGGCCAGGTTCCGCGTGATCTTCCGCAGCCAAGGTGGGAAGGAGCCGTCTTTGCGGAGTTCTCCCAGCGACCGGTAGGCGGCTATGAATGCTTCCTGGGCGACATCCTCGGCAAGAGATCCGTCTTTCAGGATCTGGAATGCCGTGGCGTAGACGAGGTTCTGATACCGCCGGACGATGTCCCCGAATGCCGCGGTGTCGCCTCCCCTCGCCCTCCAGATGAGATCGGTTTCCTGTTCACTGCGCATTGTTCCTTCTCCTCCTGCCTAATAGATA
>Ga0172368_10007750_pt1 | contig 11109 bp, 11 predicted proteins | sample Lak11m_FD_114540 | JGI IMG/M metagenome (GOLD analysis project Ga0172368, IMG submission 114540) | Freshwater microbial communities from Kabuno Bay, South-Kivu, Congo - kab_022012_11m | ecosystem: Environmental > Aquatic > Freshwater > Lake | place: Democratic Republic of the Congo: South-Kivu...
AAAAGATCCTGCCACTCCTCATACCAGTCGGTATGGACCTGGTAGAGATAAAGGCGGCCCTCGAAGTCGAACGACATCTCGACGGCGCAGGTCAAACCCTCATAGATCGACAACTCCTCGATCCGCCGTTTGATGTCCCTTTGGCGTTTTGGGTCCAAGTCCGATTCGCTGAGCTGATCGAGCGCTTCCTCGCGGTGCATCGAGGAAAAGTCGCGGATGTGCAGATGGATCAGCCTGATGCCGAGTTGGAGCGCACAATCGAGGAACGGCTTGAATTCCGGGTTGCGTTCAGTGTCCCAGTAGATGATCGGCGGTTCGTCGCCCGCGCGCGTCAGACAGCGGAAGACGACGAAGTGCTCAGCCTCCAGGTAGCTCTGGATTTCCTCGGTCAGCGTATTCAGATTCGGGCGAAGAGACATAGACTTCTAACGTTGAGCCATCACAAGAATCTCATCGCGTCCCGCCAGTTCGCGCGCCGACGGCGTCACGATCGTTTTCGGTCCGATGTAGATCTTCCTGTTTTGGCTGATGGCCGTTCTCACATCGGCTTCGCAAACGAAGTCGACGATGGTGATCTGCGGTGCGGGCACCTCGGCCTTCTTCGCCGGATCGGGTGCTGGGGCGGGCGGCGGCACTGGCGCGGCGGGACTGGCTGCGGGCGGCCTGGCCGGCGCCGGCAAAGCGCATCCGCAGACCGGAGCGGCGGGTTTTCGCTTTCGCGCCAGGAACCGGTCCACGACGCTCGGGACCGGCGATGACATTGGCGCTGGGGCCGGCGCGGTCTTTTGCCTGGCGGGCAGAGCCTGGGCGACGGCGGCGTTTACTGACTGGCTGGTGACGGCCACGCCCTTGGCGGCAAGATACTTCTCCACAGCCGAGACCAGCGCGGCGCGGTCCACTCCGGCGGAAGCGGCGGCTGGAGCCGCATCTCCGGCGAAAGCCTCTTCGGGCGTCCGGACGACCGAGGCGATCCGCTTGATGTTGACCAGATGCAGCGGACCGACGTTATCCGAAGTGATGTTGCCAGCCATGGCGCCACAACCCAGCGTCATGCCGCGCAGCAGGCTGGTGGTGATGCCGGTGGAGCCCTGCGGCGAAGGCGTGTTCACAAGCACGCGGAATGCCGGCATCCGCAAACCGAACTTACGCACCTTCGCGTCGTCGTTGCAATAGATGCCCGCCGTGTGTCCGAGCCCGCCGAACCGCAGGACCTTCTCGCAGGCATCCACGCCAGCGTCAAACGAATCCACGAACAGTACCGCCAGCACGGGCGACAACTTCTCCGCCGACAGCGGATGTTCCTTGCCCACGCCGCCGATCTCCGCGGCCAGGATCGACGTATCGGAGGCAACCTCGAAGCCCGCCATTCGCGCGATCTTTTGAGGCGGTTGGCCGACGCACTCGGCGCGCACAGTGGTGCCGTGCGTGAACAGCGTCTTTTCCACGGCGATCCGCTGATCGTCGCTCAGCACGAGAGCCCCCTGCCTCTTCAGTTCCTCGATCACTCTTCCCTTCAGCGAGCGTTCCGCCACCAGCACCTGCTCGGAGGAGCAGACCGTCCCGTAGTCGAACTTTTTCCCGGTGACCACCTTCGCAACCGCATCCGCGACATCGTAGCTCGTGTCGAGCAGGACCGGTACATTGCCCGGCCCGACGCCGAACGCCGGCTTGCCGGATGAATACGCCGCACGGACGATGCCGGCTCCGCCGGTGGACAGGATAACACCCGTTTTCGGGTGCTTCATCAGCGTCGTGGTCCCGTCCAGCGACGGGTTGTTGATGCACTGGATGATGCCTTCCGGGGCCCCAGCCTGACGAGCCGCCTCGACCAGGATCGCGGCCGTGGCGCAGGTCGATTGCCTGGCACGGGGGTGAGGGCTGAGGACGACGGAGTTGCCCGACTTCAACGCGATGACGCTCTTGTAGATGGCCGTGGAAGTCGGGTTCGTCGTGGGCAGAATGGCGGCGACGACGCCCATCCCGACGCCCACCTCGATCACTTTTTCCTGGGCAAGCTCGCGCAGGATGCCAATTGTCTTCAAGCCGCGAATCTGCCGAACCAGCAGATCGGCGTTGAGCAAATTCTTGGCGACCTTGTCCTCGACATTGCCCATGCCGGTCTCTTCCACAGCCATCTCGGCAAGCCGCCTGGCGTTCTCGCGCCCCGCCGCGCCCATCGCCTCGACGATGGCATCGGCCTGCGATTGCGAATAGCTCTGGTAGGCCTGAAACGCTTGCCAGGCGAGTTCGACCTTTTGCCGGACCTCCTGAACGGAGACCAAATCCTGGTCGTGCAGCATATCAACTCATCTCCCCTTGCGCGGCAGTTCGAAGCGGCCGCTCCGGGTGAGATACCGTTTCCCTGGGGCAGCCGCGTGCGGGAGAAGACTACTTCTCGTTCTTCTTCGCCCCCGGCAGGGCTTTTTCGATCTCGTCGGACGGGTTCGGGATCACATGGACGGCAATCAGCTCTCCCACCCGCCGGGCGGCCGCGGCGCCGGCGTCCGTCGCGGCTTTCACCGCGCCGACATCCCCGCGGACGGTGACGATGACATAAGCCGCGCCGACAAACTCGCGGCCAGTCAAGGTGACATTGGCGGTTTTGACCATGGCATCGGCCGCTTCGATCGCGCCGATCAGGCCTTTCGTCTCAATCATTCCGAGGGCTTCCATCCGACCTCCTAATTACACGCATGTGCATGCGCGGCTCCAGAACCTATCACGGTATCACAAACGGCCGTCCGTAACCATCTTCACGGCGGCGGCCACGCCGGATCGGAGCAGGGCCGCTGCCGGAGGTGGCGGAAGCCGTTTGAAGCGATCGGCCATAAGCATCGAGAGGAGGTTCGATTTGGGCGGCTTATGCTATGATGAAAAAATGCTTATGGCCCCACAGGCGCCATCCGGCCACTCCCCCGGCCGGTCATCTGGGCAGGCGGCGCTCCGTTAGCCCCGCGTTGCCGGCTCGATCCTTCGAGCCATCCGCGCCGGTCTCCGGCGGCACCAGCAAACACGATAGAAAAAATAAAAACCACTCAACTTTTGACGAAGGAGCTTAGCGATTGACCAGATTGATTTCGAGAAGCTTAGTTATGGTGGCTGGACTGGCGGCAGTCGCAGGACAGGCGGGTTCCGACTCGATGTCCCGCAAGCCGGCGATTTCCACCGATCCGAGGCTGATCCGAATCAGGCAGTATTTCATCGAGAGGGACTGCCCGGCCCATCAATATGCGGAGGATTTCATCCTGGCGGCTGACCGCCATGAACTCGACTGGCGCTTGCTGCCGTCGCTTTCCATGATCGAAAGCACGGGCGGCAAGGAAGCGCGCAACAACAACATGTTCGGCTGGGACAACTGTGACGTCCGGTTCGACGATCACCGCCAGGGGATCTATCATGTCGCATCCCGGCTGGCGGAGTCGAAATTTTACAAAGGGAAGTCCTTGGACCAAGCCCTACGGACGTACAACCCCAGGCGGGCGTACGGAAAGAAGGTGAAACTGGTGATGGCGCAATTGGGCCCTGCCAACCTTGCGCCCTCGGGAGTCTTTTGACACGCCCCGATCCTGCACCAGAACCGAGACCAGGCGCCTTGCCATGAAGCCGGGCGCCTTTTTTCTTTTGAACGGAAATACCGGGTGCGGCGAACCGCAGTCTCAGGGCATCGGAAAAGACCCTCGGAGCGGAGGTCTCAGCCGGTAGAATAGGGAGGGAGGCGGCGACATTCTCAAGGTTTGTGTTCTGGCCAGTTCGAGTTCCGGCAACTCCGTCTTCGTCGGGACGGAAACGACGCGCATTTTGATCGACGCCGGCCTGAGCAAGAAACAAACCCTGGCCCGGCTGGCCGCCATTGGCGAAGACCCGTCCAAACTCGATGCGATCTTCATCACCCATGAGCACTCCGACCACGTCGCCGGGCTGCCAGCCCTGGCCCGTGGGCTGAAGATCCCCGTTTTCCTGACCGAACGAACCGCGCCGCTCATCGAATGGAATGGCGAAGCGCCTCCGATTGAGAAGTTTCCGGCGGGACAGGCGATCGAATTCGGGCAGTTGTCCGTTCAGAGCTTCACCATTCCGCACGATGCCGAAGATCCGGTTGGTTACGCGATTCGTACGAACGGACTGAAGTTCGGGCTGGCAACCGACCTGGGCTATCTGCCGGACAGCGTGAAGTGGCACCTGAACGGAGCACACATATTACTACTAGAGTCAAATCACGATCTGGATATGTTGAAGGCCGGTCCCTATCCGTGGGCCGTCAAACAGCGCGTTCTTTCCAGAAAAGGCCATCTTTCCAATGACTTGGCGTGCGAGTACATCCGCCAGGAGCTTTCCGGCGAAGTCCAGACTCTCATTCTCGGCCACCTCAGCGAACAGAACAACCACCCGTCGATTGCGGAGATCTCAGCCGTGCAGGCGCTCGAGGCCCGCCGGGGATCGCCGAGGCTCATCGTTGCCCGGCCCCGGATTCAAACTGAAATATTTCAATTGTAGGAATAAACCATGATTGCCCGCTACACCCGGCCCGCGATGGGCATGATCTGGTCCGATGAAAACAAGTACCGCCAGTGGCTCAACGTCGAACTGGCTGCCGCCGAGGCATTGAGCGAGCACGGTAGGGTGCCGTTGGATGCGGCGCAAGCGCTCAGGGAGAACGCCGGATTCACGGTCAATCGCATCAACGAAATCGAAAGGGAGGTGCGGCACGACGTCATCGCCTTCACCACCGCCGTGGCCGAAACGATGAAGGCGAAAGGCGTTGGGGAAGCATCGCGGTGGCTGCATTTCGGTTTAACTTCTAATGATGTAGTAGATACGGCCCAGGCGCTCCAGTTGAAAGAGTCATTCAGTCTCATTCAGTTGGCGATCCAGACCCTGGAAGACGTGCTCAAGGACCGGGCGTTTGAGTTCAAGGATGCCATCGCCATTGGGCGGACCCACGGAGTTCACGCCGAGCCAATCACATTCGGGTTGAAGTTGGCTCTTTACTATGACGAATGTCGTAGGGGAAGAATTCGGTTGAAAGCGGCGGCCGAGGATTTGCGGTATGGCAAGCTGTCGGGGGCGGTCGGCACGCTGGGACACATCAGTGCGGAGGAGGAGGAGGCGATCTGCGGAAAGCTGGGGCTGAAAGCGGCGCCGATTGCGAGCCAAGTAATTGCGCGCGACCGCCACGCGGCCTTTGTCAGCGCGTTGGCGTTAGTCTGCGCCCTGTGCGAAAAGATTGCTTTGGAAATCCGTCATTTGCAGAAGACCGAGGTGCGGGAGGCGGAAGAGCCGTTCGCCGAGGGGCAGCAGAAAGGTTCATCAGCCATGCCGCACAAACGGAACCCGATTGTCAGCGAGCAGATCTGCGGTTTGGCGCGGGTGGTGAGGGCGAACGTCCAGGCGGCGTTTGAGGACATCGCACTGTGGCACGAACGCGACATTTCACACTCGTCGGTGGAACGGGTGATTCTGCCGGATTCCTGCATTTTGACGGACTATCTGCTGGCTAAAACGATTTGGCTCGTGAAGGGCATGAAAGTCTATCCGGAGCGGATGCGGCGAAACCTCGAATCGACCAGGGGCCTGGTGTTCTCGGGCCAGTTGCTGCTCGACCTGGCGGCTGCCGGGATGTTACGGGAACAGGCGTACAAAATCGTCCAGGGCGAGGCGATGAAGGCATGGCACGAGGAGGGCGACTTCCGCAGCACGATGGAACAACATGAGGAAGTCCGTCAGTACCTGACCGGCGAACAAATTGCGAATGCATTCTCCGTAGAGCGCCAGTTGGGCAGCGTGGACGCCATCTTTGCTCGCGTCTTCGGCGCGTCGTGATCCTCAGTCCGGGCCGTAAGTCGTTGGATTAATTAAGATCAGTTCAGATTTCGCGCCAGTACCTCCACTGCAACTGTAGTTACAAAAAGTATGGCGACGATTTATGGTTTTTGGGATAGACTGAACTCGGCGGCACTGATGGCCGCCTACCCTGAAGGCAGTTCAAACGGTGATCAATCAGGCAAACATTGCCAGTGACCGGCGCCGGAATCGGACCGCGGCGGCGAGCTCGGGTTTTGCCCGGGTATTGCTGGCCGACGACAATCCGGCTTCGAGGCTGACGCTGCAAACGGTTCTCGAAACGGTTGGATACCGGGTGGACACGGCGGCTTCGGCGGCCGAGGCTGTGGACCTGATGGACACGGCCGAGTACGCTCTTGTTTTGAGCGACTTATCGATGGAATCGCCCGAAGCCGGCTACAAAGTCATTGAGCACGCTCGGATGAAGCCCTATCATCCGGCAACGGCGATCGTGACGGCAAGCGACGGCGATGTCGCCCGGCAAAACGGGGCGAGATTCCTGATCCGGCCCGAGAACATGCCCGAACTTCTTACGAAGGTTGCGTCGTTGATCAGCAACCGGGCGTCCCGCCGTGCGGCTCAATCGATGCGTTAGGCGGGCAGCCCACAGCTTTCTGCAATCAGCTTTCGGCTCACAGCGGCCAGCGATCAGATCTCAGGGGGCAGCCGCACCGGGAAACAGGGAAGAAACAGAGCGTTCAAGTTCGTCCAAGGCGCCGGCGAAGAAATGGTCCTGGGCCTCAATCCAGTGCAGGCGCTTGGGGTGCCAGAGGCGGTCATAAAGGGCCTGGAGATCCGGCTGGGGGCCGTATTCATCGTGAATGCTCTGGACGAAAATGCGCGGGATGCGCATGGAAAAGAGCAAGTCGTGATTCTTGTAGACCGTTGGATAGCCGGCCAGGATCAGGCGAGCGGGGTCGGCGCCCGTGTTGGAAGCAGCCAGGCGGACGGCGACTCGGGATCCGAAGGAAAAGCCGGCGAGGGTGAACGGTAAATCCGGGTAGCGATCGCGCAGAAACGCCAGGGCCGCGCGGGCGTCATCGGTTTCGCCGCGCCCCTGGTCATGAACCCCCTGGCTGAGGTGGACGCCGCGGAAGTTGAATCTCAGGACGGCGCCGCCGCTGCGGCGCAAGGCCCGCGCCAGACGGTGGACCACTTTGTTGTGCATGGTCCCGCCGCCGAGCGGATGGGGGTGGCAGACCAGGGCGGCAAAGGACGCAGCGCCGACAGGCGGCTCGAGGAGAGCCTCCAGACGGCCGGCGGGTCCATCGATGAACAACGACTCGATCTGGCGTGCAACCATTGCGTTGGCGCGTGCCGGGCTAATTCGACCGGTAGTTGGTGAACTGCATGTCGATGCCGAAGTCGGCGGCCTTGAGCATGGCGATGACCTCCTGGAGTGAATCGCGGTCGCGGCCGGCGACCCGCACCAGGTCGCCCTGGATCGAAGCCTGCACCTTCTTCTTGGTTTCCTTGATCGCTTTCACGATCTCGCGGGCCTTTTCAACCGGGATGCCATTTTGAAGCGCCACCTCCTGGCGGACGCGGGATCCGGCGGCGTGTTGGACAGGCGCGAAGGTCAAAGCCTTGAGCGGGACCTTGCGCTTGACAAGCTTGGCTTCGAGGATCTCAGTGACGGCGCGGAGCTTGAACTCGTCGGGCGCTTCCAACTGGAGCTTCCGCTCTTTTTCATTGAGCTCGATGGAGCTTTTCGAGTCCTTGAGATCGTAGCGGGTGATGATCTCCTTCATCGCCTGTTGAACAGCATTGAGAACCTCGGGCAACTCGACGAGGCTGACGATATCGAATGAATTGTCGGGCATGACCTTCCTGATTGATTCAGTGGAGCGCGGCAGGGCGTCAATAGCCGAGCGCGATGAGAACTTTTTCGGTGATCTCCTGCACCAGGTTTGGGAGCGACCGGTCCAGGGCGACGGTGACGGCGGCGCGAACGCGATCCGGATCGATTTGCGGAGCGGCGATCGGACCCGTCGTTTCCACGGGCGCGGGCGGCGGGACGGCCGCCGGTGAGTCTTCAGCGAAGAGGCCGCGCGCGAACCGGGATTTGTCGATCAACGGCCTGATCGTTTCTATGACGACAGAGGCCTCGAATGGTTTTTTAAGGACGGTGTCGGCCCCGGCGCGGCGCGCTTCCTCGTCGTCCACGGGCTCGAGAAGACCGGCGATGAGGATGACGCCGGCGTGGCGGTGGGTTTCGGATGCACGGATCATCCGGCAGATGTCGTAGCCGGAATGGACGGGAAGGAAGACATCGACCAGGACCAGGTCGGGCTGGATCTCGTCGAGGCGAGCCAGCGCCGAGGCGCCGTCAGTGACGGTGACGACCTCATAGCCTTCCTCGGAGAGAATTCGCTCGCCCATGCGCTGGGCATGCGGGCTGTCATCGGCGAGGAGGATTCGGGTGGTCATCGCGCGCGGCTACTTTTTCTTCGACTGTTTTTTGCCGTTGTCCTTTTTGGCGGCGGCCGCAGGCTGCCCGGTCTTGGCAGGCTCAGCCGATGGAGGCGCAGGCTGGTTGAGGCGCGCGTCGGGCTGGGTATCAAGCGCGGAGGTATCCGATGGCACCGGCGCGGCGGTGACGTCGCTGACGCCCTGCTGTCCGGCGGCGGCCGGGACGCTGACCGGCAGGCTCGGCCGGAGCGTGGTCATGGCGGGCTGGCCCGACTTGGCGGCCATCGTAACATCAGGACCGCTGGAGAGGAACCCGAAGTTGCGTCCCCAGAAGCCGCGTGGCGTGGCGTTTTCCTGTTCGTATTTCATGCGGGCGAAGGCCACGGGGTCAGCTTCAGGGATTTCGGCCTCCATGCCGGTGAGACGCTTTTTCGCCTCGTCCACCAGCGGACTCAGCGGGTACTCGCGGACGAGTTTCTGGTAGGCCTGGATGGCTTGGGGCCTGAAGCGGGGGGCCAGACGGGAGTAACTGTCGCCGAGGCGCAGCAGGGCGTCGTCGGCCTTGCTGAAGAGGGGGTAGTGGGCGGTCAGGTTGTCCAGCCGGTTGGCCGCGGAATGGAGGCTGCCCTTTTGGTGATAATACACGCCGATGCGGTATTCGACTTCGCTGATGGTTTCCTGGACCTCCCGCAGTTTCTGAGCCGCCTGCGGGGCGAAGCGCGAGTTTGGAAACTGGGTCAGGATCACGCGGCACTCTTCTTCAGCGCGGATCATGTGAATGGAATCGCGGTCGGGCTTCACCATCTGCTTGTACTGCATGTCGCAGATCTTCATCTGCGCTTCAGCCGCCTCTTCCATGGTGGGGTAGAAAAGGATGAAGTCCTTGTACTCAGCCTCGGCCTGAGCGTAGCCGTTCGAGCCGCCCTCGCGCATCCAGGAGTCGGCGATGGCGAGCTTTGCCTTGGCGAGGTATTCGCTGGTGTCGTAGGTGTTGATCAGCGTGTTGAGCGTGAGCCGGGCGACCTCATAGCGGCCCTTCTCGATCTCGCGAATACCCTTATCGTAGAGGACCTTGTCGGGCTGCTGGGTGTCCTTGGTGATGGGGTTATCGTACTTTCGCCCCCGGCATCCCGCCACTGTCAGGGCGGCCAGCACGGCCACGGCGATCAACGCCTGGCGGCGGCCGCTTCCGGAAAAGAAATGTCTGATCAAACCGGTCACCTCATCAGAATCGTCATCATCGGCCGATGCCCGGCCGGGTTCACGCCTGGCGCAACGCCGCCGCTTCGGCGGCCGTGCGCATGGCAGCGACAGCGGCAGCCGGATCGGGTTTCCCAAATACGCTGGACCCGGCAACGAACCAGTCGACGCCGGCCGCAGCGACCATACCTATATTATCCACGGTTATACCGCCGTCGATTTCGATGGCGAATTGCAATCCGAGGCGCTGGCGGCGTTCGGCGAGCTGGCGCGCCTTGTCCAGGACGTAGGGAATGAACTTCTGCCCGCCGAATCCCGGGTTGACGCTCATCAGAAGAACGTAGTCGGCGATGTCCAGGGCGTGGTCGAGCGTGGAAACGGGGGTCATCGGGTTGAGCACGACTCCTGCGAGCGCACCTTCGCTCTGAATGAGACGCAGTGTGCGGTCGAGGTGGGTACAGGCTTCCTGCTGCACGGAGACGCAGTCGGCGCCGGCGCGGATAAAGGCCTGGACGTAGCGGTCAGGCTCGACAATCATCAGGTGGACGTCCAGTTTTTGCCGGGTCGCCCGGCGGGCGGCCTCAACAATAGGAATGCCGATGGAGAAGTTCGGCGCGAAGCGGCCGTCCATCACGTCGAGGTGAAAGAAATTGACCCCGCCGGCTTCGGCCTGTGCCATATGCTGTCCGAGCCGGGTGAAGTCGGCCGCCAGGATGGAAGGGAGGATTTCTGGCATTGTTTGAAGAGCTTTCTCAGGTTATCACGGCGGCCTGGAAACCGTCGCCGGGATCGCGGCCGGGCAGGCGGGTGTAACGGCGGACGGGGCGTCCGGGGGCGGCTTCGGCGACCACCCCCTGATTCTCCTCGGGTTCGAGGGAACAGGTGGAATAGACCAGGCGGCCGCCGGGTTTCAGGCAGAGCAGGGCGTTGCTCAGGATCGACTTTTGCCGGGCGGCGTGGCGGGTGATGCCGGCCGGCGACAGGCGCCATTTGATGTCCGGGTTGCGCGCGAGCGTGCCGGTGCCGGAACAGGGGGCGTCGACAAGAATTCGGTCGAAGACCGGGCCGAATGGTAGCGGCGAGGAGGCGTCCAAACGAACCAGCCGGGCTCCACGCACCCAGCCGGATTCGGCCATGGCGCGCAGGCGCGACGGGCTGGCATCGCAGGCGACCGTGAGCCTGGGGCCCGATTCAATCGCCTGGGCCGTCTTGTTGCCGGGGGCGGCGCAGAGATCGAGCACGGTCTGGCCCGGCTCAACGGCGAGAAGCGATCCGGCCCATTGGGAGCTGATGTCCTGCATGCGGGCCCGGGCGGGGGGGCTTCCGGCGAACTTGTAACAGCCATTAAGTTCCGTTTTCTCAGCGTTTTCCGGCTGACCAAACGAACCCGGGAGACGGGCATAGACGGGCGGCGTTTCGAGCGCCGCAGCGGCGGCGGCTTCGGCGGCGGATTGGCCCCAGGCGCTGGTCCAGCGTTCCAGGAGCCAATCTGGAATTGAGAGCCGAGTGGGGGCGTCGGGCCAGGATTCGGGCAGCGGGGGCAGCTTGCGGAGAAGGGCATTAACCAGACCGGATGCGGAGCTTTTGCCGAACCGCCGGACAAGATTTACGCTCTCGTTGACGGCGGCATGGGGTGGAATGCGATCGAGGAAGCGC
>Ga0172368_10007755_pt1 | contig 11104 bp, 12 predicted proteins | sample Lak11m_FD_114540 | JGI IMG/M metagenome (GOLD analysis project Ga0172368, IMG submission 114540) | Freshwater microbial communities from Kabuno Bay, South-Kivu, Congo - kab_022012_11m | ecosystem: Environmental > Aquatic > Freshwater > Lake | place: Democratic Republic of the Congo: South-Kivu...
CCGGCAATCCATATGCCCTGCAGGCCGTATTTCTGCACCAGCACGATCAGCACCGCGCTCATCGCACCCGTCGGCCCTGAGATCTGGTAAGGCGCGCCAGAAAGCAGGCCAATCACCACCCCCGCGATCACCGCCGTCACCAGGCCCGCCGCCGCCGTCGCACCCGAAGCTACTCCAAAGGCCAGCGACAGCGCCACCGCCGCCACCGTCAGCACATCCTGCTGGAATTTAAACATCGAATAATTGCGGAACTCATCAATATACAAACGTTTTAAACTTCTTCTTGGCATTTTTCATCTCCATCCAAAATCGCTGGGCACTATACTACCGTTCATTATCAACAAAATTTTTTCAGCTGATACAATCAAGAAAAACCTTTCCCCAGGATCCCCAATGAAAATCACCCGCGCGCGCATCTACCGTCCCCAACACCCCAACATCACTTTTAACCAGAGCGACTACATCGTCACCGTCGAGACCGACAGCGGCCTGACCGGCATCGGCGAGGGCGGCACGCGCGACACCCTCGAGCAGTGCGCCGCCATGCTGATCGGCGAAGACCCCGAGCGCGTCCAGCACCTCTGGCAGATGATGTACCGCGGCTATTTCTACCCGGCCGGGCGCGAAAAGCTGCACGCCCTCGGCGCCCTCGACCTGGCCCTCTGGGACCTCAAAGGCAAGCTCTACGGCCAGCCCGTTTACAACCTGCTCGGCGGCCTGACCCGCGACCACGTCGAATGCTACTCCACCGGCTACCCCTGGCAGGGCTCGCTGGGCGAGACCGCCCGCGCCTGCATCCAGGCTGGCTTTCGCGTCTTCCGCACCGCCGTCGCAGACACGCGCGATGGCATCTTCAACGCGCGCAAGATGGTCGAACAGACCCATGCCAACTGCCGCGAAATTCGTCAGGCGCTTGGCCCCCAGGGAGAATGGTCGATCGACTTCCACACCCGCCTCGACCTGGCCGACGCCGTGCGCCTGTGCGGTCTGCTGGATGAGCTCAACCCTTTCCTCGTCGAAGATCCTCTGCGCTCCGAAAACCCCGCCGTGCTGGCCCATCTGCGTGCAATGGTCAAATCGCCCATCGCCGTCGGCGAGCAGTTCGGCGACCGCTGGGACATCCACGAACTGGTTGAAGGCCGCCTGATCGACTACGCCCGTGTGACCCTGCCCAACACCGGCGGGATCACCGAATTCATGAAGATCGCCGCGCTGTGCGAGACGCACTATGTCGGCCTCGTGCCGCACTTCACCGGGCCGGTCTCGCTGGCCGCTCTGGTTCATGTGCTCTGCTCCCTTCCCGCGCCTGCCCTGATGGAAATCGCCGGCGACCGTCCCAAGCAGCCGCCGCACCTGACCAAGGCTGCTGTCTTCCACGATGGCCGGCTCTGGCCGCAGCCCCTGCCCGGCCTGGGGGTCGAGTTTGACCCGTCTGGCGCGGAATTGGTGTCAGAGATCAGCCAGCGTTCCGCCCCGATCCCCATGTACCGCCGCCCGGACGGCTCGATCACCAACTGGTAAGGTCCATCTCGGTAAAAAGTCAGGCAGATTGTGTGAACGTAGCATTCACACAACCTGCCTGACTTTGTGTAAGGCTCCAGCGGCAACTGCTTTCCATCGCAGAATCCAGATTCCAAATTCAAATCCTGGCGTACGCCGCCAGTCATCTTCGCGTGCCGCAGGTGTGCCGCCAGTCCGCAGCCACCCATCCCCAGGATCTAAAATCCCCGCCTGTTTTACCTGTTTGAATTGATATAATACCCTGCATATACGCCGTCCAGCTGGCGCACATTGCATTCCTGCCGTAATGACGCTCTCTTATCACGAGCGTCCGCCCGCGCTGTCGCGGTATTCCCGCGCTGGCCTGTAACCGTTCGATATCTACGCTCGTTTTCTCGCAAACAGCATCATAGAGGCGCGCATGGCGAAACTTCCCGAGTCAAAAGGGGTTAATGTTAATGAACCGGCTGCAAAACGCCGGGATGACCCATCCGGCTCAGGGACCTTTCCCGGCCTTGCCCAACTTCCCGAAGAAGAAGTGATCATCATGGCCGGGAGCGGTGACACAGATGCGTTCAGCTTCCTGTATGAGCGGTATGTCACGCGCATTTACAATTACATCTATTACCGCACTGGCAATCCTTATGAAGCCGAAGATCTGACTTCACGGGTATTTCACCGCGCCCTCGGTCACATCAACCACTACAACAACCGCGGCGTGCCCTTCTCTGCCTGGCTGTACCGCATTGCCCATAATCTCGTTGCCAACTGGCACCGTGATAACAGCCGGCGCAACGAAGTCCCGCTCGAGGATCAGACCAGCCTGCCGCTGCGCGCGGAACACCCCGAGCACGCCCTGGTCAGCAATCAGGAACTTGAGAGCCTGTTGAAAGTGATCCGCCGTTTGCCGGCCGAGCGCCAGCAGCTGCTGATCCTCAAGTTTGTCGAAGGCATGTCCAATGCGGAGATCGCTACCATTATGATGCGCAGCGAGGGTGCGATTAAAAGCTTATATCACCGCACCCTGATGACCTTGCGAGATGACATTTCAAAGTTGGAGAATTCGTCCTAAACCCAGGTGACTCATGCTCAGAATTGTGACCGATGGCGCCGCTGATATGCCAGAGGAATGGCAGAAAAAATACCAGATCCATATCCTCCCCCTCCATGTAAACTTCGGCAACACAGCGTACACAGCTGGCATCAATCTGAAGCTGGATGAGTTCTACCGCCTGGTCCACCAGACCCGCATCATCCCCAAAACCTCCCTGCCATCCCCAGGTCAAATTGCCGAGTTCTACCGCAGCATCGCCCAAAAAGGCGACGAGATCCTTTCGTTGCACATCACCAGCCGCCTCAGCGGCACATATTCCAGCATTGTCACCGCGGCGGAAGCACTCAAAGACGAGTTCACCATCTACCCGTTTGATTCTGGCGCCGGTTCGGCCGCCCTGGGCTTCATGTGCCGCGAAGCGCGCCTGCTCAAAGACGACGGCCATTCCACCGAACAGATCCTCGACCACCTGACCGCGCTGCGCGAACGGATTGTGATCTTTTTCACCCTCGACAACCTGGAGTTTGCCTATCTGAGCGGACGGGTCAGCGCGCTGCAAAACGTCCTCTCTTCGCTTCTCAAAGTAAAACCGATTATCGTACTGCGCAACGGCCTGTTGGAAATGGCCGATAAGGTGCGCACCCGCCAGCGCGCCATCGAACACGTCATTCAGGCGGTCAAGGCGCAGGTTGGCGACCAGCCTGCCAACATTGCGGTTGTCCACGCCGAAGATCCTGGGGCGGCCCAGGCTATTTTTGAACGCCTTCGCGGCATTCTCAATATTCGTGAAATCATTATTACCGACCTGGCTATCCCTGTCGCCGCCAACCTGGGACCCGGAACGGTCGGGATCGTCGCCTACCGTGTCGACGAGGAGGAAAAATGAAAGCCCCTTCGCCTGAAATTTTATCGAACCTGGAACGCGAACTGCAGCGCTCGCTGCGCCCCGTCCAACCCAGCCCGGAGTTTGTCAGCCGGCTGCACACTCGCCTGGCTAACCCGCAAACCACGCTGCTCGAACGCGGCGCCGCGGCTCCCCTCGCCGCACCTATTTTTTTCCTGGTTGGGTTCGGCCTGGCCATCGGCCTGCTGCTGGTCTGGATTCTGCGCCAGGTGCGTTGATCTTCCCCTGCTGATGCCAAAAATGCGTCAGACCGCACGGCCTGACGCATTTTTTATTACGGTTTGATCGAAGGACTAAACGATTCCCAGCTTGTTCTTCAACTCACCCGTGCTGGGCTCGACCAGCAAACTCCCGTCTGGAAAAAGAATCGTGGGAACACTGCGGTAGCCGCGGTTGACCGACTCGACATACTTGCGCCCTTCCATGTCCTTGTCGATATCCACCCAGGTGTAGGCGACATTGTTTTCATCCATCAACCGCCGCGCGCGGCGCGAATCCCCACACCAGGTCGTACCATAGATAACAATCCCTTCAGCCATACCATTCCCTCGCTTCCAGATACCCAGCCATTCCCCGATACGTTTGAAAATGCTCACACCAGGCGCTCCAACTCCTGCGCCAAAACACGCGCTTCATGCAGCAGATCGATCTGCACCGGCAGCTGGTAGTTCGCGTCCACCTTGAGACGCAGAAACTGGGCCGCCTCCACCGCCCGCCTCGGGACGCCAGCCAGCCCTGCCAGGATCCCCAGCATCTCATAGCCACTGCCCGCGGTTTCCTGGCCCGACAGGCGCAAATACTCGCGCGCCGCAGCCCCCGCCGCCCGCCGCGCGCAAACACGCGCCTTGCCCTCGTTCCCGCCCGCGCGGGCAGTCTCGGCGGCAGCCAGCTCGTTGTTAACTTGTACACGCACCTCATCAGAAAACATATCGTTATTTTACTCGGTATAATCTATCTGATGCAAACCGTACAGATCCTGCGTTCCCAGCGCAAGACCCTCTCGATCGAAGTGCGCCTGGATGGCAGCGTCCTGGTGCGCGCGCCGCTGCGTGCCAGCCAGGCCCGCATCGATGCCGTCTTGCGGGAACGCCAGGCCTGGATCGAAAGCAAGCTGATCCAGGTCGCCCGCCTGCGCGAGCTCAATCCCGTCCGCGCATACCAGCCTGGCGAGACGTTCCCATACCTGGGTGAGTGGTATCCCCTGGAATTCGTCCAGCGCAAAACCCCTCTCCTCGACTTGAACGGCTCCTTTCGCCTGGCGCACGGGGCTGCCGCTGATCCGCGCCCGGTCTTTATCCGTTGGTATCAACAGCAAGCCAAAACCATCTTCGCCGAGCGTGTTGGCTATTGGAGCGCCCGCACAGGCCTGAAACCAACCCGTCTCGGCCTGTCCTCTGCCCGCACGCGCTGGGGTTCGTGCAGTTCCAAAGGCAGCGTCAATCTCTCCTGGCGCCTGGTCATGGCTCCCCTGGCTGCGCTTGACTATGTCATCGTCCACGAGCTGGTCCACCTGAACATCCACAATCACTCCAAAGCGTTTTGGTCAGCCGTCGCCGGGATTTATCCTGACTACAAGAATCAGCGCGCCTGGCTCAAACAAAACGGCCCGCGCATCTCCGGCCTGTTTATCGAGGCCAGCCCACCATGAACCTGCCTCCGCCTGGGAAAATCGCCCTGCTCGGTTCCGGCGAAACGGGCATGGCCGGCGGCAAGGTCTTTGAGCAGCTGTCCGCCCATTTGCCAAGGCCGCTCCACGCGGCGGTCATGGAGACCCCCGCCGGTTTTGAGCTGAACGCCCAGGCAGTCGCGGGCCGAATCAGCGAATTTTTGCGCCTGCGCCTGCAGCACTGCGCCGTCCAGGTCTCTCAAATCGCGGCGCGTCATAAAGCTGGTTCTTACAGCCCAGATCTCGCCGAAATCGTTGAGCCGCTCTATACCAGTGATTTAATTTTCCTCGGGCCTGGCAGCCCGACTTATACCGCCCGCCATCTGGCCGACAGCCTGGCTTGGGAGATCATCCGCGCCCGTCAGCGCGTCGGCGCCGCCCTGGTATTAGCCAGTGCGGCCGCGATTGCCGCCGGGCGCTATGCCCTGCCTGTCTATGAGATCTACAAAGCCGGTCTGGACCCCTTCTGGGCTGTTGGTCTGGACTTGTTGAGCCCCTACGGCTTAGATCTGGTTATCATTCCGCACTGGAACAACACCGATGGCGGCAGTGGTCTGGACACCAGCCGCTGTTTCATGGGGCAAGGGCGCTTTGAAACCCTGCTCGACCGGCTCCCAGCTGAAACGATCCTGCTTGGGCTGGACGAGAACACCGCGGCCTTGATCGACCTGAACGCGCAGTCCTGCGCCGTCGTCGGCAGCGGCGCGCTGCACATCCTGCGCTCAGGCCGTGAAACCGATTGCCCCACCGGGTCGCACTTCCCGCTGACCTGGCTCGGCGTACCGCGCATCCCCTCCCAGGCTGAGCTGTCCATCCGTCCGCAGGTATGGCAGCGGGCGCTGGCAACCACGGGCAGCGATTCACAAGCCGCGGCCGAAACCCCGCCAGATTCAGTCCTGGACTTGCTCAGCCAGCGCGCCGCAGCCCGCGCCGCCAAAGACTGGCCTGCCTCCGACCGCCTGCGCCAGCAGCTGGCCAGCCAGGGCTGGGCCGTGCAGGACACAAGCCAAGGACAGGTTGCAAGCCGCTTAAAATAAAAAGCCGCGCGGATGCGCGGCTGATTTCTTCACCAAGACAGATTTTTACCAGCCCTGCTGCTTGACAAAGTTGGTGATCACCGGGATCTCAACCAGTTCGCCCTTGTTGGCCTTGAGGCCCAGGATGATCTGATAGATGAAACCAATCGGCCAGACGATGCAGCCAATGAAGATCGGCGAAAGCACAGCGCCCAAAACAGACACGACAACCCCCAGGATCAAAGCCTGGATGTTGTGCGCCTTAATGAAAGGACGATCCTTCTTATCGGCCATCAACAGAATGATGATCGGCACAAGCGGCGAAAGAATGTACGCCAAAAGCGCCCAAAGACGGTCATCACTGGTCGACTCAATCGGAGAAGACGGCTGTTGCATGTAAACCTCCACGTGATCACGGAAAAGATTGAATTCTAAGTTGATTGTACTCATTTTTTTCAAAAGTACAATGTGTACAGCCAGTTTAATTTCAAGAAATACTATCAAGAATAGCGGATCCTTCGGCAACCTTGCGCCGATACAAATCCGCCGTTAGAATGACAGCATGATGCGCGTTGTCTTTATGGGTTCTCCTGATTTCGCAGCCAGCGTGCTGCGTATGTTGGCGCAACACTACCCGGTCTGCGGGGTGGTGACCCAGCCCGACCGCCCGTCCGGGCGCGGCCAGGTGCTAACCCCGCCTGCCGTCAAAACTCTGGCCCATGGACTGGGCATCGAAGTCTTTCAGCCGGAGCGCCTGCGCAAGCCGGAATCGTATGCCGTTCTGCAGAGCTGGGCACCGGATCTGATTGTGGTCGCCGCGTATGGCCAGATCCTGCGCCAAAACGTGCTCGACCTGCCGCGCTATGGCTGCATCAACGTGCATGCCTCGCTCCTGCCGCGCTGGCGTGGGGCGGCCCCCATCCAGGCCGCTTTGCTCCACGGCGATGCGGTCACCGGCGCAACCATCATGAAAATGGACGCGGGGGTCGATACCGGCGACATTCTCGCCATACGAGAGGTCGCCATCCTGCCCGGCGACAACGCGGCCAGCCTGACCGCGAGTGTCGCTCAGGCTGGCGCTGAACTGCTCGTCCAAACTCTGCCAGCCTACCTGAGCGGCGCGCTCACGCCCTCACCACAGGATCACAGCCTGGCCACCTTCGCGCCGATGCTTCAGAAAGAACAAGGCCAGCTCGATTTCAGCCGCCCTGTCCAGCAGTTGGTCAACCAGGTGCGCGCCTTCAATCCCTGGCCCGGTGCATTTATCACCTGGCCCAACCTTCCCCTCAAAATCCATGCTGCCTCCGCCGCATCCGGCCCCGAGGCTGCCCCAGGCACCCGCGCCGTGCTGGCGAAAATGCCAGCCCTGCGCGCACTGGATGGCTGGCTGCTCCTCGAGCAGGTCCAGCCCGCTGGCAAAAAACCCATGTCGGGCCGCGATTTCCTGGCTGGCGCGCGCGGCTGGCAAGATTGAACCCTCTCAGCTCGAAAGACCACCTATGCCCAAACCGTCCACTTCTTCCCTTCGCTTCCTATGTTTTGGCGCCGGCGCAATCGGCACGTACATAGGCGGCAGCCTGGCCCTCGCCGGGCAGCACGTGGTTTTTCTAGAGCGCCCCGAGCTTGCCCCAGGGCTGCGCGAGCGCGGGCTGCGTATTCAGCGCGGCGGTGAAGAATCTCACGTTACCGCCCCCCAGGTCGCCGCTTCGCTCGATGAGGCCTTGACCCACGGCCCTTTCGACGCGGCCTTGCTGGCGGTCAAGTCGTTCGATACGCCCGGGCTGCTGGAAAGTCTGCTGCCGTACAAAGTTGCCCTGCCGCCGGTGATTTGCTTCCAAAACGGAGTGGATAACGAGCCGCTGCTGTCCAGCGCGCTGGGAGAGGAAAAGGTCATCCCTGCCACCGTGACCACTGCCATCGGCCGCGGCCAGGCTGGCGCGATCGCCGTCGAGCGCTTGCGCGGCATCGGCCTGCACGCCGACCACATCTTGTCTCCCAACCTGGAGGGCGTTTTCAATGCCGCCGGCCTGCGCGCCCGCCTATATTACAACGCCCCTGCCATGAAATGGTCTAAGATGCTGACCAACCTGCTCGCCAACGCCTCCTCCGCCATCCTCAACCTGCCCCCCAGCGTAATCTTCGCTGACCCGGCATTGTTTGAGATGGAAATGGAGATGCTGCGCGAGGCCCTGCGCGTGATGCGTGCCCTCAAGCTGCCGGTGATTGACCTGCCGGGCACCCCAGTGCGCGCCCTGGCTTTCCTGGGCGGATCGATGCCGCGCTGGCTCAGCCAGCCGCTGCTCAGCCAGGCGCTCGGCAAAGGCCGCGGCGCCAAGATGCCCTCCTTCCATATCGACCTGCACGCCGGGCGCGGGACCAGTGAGGTCGACTATCTCAACGGCGCTGTGGTTCGCGCCGGCGAAAAACTGGGCATTTCAACCCCGGTCAACCGCGCCCTCAACGCGACGCTCCTGGCCTTAACCCGCGGCGAACTGCCCCTCGACACCTACGCGCGCAATCCGCATGAGTTTCTCAAGCTCATTTCAGCTTAAGCGCTTCTTGCACCGCCTGGTAAGCGTCTACGAATCCATACCCTATCATGTTGTTCTGCTCCGGCGTTCCGCCGCAATCGCGCCCGCTGTCAATAATTTGATCGGCTGTGCGCAGCAGGATCTCTTCGGTCCGCTCAACATCCCCGATCAACTTTGGATTGGCTGACCACATCAGCGCCACCACCCCCGCCACATGCGGCCCAGCCATCGAAGTGCCGCTCATCCAGGTGTAGCCGCCCGGCACAGCCGAATAAATTTCCACGCCCGGCGCGACCAGGTCCGGCTTAACCCGCCCGCTGCCGTCCGCGGTGACCGGGCCCAGGCTGCTGAAATATGCCAGGATATTATCCTGATCGCTTGCCCCGACCGAGATCACATCGTCGTACAGCGCGATCGGTGAGGCCACGCTGCTGCAGCCCTCCATGCCGTCGTTGCCGGCTGAAGCCACCACAAACACACCCGCCGCGCGCAGCGCTTTCACACCCGCCTCCAGTGCGCGCGCATCGCAGCCTTCAATCGCCGGGCAGCCCCAGGAATTATTCAGGACTTGCGCACCCAGCTCCGGCCTGCCGTCTTTCAGCGCGCTGCCCCCCGCCGGGAATGGCGCCAGGTGAAACTGCATGCACTCCAGATAAAGCGCCGGGTTGGCCAGGTTGCGCCCCAGGTTAACACAGGCGATCCAGCTTGCGCCTGGCGCAACCCCCACCGACTGTCCCACCACGGTCGCCAGGGTGTGCGTGCCGTGCGCTCCATAATCCATTGGCGTCAAACTGCCATACCACGGATCGTACCAGCTGTAGTCATCGCTTTCACCGCGCCGCAGATACCCGCCGCGCACCTCTGGATGCTCGCGCTGCACCCCAGTGTCCGACTGGCCGATAATCACGCCTGCCCCTGTCACCCCCAGCTCTTCCCACACCTGCGGCGCGCGAATCCGGATCAGATTCCATTCGGGCCGGTCTGGCGCTTCGCCAGACTGCCCTTCCTCTGCGGGCAGCGGGAAGGGCAGCGGGCGCAGGCGGGTGCCGATCAGCACCCGATCTACCTCCGGCCGCGATGCGTAGACAAAATGGAAGAGCGGCTCTCCCTGCACCTCGATCGCGTTGACCAGGTAATATGGCTTATAGCGCACGCCAAGCCCGTCCAGGTATGCCCGCAGGCCCGCCTGGCTGGTGTCGGCATGCGTCACCAGCGCTTGGTAAACCGCTTTGCGCCGCTCCACGGGATCGCTGATATTCTGCGCCAAGGACAGGTCGGCCTGGTCTTTGAGAATTACAAACAGACGCTCACCGTGGAAACCCGGCTTACCCGCCAGCAGGTACACGACCAGCAGCGCCGCCCAAAGCGCGCCCGCTAGCCCGTACCCGGCCAGCCGCGCCAGCCGGTTGGCCAGCCAGAAGCGCAGCAAGATCAGCGCGGCAATCAGCGCCAGCCCGCTCAACAGCCAGTCGATCAGCGCCGCCGTCCAAACCCACTGCATAGACTCGCCCGGGGACATCAAGATGTACAGCAGCTCTTCCAAATCGACAAAAGCCAGCGGCCAGAAAAACGCCAGCCCCAGGAACAGGGCCGGGACGGGCCAGTTCGAGCGCCCGCCCGCCGCGTCCGATCGCATCAGCCCTGCAGCGACCCAGCCCAACAGCGGGACAACCAGCGCCAGTATGGCGCTCGCGCCGTTGGCTCCCAAAGCAACCGCCACAGACAGCAGAAACAGCGCCGCCAGCAAGCCGTCCAGCAAAAACACCCCATATCCGTATAGCGTACCGCTGTCCTGGCGCAGCACGCCGCGCAGCGCCAGCACGCAGGCCGCACCCGCCGCCAAACCGGTCAGCAGCGCGAGTAAACTATCCAGCGGCGAGCCAAGCGCCGACAGCACCACCCAGGGCAGCCCCAATCCGCCTCCCATGGCCAACGCCCATCCCAACCCCTCCGCTTGCCAGGACCAAAGCCCCCTCCATCCCCGCAGATCCGTCAGCCACAGCACCAACCCAAAAACCAGCATCCCCATCAGCTGCGCCAGCATCCCCAGCTGGCTTTCCTGTGCGCCTGCCAGGCGGGCCGGCGCTTGCAGCAGCACAAAACCTCCCGCATATGCAAAGAGCTTCGCCGCCGCCCCAATCCGGCTGGCGCGCGTGAACCACCACACCGCCAGGCCCGGCAGCCCGATCGCCAGCCCAAGCAGGGCTAGCCCCAGCCAGCGCAAGTCTGGCGGCGCCTGCACCTTTGCCATCAAGTCCTGTTCGTTATACGCCAGCGCGCCCAGGGCGAGCAATGTGACAATCACCGTCCAACCACCCAGGCCGCCAATCGCCAGCACCGTGCCGCAGCCGGAAGAAGAGGCCTGGCCTGCGGGTTTGGGAGAGGGTAAAAGCTCGTTTTGCTGGGTATCCATCGCTTGATTTTCCTTCTATC
>Ga0172368_10007760_pt1 | contig 11101 bp, 8 predicted proteins | sample Lak11m_FD_114540 | JGI IMG/M metagenome (GOLD analysis project Ga0172368, IMG submission 114540) | Freshwater microbial communities from Kabuno Bay, South-Kivu, Congo - kab_022012_11m | ecosystem: Environmental > Aquatic > Freshwater > Lake | place: Democratic Republic of the Congo: South-Kivu...
TCGGCCACCGCCGGGGCAAAGGCCGGGGCGCAGCTCAGCACGCGGATGCCGCGCGCGAAACAGGCCGGGTAGTCCAGGTCTTTGGGCGCAGGGAAGCTGCCGCCGACTTCCAGAATGGCGCGCAGGTTGGGGAAGCGGGCCGGGTCGCCGTAGCGCCAGCCGCCGCACAGGATCGCGCTCAGCTCCTCGCGCACTTTTTCGATCTCCTCGGCCGGGGCCTGTTCGTCCCTGCCCCAGATCACATCCGCGGCGGCGTGCAGGCGCGCCAGGTCTTCGGCGGTGAAAATGTTGGCCATGCGCCGGAAGTTGGGGTCGAGCAGAATCTTGGGTTTCATAGAAGCCTCTTTTAAACAGCATGATGGAATTTATATGGATGGCATGGAAGAATGCACCGCAAAACGCGCAAAAATGAACAGCTTAGAACCTATCCGAAAAATGCTATTTGTGTGTTCCCAATTTGCGGCTGCGCCGCAAATTGGGAACACACAAAACAAGTTTCGGATAGATCCTTAGACGTCAGGCCGCCCTGCCGGTGATGTCGTTGAAAAAGCGTTGGCGCTCGGCGGTTTTGCCCGCGTAGACGCCCAGGTAATCAGCCACGGCGAAGGCGAAATCGACGAAAGCGCTGCCCTTGGCCGTGATCACATGCCCATCCTGGACCGCGCGCGCCTCGACATAGTTCTGGCGCGGGTAGGGGTCGGGCACGCCCAGCTCCTGGATGTGCGCCGCGGAGCAAGAGGTGGTGAAGCGATGCCGGTCAAGAATGCCCGCCCGGCCCAGGTACTGCGGGCCAAAGCAGATCGCCGCCAGCAGGCGGCCCTGGCCATCCCGCTGCTGGATCAGGCGCGTCACATCTTCGCCCTGGGCGCGGATCGGCCCGCCGGGGATGAGCAGCCCGGCCGCGTCGTGGACCTCCAGCGCCTGGGTCAGGGTGATCAGCGGCTGGTGGCGCATGCCGGTCTGGCCGGTCACCGCGCCGGGGGTGCAGCCGGCCGTGATCACCTCGTACCCGCCGTGATTGCGCAGGATTTGCAGGGCCAGGGTCACTTCAAAATCGGCCATCTCTTGATAGACGAAACACAGGATTTTGTTCACGTCGCAACCTCCTTTTCAGAGAAACGGCTGGCAGATCGCGCGGCAGAGCGCCTCAATCTCGGCCGGGCTGCCGGCTTCCTCGATCACCAGGCACAGCCCGCGCGGATCGAGCTGGCGGCTGGCTTCGACGGCCTCATGGGCCGGGACGATCAGCTGCAGCGGGCGGCCGCGGCGCTGGATCTCGCGCAGCATGGGCAGGCGCTCCAGGGCCGAGTGGCCCGCCCCGGTCACGTACTGGATCGCGCTGATCTCGGGGCAGTCGAGCAGGGCGCGGTAATGCTTGGCGGCCTGCGGCCCATCCAGATGGAAGATGCTGCGCCCGACCGCGCGCGCCTGGCGGGTGATATCGGGCAGGAACAGCTCCTGAAAGGCGCGCGGACCGATCATGTAGTTGAAGTCGCACTCCAGCACATGGTAGGGCACATCCGACCACAGGTTGGCGAAGTTGATCGCCCCCACCCCCAGGCCGAGCGGCACGCCCCAAATGCGCTGGAAGCCCACCACCCAGGCCAGGTAGAGCGCGTCCAGCGCGGCGCGGATCTTGCCGGGCTGGTCGAGCACGTCCAGGCACAGCGCGGCCGGCCCGCGCGTGTTGAGCAGCACGTCGCCCAGCCCGCCCAGGCTGGGGGTCATCAGGATGTAGCGCCCGCGCGCGTTTTCAGCGTTCAGGCGCAGCAAGACCTCCAGCAGCTGCCACCAGGGGTTGTCCGCGTGGATCTGCCAGTCCAGCGCGTTCGACCAGGCGTCGTCGATAAAATGGCGCGTCCAGGTCGTGTTGCTGGTGAACTCAAACGGCGCGCCGGTCAGCATGCCCAGGCAGACCGGGCCGTAGTCGACGCGCAGGCTGGGCAGCATGTCGCCGAACAGCAGGGTGTTGGCCAGCTGGGCCAGGCGCGCTTCCATCCAGCGCTCCGGTTCGCGCAGCAGCTCCAGGCACTTGCCGCCCGGCAGGCGCGGGTCGCGCGCGGCCGAAACCAGCACCAGCGGCGGCCCCTTCAGCTCGGCGCGCCACCAGGCCTCGTGGCGCGCGGCGATGCGCGGAAACTCGGGGCAAAATTCCAGCGGCTGGCGGGCATAGGCCGCCTGGGCCGCGCGCCAGGCGGGCAGCGCGCCGTCGAACGGGCCGGGCTGGGCGCTCACGCGCGCCTCAATCCGCGCCGGCGGGCTGGGCCAGCTCGGGCAGGGCAACCTGCCACGCGCCGTCGAAAACCACCTCGCTCAGCGGCTTGCGCGCGCGCGGCCCCAGCTCGCGCTCGCGCACATCGTCGGGCAGCCCATCCGGGTCGCCCAGGTAGCCGATCGCCAGCACCACGACCGGCTCGAAGCCCTCGGGCAGCCCGCAGGCCAGGCGGGCCTTGTCCTTGTCAAAGCCGCCCATCTGGTGCACGTACAGGTCCAGCGCGCCGGCCTGCGCGCTGAGGTGCGCCACCGCCTGGCCGGTGTCATAGAGGGCGGAATTGTTCGGCTTGCCCGGCTCGCGCTCGCGCCGCGCCACGGCCAGCGCCAGCACCGGCGCGCTCTGCGCCCAGACCTGGTTGCGCTCGCCCAGGCTGGCAAACAGGCGCTCATACGCCTGCGGCTCATCCTTGCTGGTCAGGACGAACGACCAGGGCTGCAGATTCATGGCCGAGGGCGCCCAGCGCGCCGCCTCGAACAGGCTGAGCAGCGTCTCACGCGCCACCGGCTGCGCCGAAAAGGCGCGCGGGCTCCAGCGCTTCTTTAATATGTCGTGGATCGGATAGTTGGTTTGTGCGGATTTGTCCATGTGCTTATTGGGTCCATTCAAAAAAGGGATTAAAACGGATCATCCCAGAAAAAGCGGGTAAGTTGTGTGTGAATTTGGCGCTTCGCGCCAAATTCACACACAACACCCCAATTCTTAAAATGATACCTGTCTTTGTGAATTGTAAATGACGAAGCAGCATTTGTTCAAAAACAGTATAAGCCTGTCGGCGGTTTGCACTGCGCCTTGAACCTCTGCTATAATCGCAGGCTGAAAGGCTGTCTATGCTGCAAAAAATCGTCAAATTCCTGGGGGGCGACCCCCATCAGCGTGAAATTAACCGGCTGTCCGCGGCCGTCGACCGGATCAACGGCCTGGAACCCGCCTATGAACGCCTGAGCGACGCCGAGCTGCGCGCCAAGACGGATGAGTTCAAAGCGCGCCTGGCCAAGGGCGAGCTGCTCAACGACATCCTGCCCGAGGCTTTCGCCGCGGTGCGCGAGGCCAGCAAACGCACCCTCGGCCTGCGCCCCTTCGATGTGCAGCTGGTGGGCGGGATGGCCCTGCACGCCGGCAAGATCGCCGAGATGCGCACCGGCGAGGGCAAGACCCTGGTCGCCACCCTGCCGGTCTACCTGAATGCCCTGACCGGCAAAGGCGTGCACCTGGTCACCGTCAACGACTACCTGGCCCGGCGCGATGCGCGCTGGATGGCCCCCATCTACACCACCCTCGGCCTGTCGGTCGGCGTGCTGCAGATGGCCTCCGACACCGACAACGGCAAGCAGGCTTTCCTGGTTGACCTGGAAAAGTCGTCGCCGCACGAGAAACAGCACCAGCTGCGCATGGTCCCGCGCGCCGAAGCCTACCAGGCCGATATCGTCTACGGCACCAACAGCGAGTTCGGCTTCGACTACCTGCGCGACAACCTGACCAACACCCTCGAAGAGCGCGTCCAGCGCGGGCACTACTTCGCCATCGTCGACGAGGTCGACAACATCCTGATCGACGAAGCGCGCACCCCGCTGATCATCTCCGGCCCGGCCCAGGATGAGAGCGAGCAGTACGTGCGCATGGCGGCCGTGGTGCGCCAGCTGCGCCCCGAGGATTATGAGGTCAACGAAAAAGACCGCGCGGTCAACCTGACCGAGCTGGGCGAGATCCACGCCGAAGAGCTGCTCGGCCAGCCGCTGCGCGACCCGGAGCGCCCCGAAGACATCACCCCCGAGCAGGCCCGCCTGATGGGCTACCTGGAACAGGGCCTGCGCGCCCAGCTGCTCTACCGGCGCAACAAGGACTACCTGGTCCAGAACGGCAAAGTGATCATCATCGACGACTTCACCGGGCGCCTGATGCCGGGGCGGCGCTGGTCCGAAGGCCTGCACCAGGCTGTCGAAGCCAAAGAGGGCGTCAAGGTCGAGCCGGAAAACGTCACCTACGCCACCATCACCATCCAGAATTACTTCCGCATGTACAGCAAGCTGGGCGGCATGTCGGGCACGGCCCTGACCGAAGCGGAAGAGTTCTTCAAGATCTACAAGCTGGAAGTCCTGCCCATCCCGACCAACCTGGAATACCAGGCCTCGCGCCCCAACTCGCCCTACCAGCAGATCGAAGCCAAGGACGAACAGGGCTACAAGTACACCTACTACGCCCGCCGCGACGACCCGGCCAAGACGCCCATCTATTACAAGCGCAAAGACCACACCGACGTGGTCTACCGCACCGAAGAAGCCAAGCTGCGCCAGATCACCCTGGAGATCCTCTACTACCACTGCCTGGGCCGCCCGCAGCTGGTCGGCACCACCTCGGTCGAGCATTCCGAGCGCCTGTCCAACCGCCTGGATGCCGAACTGCTGCGCCGCCTGATGCAGGTGATGATCCTGCGCGACCTGTACCTGGAAATGCGCAAGATCGAAGAGGTCGACCGCGCCATCCCCGAACTGGCCCCGCTCTACAAGAAGCTGGACGAAGAGATCGGGACCGCCGACCTGCGCCAGCTGGCGCGCGGCTTTGGCATCACCATGTCGTTCAACCCGGAAGATCCCGAAAACGTCACGCGCCTCGCCGGGATTCTGGCCTATTTCGTGCGCGGCTCCGAGCTGCCCGCCGCCAGCCTGCCGCGCCTGGTGCGCGCCCTGCAGGGCGGCGTGCCGCATCAGGTCTTAAACGCGCGCCGCCACGATGAAGAATCCAAGATCATCGCCAAGGCCGGCGCGTTTGGCGCGGTGACCATCGCCACCAACATGGCCGGGCGCGGCGTCGATATCAAGCTGGGCGGCGATCTGGACGAGGAAATCCTGGCCGACACCAACCGCGTCCTCGAGCGCGCCGGGCACGACGCCTACAACATGAACAACATCGAGCGCCGCGTCCAGATCCTCAAAATGAAACCCGAAGAGTGGGGCATCTACGAGGAAGCGGTGCGCGCCTTCCTGCAGTACATGGACGAGATGGAAAAGGTGCGCCAGCTGGGCGGCCTGCACGTGATCGGCTCGGAGCGCCACGAAGCGCGCCGCATCGACAACCAGCTGCGCGGGCGCGCCGCCCGCCAGGGCGACCCTGGCTCCTCGCGCTTTTACCTGGCCCTCGACGACGAGCTGATGCGCCTGTTTGGCGGCCAGCAGGTCCAGAACCTGATGGCGCGCCTGAGCATCGACGAAAGCGTACCGATCGAGGTCGGCCTGGTCGGCCGCCTGGTCGAGCAGTCGCAGACGCGCGTGGAAGGCACCAACTTTGACGTGCGCAAGCACCTGCTCGAATATGACGACGTGCTCAACGCGCAGCGCAAGCGCATCTATTCGCAGCGCGACCGCGTCTTCACCAAAGAGGACCTGAGCGACGACGTCGAGGAAATGCTGCAGACCGAGCTCAACCGGCGCATCCCGCTTGAACTGAAAAGCGAGGAAGGCCCGTGGAAGCTGCTGGCCTACCTGGAAGACGTCCAGCCGCCGATCAGCTGGCAGGAACTCAGCTACCCCTCCTACACCATGCGCCTGCTGATCGAAGAGCTGGGCAAGCGCAAACCGAAAGGCGCCACCCGCGAGCACCTGCGCGCCGAGCTGCTGCGCATCGCCGAGCGCGCGCTGGAAACCGAACGTGAGCACATCCTGCGCGCCTTCAATGAAATGATCGGCAAGGCCGAAGACAGCATCGAGTCGGCCCGCAACGAACGCTTTGAGGCGCTGGACGCCTTCTTCGAGACCTTCAACGAGCGCAAAGAACAGGGCCAGGCCCTGCGCGCGCAGGAGCTTTCGGAAGAACTGGGCGCGCTGACCCGCCTGCCCACCTTCCGCCTGAACAGCGAGCAGATCCGCTGGCTCAACGAGAACCCCGAGGAACTCAAGAAGAACCTCAAGAGCCAGATCGAAGTCTTCCAGATCAACGTCAATATCACGCGCCTGGTCGGCGCGCTGGAACGGCGCATCGGCGAGAGCCTCAACCTCAAACCCGGCGCATTCAACAACCTGGATTGGCCCGCGGTCACGCGCCAGCTGGCGGACGAGGCCGAGCAGGTGCTCGACCGCCAGGCCGAGCGCCTGGTTGGCGCCAACGGGCAGATCGTGCGCGACCTGGATACGCAGCTGCAAAAGATCGAAGGCTACAGCGACGACCCGGACGAGCTGCTGACCCTGCTGGGCGAAATGTCGCAGGGCGCGCGCCTGGCCTTCGACCGCCGCTCGCACCGCCAGGTGATGCACGTCACCACCCGCCTGCGCTATGTCTACCTGGCCGCGCACCTGCTGGGCGAGGCTGACCCACCCAAGGTGACCGAGAGCGTGCTGGAGCACTTCCGCGGCGCGCAGGAGGTGCTGCGCGATATTTACGGGCGGGTGGACGCGGCCGTCCTGCAGCAGAACCACGTCCTGCTGCACAACCTGACCCCTAACCTGATCGCCGCCCTGCAAGACGCGCTGGGCGCCGAGGGCTATGCCGCCGCCGCCCAGACCCCGCTGGAAGAGCTAGACGGCGAGCAGCGCGAGGTGGTCGAGTCGGTCATGGGCTGGTGGCGCCAGAATGAGATTTACCGCCAGCTGCTGCTCAGCGTGATCTCGGACCAGTGGGTTGATTACATGACGCGCGTCGAAGCGCTGCGCGTCTCGATCGGCCTGGAAGCCTACGCCCAGCGCGACCCGCTGGTGCAGTACAAAGGCAAGGCCAGCGAGATGTTCAGCGAGCTGCTGGCCGATATCCGCATGGGCGTGATCAGCCGCATGTTCACCTTCCGCCCGCGCGCGGTTTCACCCAACGCCGCGCGCGGTGATGCCGCCGGCGAGCTGGAAGGCGATGCCGCCGCGCCCGGCCTGCCGGCCCGCGCCGCCCAGGATGAAGGCGCCAAGAAAAAGCGCAAACGTCACTAAAATAAATTGAGGGATTTTGGCGCTGACGCGCCAAAATCCCTCATTGAGCCTGGAGGTTCCCGCTCGCGGGGAGGGAGAGCAGCGCGGCGTTGCCCTCCATGCGCAGGGCCAGGTCGCGCTCGGAAAGCCCAAACGGCTGGAACACGTCCGAGGCCGCGCGCAGCAGCAGCCTGCGGTAAAACGCCACGTCGACCCAGCGCCGGTCAAAGGCTTGCGGGCGATCCCAGGCCCAGACGCGCTCCGGCCCGCGCACGTAAATCAGCGGCAGGCGCTGCCCGGCCTGCGCCTCCACCCCATATGGGCGCAGCTGCGCCGCCGCCCTGGCCGCTGGCGAGGCGCTCTTGTACTTGTCCAGCGGCTTGCCCAGGCGCGCCGCCACCAGCAAATCCTCCAGCTCAACCCGCCCCTCGCGCAGGCGGCGCAGCTCCGCGCGCAGCAGCTCGAGCGCCCCCGGCACATACTCGCCCAAACAGGCCGCGTCCGGCGCTTTGGCCAGCTGTTCGATCAGCGCGATCTGCGCGCGCGCCACCCAGGCCGGCGTGTCGCGCCGGCGCGCCGCCAGCCCGCGCACCTTGAGCGTCCCGTCCTGGAATACACCGAAGTAGCGGTTGCCCACCGGCACGCGCGCGTCCACGCGCGACGGCAGGAACGCCACCCAGCGGTAGACCCCGTCCAGCGCGATCGGCAGCCCCGTGCGGCGGGTGATCTCCTCCAGCAGCCCCTGGAAATGCTGCGGCGCGCAGCAGCCCGCTTTTTGCACCCACAGCGCGTCCACGAACAGGTGTAACACCTCAAAACCCTCATCCTCTGCTGCCTCCTTGGCGCGCATCAGCGCCTCCCTGCCGCCCGCCGTCACCGCCTCGTGGGCTGAGATCAGGCCAAAGCGCGCGTTGCGGTAGCCCATGTAGCCAAAACAAACCACCAGCAGCCACTTTTGCGCCGCGGCGCGCGCCTTGTCCTGCGTGCGGCGCGGATCCCAGCCCGGCAGCTGCGCGGCGCGCTTCTTCAAGAGCACGCGCTTCTGGATCAGCGGCGCCAGCGTCTGCGGGATCAGCCCCGGGTCGGCGGCGGGCGGGTCGTCCAGCGAAATCGCCTGCTTCTCCGGGCTGAGGTTGCAGCGCACGATCACCGCCGGGTACATCGAGGTGAAATCGGCCGCGGCCACGTCGCGGTGCAGCCCGACCCTGGGCTGGTAGACCAGCCCGCCGAAATCGGCGTGGATCAGGTTGAGCAGCGGGCGCGGCTGTTCCACCTGCTGCTTGCGCCACGGCACCAGGATGCCCTGGCGCAGGGCCGTGATCATCTGCATGCACGAGATGCCCGAACCGGGCGAAACGCGCGCCGCGGTCTGGATTGGCAAGGCGGTCACGCGCGCGTTCTCCAGGACGCCCTCCAGCCCATAATCGCCCCACAGCATCGCATTTTTACGGTCGATGTGCAGCCGCCCCGCCAGGTGGACCTGCTGGCCGCGGTAAACCACCTGCCCGTAAGAAAAATAGGTCTTCTGGCGGATCAGGCGCAGCCCGTGTTCGGCATCGCGGTTGAGCGGCAGCTCGGCCAAACTGTCCTTGACCCGCCCGAGCAGTTCCTGCAGCAGCCAGGTGTCGCCGTAATCGGTCAGCAGGATATCCGGGTCGAAGCGGCGCAGCGCCGCGCGCACCCAATAAGCCGGCGCGTCGCCGGGCAAAAAGGGCAGATCCTGCCGCCACGCGCCGCAGCGCAGCTCCAGCCGGGTGGGCGGGGCGTGCAGCGGGCTGCCCTCGCGCAGATTCAGCTCGAGCACTTTCAAGGGGGCCGGCTCGGGGTCCAGCTCCCACGGGCTGTCCAGCGTCTGAAAGGCGCGCACTTCCAGCTGCGCATCCAGCGTCACCCGGCAGCGCGCCAGCGGAAACGAGCCGTACACGGCGGCGTGGCGGATCTGCACCTGCACGTCGGCGTCATAGTAGGTCAGCTCGGGGAAAGCCTGCGCGGTTTGGGCAAACAGCGCGCGCTGCGCGGCGGGCGCGGCGCACTCGGCGCACAGCACCGCCAGCGGCGCGGGCAGGAACAGATCGCGCCGCTCCTGGCGCGAGAGCCTGGGCGGGTCCGGCTGGCCGGCCAGCCAGCGCCACAGCTCGCGCAGGCGCGCGGCTGGCCCGGCCGCATAAAAACAGACCGGGAAGCGCTGGCGCAAGCGCAGCCGGCGCCCGTCCGCGGCGATCAGCCACAGCGCCAGCCCGCGCTCGCCGTCCTCGTACAGGTCGAGCAGCCAGCCCTCAATCTCGTCCGGCGGGCTACTCACTGCCCCGCCGCTCCAGCAGGCCTTCGAGCAGCGCGCGCAGGCGCGCGGTCTCCTTGTGTTCTTCCAGCAGCATTGCCAGCAGGAAGGTTTCCATCGGCAGCGCGTTGGCGGCATAGGCCGCCGCGGCCAGGTGCTGGCGCGCCGCCACAAACAGCTCATCCAGCGCCAGCTGGTCGGCGCGGCGCAGGGCGCGCCGGAAGCGCGCGTAAGCCGCCTGCTCTTCGCTCAGCGATTGGGTGATGGATGGCAGTGTGCGTCCCATGCGGCGGCCTCGCTCAGAGCGGGAATAAAGCGGGCTGGCGCTCGGGCGCGGCCGGCGCGGATGGCTCGATCAGATAGCGGTCGGAGACGCGCAGCAGCAGCTCGACAAAACCGGCGCGCCCGGCGAAAGCGGCCAGCGGCGGCCTGGCGCTGACCAGCACCGGCGCGCTGGCCCGCGCCGCCGCCAGGCAGGCCAGGGCGTGTTCGAGCAGGCGCAGCCCCTCGGCGTAATCAACGCTCTCATCGTAAAAACTGGCCAGCAGGTCGAAGACGATCACCGGCGTGTTGAGCGGGGCGCGCTGCCCCAGCTGCTCGAGCAGCGCCGCCGCCTGGTAGCAGGTGAAGGCGCGCGCCGCCTGGATCTGGCCCAGCGCAGCGATCGGGTCGCCGCTCAGGCGGCACAGCTCTTTGACCAGCGGCAGCGGGTTGGCGCGGTTGCCGCAGTCGAGCAGCAGCAGCGGGCCGCGCAGCGCCAGGCGCGCCGCCAGGCCCAGCAGGCGGCTGGCCGTCTCGCGGCCGCCGATCAAGGTGTACAGCTGGTTGGTGTTGGGCAGGGCGATTTCATCCATGCCTCCATCATGCCAGATGGATTGCGCCCTGCCAATTCTCCCTGCGGAGGATTTTCGGAGAATTTTTGGTCATCCTCCTTCGGAGGATGACCTCAAAAAGCGATCCTCCCCAGGAGGATGGCGAGGAAACCCATCCCCCCTGCCCCCTCGCCCCTTTGGGTGCGCTGAAGAGCGTCCCTCCGGGAAGGGGAGCAAATGAGGGGTGAGCATTTTCCTATTGACCGCAGATCAAATGTTCTATAAAATGAGAGGGTGAACGCGATTGAGTATATCTGGAGAAACCTGAGTTCCTGGTTTCGACGCAAGCGCAACGTGGCCTTTGACGCAGAGATTTACGAGACCTTATTACAGGTGGCCGAACGCGAACAGCGCAGCCCGCAGGATGTGGCCGCGCACTTGGTGATTCAGGCCTCCCAGGATCAGTCGGTCCAGGCCTGGGTGCTGCAGTGCTGGGACCAGCTCTCGCCGCGCCAAAAACAGATCACGGCCTACGTCTGCCGCGGCGATTCGACCAGCCAGATCGCGGCCCAGCTCTCGATCGCCCAGACCACGGTCAAATCGCATGTCGAGGCAGTCCTGCGCAAGTTTGGGGTGAAGAGCCGCGTCGCCCTGCGCAAGCTGCTCGAACCGTGGGATCTGAACAGTTTTTTATAGAGTATTTGGGATGTGCGGCAGCCGCACATCCCAAATTATGGCTTTCTCAAGAAAGCTTGACACCAACGCAAATGGACCCACCCCCAACCCCCTCCCGAAGCGGGAGGGGGCAAAACCAAGAGGTTTGGGGATTGGAACACCGCTTTGCGGTGTTCCA
>Ga0172368_10007761_pt1 | contig 11098 bp, 10 predicted proteins | sample Lak11m_FD_114540 | JGI IMG/M metagenome (GOLD analysis project Ga0172368, IMG submission 114540) | Freshwater microbial communities from Kabuno Bay, South-Kivu, Congo - kab_022012_11m | ecosystem: Environmental > Aquatic > Freshwater > Lake | place: Democratic Republic of the Congo: South-Kivu...
AAGAAGGCATGCTGGTCAAAGGCAAACGATCTATACCCCGAACTGGGGCGGGACGCTAAATATGCCGACGTGCAGGCACAACGCAACATGCGCATGCAGGAATTCCGAAAGCAATTCCTGGCTTCCGGGGATTTCGAAGACCTGCCTTGCACCGATATCAAGAAGGTCCCGGCACGGCAGAACCTGATGGATTACACCAGGCACCTGATGCGCGAAGATATTCAAGCCGCCGCTTACGTGATCTACCCCTTCGTTCTTGATCCCGATGAAGGCGAAGTTCTGAAAGTAACCGATGTTGACTTCCTGGCATCCGAACTGCCCGGTGATCTGCTCGATTGCATCGAGTTGTACGAAGAGGAGATTTCCGAACGATCCGGTTCCATGCGCAAGTCCACCGATCCCGAGGTTGAAAGCGTGGATAAATACTGCGCCACCTACTTCGAACAGCTCGGCAGGACAATGCCGCGGCGCGACACCAATCCAACCGCGACAGCGGTATGGCAGGTGGCTTACACATCCGCTATAGCCGCGGGCTCAACCCAGGAACAGGCACAGGGTACAGCATGGGCAGCGTTCCGGCAGGAAGTAAGCCCGGCTGGGGCGAATGCGTACGAAGTGGAGTTCCAAAAATCTCACGACGGTAAGAAAGCAATGTCCGCTTTCTGGAAACTGGCTCCTGGCGCACCCAGGAAAAAAGCCGAGATAACCCACATCAAGGGTGATGGCACTGGTGTCAAAATCGCCGAGCCAGCGGATAAGCCGGCATGGAAATCGCTCCCACCCCTCAAGGCTGTGATCGATGGCGAGGAATTGGTCATCGCCGATCCCGAAGGCTTTGATAACCAGCCGGCAGCCACGCCCGAACCTGTCATCCGTGACATCACCTGGTACGTGGCTGACATGAAACTCAAGGCCGGCGAGATTGACCTGTCCAAGAAGGACAAGCTAATCCAGGTGCTGAACGAGAAGAAATTCACGCACGCCAGGTATTTCCTGGATCACCTCGCTGCCGGGAGGTGAAAGTTGGGCGGCACTCGCTAATACGGGTGCCGCCCTTTTTTTTCGAACAAAGCCCGTTACCTACGGGTTTTCGCCATTTTTGTTTAAGGCATGGACCCGCCTGTTTAGCGGCTGCAGGCTGTATTCGCAAAACTCAAACTCGCCACCCCCATTCAAAGGTCAAGATTATGACAGTCGTAGATAAACGCGTTCACAAGCTCGCTGCCGGCCTCGTCAACTCAGGGGTTACTCCCGAGCAATTCCTGGCCCAGGTTGATAAGCTCATGCCCTGGATGAGTAGATTTCCGACGTCGGAAAGCCGTAAGGTTGTTGGATTGGAAACAATACAACCAGAACGGAATATAGACTTGCCACTATGGAACGTCCATGATACACTCGGACTGGAGAACGAACAAAGAAGGCCTAGTGGTAACGCGAATTTATCGGTAAGAAAGTTCTCCTCCTGGAACAGGATCGTACTTTTACAAATATAGAATAACGATGGTTATTAAGTAGCCTCCGGGTGCGCGCTAAAAGGCCGCAATAGCTGGAAAAACTGAAACTCATTTACGTTCTAGCCATATCATAGCAACACGCGACGGGCGTAATCCGAACCTGGATCCCATAAGCCGTCGCTGAGGTTAATCCCGAACTGTCACCAGGATGCCCTAACGCCGTACCCATAACATCGGGACCAAACTTGCATCGCCACGTTGATGGCGAACTGGAAAGTGTAACCAGTAATGGTGTTACAGCTAAGCTGGGCACACATGAAGCTTAACGATTGAGAGACCACTGATTGCCCCAAGCGGTCTCCCTGCAAAGATAATCAATCTTTCATCACACATCTTCTTAGGCCGCATGGTCAGACCATAGTAGCAATCTTAATCATCGCTGCCACCAGCTTTTTCTCCACATTCGCCAACAGTGGATCATAATCAGCCGTTCTACCTTCGCCAATCGCCATCTCCAATTCCTTTGCCGCCTCCTGCAAAGCTTCGGCACCGATCTGGCCTGCCACCCCTTTCAGCGTGTGCGCTAGACGCCGGGCAAGCACCAGATCGTTGATCTGTAAGGCCGCCAATATAGCGTCTGCTGTATGCACATGACCTTCACGAAACAGTTTCAGTATGCGCAGGTAGAACGCCAAGTTGCCTCCCAGGCGCAGCAATGCCCCATCCCAATCAAGCACAGCCAATGAAGCGTGCAGCTCAGGCGCCACTTCGGGCTTCCCAATCGAGAAGGTGGGAGCGGTTGTATCGACTGGCAAAGGTTTTACCCAGCGCAGCATTACCCTAGCAATCTCTGCTATGCTGACAGGTTTTGAAACATAGTCATTCATCCCGGCTTGCAGTGCCTTTTCGCGATCTCCTGCCATGACGTTGGCCGTCATCGCAATCACTGGCAGCAGCTCAAACGTATAGCGCGCATCAGTGCGAATTTGTACAGTGGTTTCGTAACCATCACGCCCGGGCATCTGGATGTCCATCAAAACCGCGTCGAAGAGTGCCTTCTGTAACATCTCAAGCGCTTCATCGCTATTATTCGCGATCGAAACCTTCAAACCCATGCTCTCCAACATTTCTGTTGCCACGACTTGGTTGATCTTGTTGTCTTCCACGAGCAGAATCTGCCCGCCTTTCAGCTTTTCCAGATCTTCCATGATCAATGGTTTTGTTCCTCGTTTTAGTCTGGCAGGATTAATATGCACCAATGCCTGCATCACCGTTTCCAATAACTGCGTGCGCGTCACCGGCTTTATCAGGTAACCATCCAGATCCTTGTTTTCATCCTGCTTCACGATTTCTTCAGCACTAACCAGCAGGATTGTCGGGATGTGATTAAACTTCAGGTCGTGCTTAATGTGCGCAATCGCCTGATACCCATTCAGCCCACCCGGCATACTCCAATCCCAGAACACCAGATCAACCGGCGTCTTCGATTCCGGCATAACCAGGAAGGCCAATCCGGCTTGAGCCGTTTGCGCCACCGTCACCTGGCAGCCAAAGGATTCGAGTGTGCTGCGCATTGCTGCCAATGTTTCAGCATTGTCATCCACCACCAGAACATGCCGCCCATCCAATTCCGAGAATTTCTCAAGCCCATCTGCTTGCCCACCTGCCTGGCAGCCCAATACCAGAGTAAAAGTGAATGCGCTCCCCACCCTGAAGCTGCTTTCCACCCGTATCTGACCACCCATCAACTGCACCAGCCGCTGGCTAATCATCAACCCCAGCCCTGATCCGCCATATTTGCGGCTAGTGGAGCTATCGGCCTGCCTGAACGGTTCGAAAAGGTGCGCCCGTTGTTCTACCGTCATCCCAATCCCGGTGTCTTTCACGGAGAATTCGAGTGTTGCTTTGCCAGTCTCCTGACCTAGCAACCTGGTGCGCACGACTACTTCGCCTACCTTCGTAAATTTTATCGCATTTCCGACCAGGTTCAGAAGCACCTGGCTTATCCGCACAGGATCACCCACCAGCAGGCGCGGAATTTCGGATCCTGTGTTGAAAACCAGTTCAAGCCCCTTTTCGTTGGCACGGTAGGCAACATTACTGGAAAGATTTTTTAGCACATTCTCCAGGTCGAAATCCGTTTCTTCCAGGTTCAATTTACCCGACTCGATCCTGGAATAATCGAGGATATCGTTAATGGTTGCCATCAATGTTTCGCCCGATATCTTCAGGTTGGCCAGGTAATTACGTTGTTTATCGGTCAGCTCGGTCTGCAAGATCAGGTGCGCCATGCCCAAAACCCCGTTCAATGGTGTACGAATCTCGTGGCTCATCACCGCCAGGAAATCGCTCTTGGCGCGATTGGCGGACTCGGCCTGCTCACGTGCATTGCTCAGCGCGGCGGTGCGCTCCAAGACCAGCTCCTCAAGGTGGGCGCGGTGCGCGAGCAATTCGGCCTCGACTTTCTTGCGTTCGGATAGTTCAGCCTGGATGTCATCATACAACCGGGCGTTCTCAATTGCCACTGCCACCTGCGCCGCTAGTGTTTCCAAAACAGTAATATCGTCATCATGGAAGGCATTCAATTCAGGGCTTTGAACATCGAGCGCTCCCACTAACAGTTTCCCCACTATTAATGGCAGGCACAGTTCTGACCGGGTAGGCAGAAGCTCAGGGTAGTGATCCTTGAATTGTGGCTCATTATTAACATCGTTCGCCAGCATCTTTTTTCCGTATTTGCCCACCCAACCGATTATCCCGTCTCCCTGCTTTACAAGATAATCAACCGGGAAATTCTGCGAAAAATAACCGGCCCTGGCTTTCATGAACAAGCCGCCGCGCTCAAGGTTCAGGATGAAAAGTGCCACCCGCTTGAAACCAAAGACCTGCTGGATACAATTTGTCGCCACCTCCAACACTTTCTGCAAATCCAGGACCGCCGCAATCTCTCGGCCAATATCGTTGATTAATTTCAACTGGTTGGCGCGTTTCTGTAAACTAATTTCGGCCTGTTTACGTTCGCTGATATCATGCAGAAAAACCACCAATCGCCCACCTTTATTGGCCTGGTACTGGACGCTGACCTCAACATCAAAAATGCTCCGATCCTTGCGGCGGTGCCGGGCCTCAAAACGATCATCGCCTTTTGCTATTACTCGCTGGATATGATTGGCTGTGATTTCGGCTGTTTCAGCCAGATCCAGCTCGTCGATACTCATGCTCAGTAGTTCCTGCTCGCTGTAGCCGCTCATTCGGCAGTAGGCATTATTGACTTCTATCAAATGACCCTGCATGTCCACCATCCAGAAGCCGTCCATCGCCGTTCGCAGAATGGTCTCATGCCATTCGATATTCTCGCGTAGCACATCATCAGCTCGCTTGCGCTCGCTGACATCGCGCGCGATAGCCCACATGCTACTCGGTTCACCCTGTTCGTTGCGGATCAAGACCGTATGCAGTTCCACCGGAAAGGTAGTACCGTCTTTTCGACGATACTCTTTTTCATAGATATCAGAATAACCTCGTGCCAGGATCTGGTTTTTCAAGATTTCCACTTCAAATGTGTGCCACTTTTCGGGGGTGATATCCATGTACATTAACCTGGAAAGCTCTTCCGCCTCATACCCCAGCAACCTTCGATAATTCTCATTGAATTCCAGGATCCTGCCATCCATTGACACATGGATAAAACCGTCGATCATGCTTGTATGCAGACCGCGATATTTCTTTTCAGAGGCTTTTAAGGCTTCTTCTCCTCGTATTCGCTCGGTAATATCGCGAATGATGCCGGTGTAAAATTGGCCATCAGCAACATGCCATTCCGATAGTGATAGTTCCATCGGAAATTCGCTGTCATCTCTTCGTATTCCTTCCAATTCAATAGATTTACCGATTATGTGTTTCTCCCCTCCTGCCTGCAAACGCGCAATACCAGCCAGGTGTCCATCATGATAACGGGCTGGAATGATCATAGTTAGCGATTGACCGTATACCTCAGCTTTGGTGTAACCGAATATTTTCTCGGCACCATGGTTCCAATCTACGATGTCTCCCGTACTATTCATGGAGATGATAGCATCGTTTGCGGTCTCCGAAACTGACCGGTAACGCAATTCGCTCTCACGCAACGCCACTTCTATCTTTTTGCGCTCGGTGATGTCCTGACTTGTTCCGAAAACAATGCCTTGCCTGTCATCATACTCGGCAATGCAGTGAATGTCGCGCAGTTCACCGTCGCTGGGCCGGCGAATGCGGTAATCAACATTATAGGGTTTTTTATCTTTGATCAGATCCTGGAGGGACGTTTCCAGCATGGGTCGAAATTCAGATAGCGCGATTTGTCTAAATTCAGAAAGCTGCCATTCTATACCGGGTAAGCCGAAGATATGACTCGCCCCAAAGGACAAACGGATTTTATTTTCTCCCAGCCGAAATCTCCAGCTGCCAAATTGGGAGATACTTTCAGCGTATCGTAGGTTTACTTCACTTTCATACAGGTCATGATATAAAACATCCATGGGGCGTAGAATACTGGCTCGCACGATTGCGTAATACCACATGGCGGTGGCAACACCCCTGAACAAATGTCCGATCAGGCTGGCAGACTCATCAACGGCAATATACGAAGTGAAAGCCAACTCCGCCCCGATCGTTATTACGTTAGCAACAATGAGCAGCCGCACAAGCTCAGCATCAAAGTTCGATCGGGCTCGCCACAAACCAAGCGATGCAGCGATCAATATGCCGATAACAACATATTCACTGATCTTCTTGAAGTCGGTCAGGCCAACACCCGTGACAAAGCAGACCGGAAAGACGCGGGTGAAAATACTGACGACCAAGGCAACAGTAATTAGACTATAAACTAGCATGGTTCGCCCAATCGGGACAGTGCGGCCAATGAAAAGAATGGCCAGCAACAAAGAGATGCTTTGCAGGTAACGGGCTGCAATCCACAATTGGGTAGGCAGGTTGGCATCGTAGCCCACGAAGATGGGCATGCCGCTGTATGCCAGGGTATGAATCAGGTCGAGTATGGCTACAAAGAAGTTGCTGATGCCGATAAACAGCACGAATTGATTGTCGATGCGATGGCGGGCATTCCAAACCAGCAGAAACAGCGCTCCACTAATGACAATGCTGAATATTTCAACAAGGGTGTGAAAGAGCAGGTAACTATATAAACTGCTCAGATAAAAACCAATCACGAGCAAGCCACAGTTGATAATTAGCAGGCTGCGTGATGTCACCAAGCGCATGAATTCGACCAGGTGGGATCCAGAAGATAATGGTACTGGTTGTGAGCGAGTTGATTTTCTATCGGGTTCGGTTTTGTTCATAATTCTAAACCGTATTCTTCTGTCAGGTAAGTGGGAGGTGTGATGGATTGGTTTTGTTATCTGAAAATTATTCAGCCATCAGTTTCCCGCCTTTGACTGAACAATGCCCTTTTGTGCCAATTTGAGTTGGTGAGAAATATTCTCAGGGCGTAGCCAAATTTCCAATTCGAATAGTGTCATTAGTATTATATTACTTTTTTATACACATTGTTACACCAACAATTGTCATAATTTTGTTCTGGCAAAAACAGGCTGACGATATGCCTAAACCTCTGAAGTATTTCCACTTACCCTGGCACCAAACAAAATTCTCACTTTCCGACGTCGGAAACCCAAAGCCTCACGGCAAGTAAATCGTAAGGTTCAGAATTGACAGCGCCCTCGACGGGAGGGACGAAAGTTGACCTGGCCGCACTCGCAAGAGTGCGGTCTTTCTTTTTGGAGGTACATGAACGGATCGCCATTTCTAAAAGAAGCAATAGCCATACTTAAAAACAAAGGTTATGAAGTAACCAACTATGGCCTGGTCAACAAGGATCACGCCAGGTCAGCCGAGATGGAACACCCCGTCACTCATCTCCGGGCGTTCGTCTCCGCTGAAGAAATCCGCTTTTACTATGTCACGCTGCGATTGGTCAAGCTAAACATCATGCCAATTCCGCCCACGTCAGGCATGCTCGACAAAGTGGAAAACACCATTCTCGAAGTTGTCAATTTAATCGTCAAGGAGAACTTATGAACGAAACCCCTGTTGTTGAAACCGTCTCGGTGTTTGAACCAGTGCGGACACACTACACCCCCGCGGGCAAGCGCTGGACGGAACGCGAAGTAGCTGACTGGGCGCTGCACTTCCGCCCCGACATCCGCCTGTACCAACTGCGCGGCATGAAAGGCTACCGTGTCATCGATGAAAAAAGCGAGCTGTTCGGCCACTTCGTCCAGTGCGGCACCAAGTGGGATGACGTAGCCTCGAAGCTGGAAATCCCATGAGCATCAAGGAAGATCTCACCGGTGAAAGTACCGAAAACCTGCAGCATGGCCTGGCGATGTGTACCGCGCGGGATGAAAAATCCCTCAAGCGGCTGATCCCCACCATCAAGAAAATCCTGGCCGAACGCTCCGCCCCTCTTCCGACCAACTGCCGCTACGTGCCGGATGAACAACATCCACCCGGCCGGCGCCTGGAATATGACGTTGAACCGGAAACCACCGCGAAGGAGCTGTAATAAGCAGTAGAGCCGGAAGCAAATTCCGGCTCTACTTTTCTGGAGGCACATGATACGAATTATTGCTGTAAGAAACAGCCGGAAGGGAGCCACCACCAGTGTGGACCTGACCTTCCAGGCCGAAGGTACCAACGCCGGCGCGCTTGACATCTGCATCGAGCTGACCCACGGGATGTCGCCGGATGCGGTGGCAGAAAAGCTCAGGACTGCCGCGATGTACGTGGAAGCCATGAGGGGCAAATGCTAACGATAAACGCGCCTCTGTGGCGGGGCGCAACGCCTTGCATGTTCGTCGCTGTATGTTCATCCCAGGTCTACGGGAACGGGGCGGCCGCGATCATTGGCGGTTCACTGTTTGACGCAGTCTTGCGAGACAAGACAATCCTTTCCGACGTCGGAAAGGTAATTCTTGATATTGGGGCGGAGTTCAACTTCCAGGAAGTGAGGTCGGCCCGGAGAGCAGGTCGGGGCGGGTTGGGCATCTTCCAGAACCGCATCCTGCCCAACGAAACCCTTTCCCGCCACCTGGTCTACATGTCCGCCGCAGGTTTGCTGAAGTGGATGGAAGCCAACCCGGACATCCCGGCACGGCTGGAGTACCCGGCTGACGGTGTGCAAAAGCCATCCACCGCCTGGATCGATGAAATACTGCAGCGGTTCTTTGAAACCAAAAACCTCACGGTCTGTATGCGCTAACCGGGAACAAGCTGCGAGGCGGGTATCTCAACCGCCTCGCCGTCAACGAAGTCAGCCAGGGCCGATGTGAATTCAGCCGGCACCGCGAAGTCAAGGCTGCCCTGCTGGTCCAACTGGCGCACATTCATGGCTGACATGAAGTTCTTGAAGGCTTCGACCTGGTTCTGCTGCGCGTTGCCTTTTATCTCGGCGTAGCCCAGCACCAGTTCAGCGGCTTTCAGGCGAACACCGGCCGGCGCGCCGCCATCGGTCATGATGCTCCTCACTGTCCTCGCGGCAAGGGGGAGCATTTCATCGATAGCCTGCTTGGTAAGGCCCAGGCGGGGCGAGTGACCCACTTCGATCAGGGCGCTTTCGTAGATACGGCGGAAGTCATCGGTCTGCGTCAAACGCTTGAGCTGATCCTTCGAGAGGCCCAACTGGTCCGCTATCTGCGCGTTGGTGCGATCGACATCCAGGTCAAGGAACATGGCGACCGCTTCTTCGATCTGGCGGTTGCGAGCCAGCTGCTCTCGCTGGGTGGCCGTAAGCGTGATACGGGTACGCCCATTGCCAATATCCGGGCGCTGTCCTTCGAGTAAGAGTTTCGTGTCATCAGTAGTTTTACGTTTCATCAGCAAAAATCCTCACGGAAGATTGTAAGGTGTTTCGGAATATGTGTCAAACACTTGGCATATATTAATTCCAAAGCGCCTTACTGGCGCTTCAAATCAAGCCAACCCAATTTTGTTCCACAAGGAGAGTTACACATGAGCCAATTACCCGAATGGATGACCACCGAGGAAGATGGTCAGTCCGACGCCGGCACTGTCGGCGCTGCCAATGCCGAGTTCGAAGCGGCAGTCAACCCCACCCGCCGCTTCCGCATCCAGAGCACATCCGCCTCGCGCGACGTTGCCTGCCTGGTTGACGAAGTGTCCGGCCAGTCCATGCCCGAAGCCCTGGGCGACATCCTGACCCGCTCCGGCCTGACGTTCGGCCAGGGCATGGTCTTCCAGCTCGATGGCGCTGACATCGGCTACGGGCAGATCGTGCAACCCGGCGGCCTGATTATCGCGATAGGGGCCGTCAAGGGGGCCTAGTCATCGGGTGCAATTTGCACCAATGACCTTGCCGAACCCTTTTTACCTGAGACATTACTGCATTGCAATCGGAATGCAGTAATGTCGAAAGGGAAGATATGAAGGCCTACCCAATTTCTCAAGGAAAATCGGTCATCATCGACGATGATTTCTATGACTATCTCATCAGCATCCACGCCAAGTTCTACTTTGGCGACCAAGGAGAAGCCTGCAAGCATCGTGGATATGCCAAGAATCACACATTTGGCCCCATGCACCGCCTCGTTCTGGAGTTCAACGGTGTAGACATCCCATCCGGAATGGACGTTGATCACATCAACGGCGACCGCCTCGACAATCGCTTCGAAAACCTGCAAATCGTCACCCGCGCACAAAACTTGCTCAAGAAAAATCGCAAGTATTCCAACTTGCTTGGGTTTCTCGGCGTTCGAGAACGTAAGGATTTTGCATTCTCCCGGCCCAGGTATCGCGGCTACGTATGCCACAACGGAAAAACGATTAATTGCGGCACCTTCGATACCCCAGAGGAAGCCGCTCGCGCACGTGACGTCAAGGCGTACGAATTACAAGGCGAATTCGCCAATCTAAACTTTCCCCGACAATGAACTTTCCGACGTCGGAAAGATGAAAGTTCAATACTGAGAAACGGGGCGGGCTGCAAAGTTCCGCCCCGTTTCTCTTGGAGACTTATCATGGCATTTCAAATCAAGATCGCCCAACGAACAGTCATCGACCCGTCGTTCATGGAAGCGGTCGAGGCTGTCTACGGCAGGTTCTTCGAGATCGCAAAGTCAAGCACTCGCCACCAGGCGCCTGCCGAGATCCAGCGCGAACTGCTGCGCTACCCGGACGCGGCCTGCCGCATCATTGACTGGCAAACCGGTCGCCAGGAAGACCGGCGCGGCACCAATTACGACATCGGCGTCCGCCTTCAGACTTCCAACCAGTACGTGCGCATGCTGTCGTACAAAAAAGCCGGCACCACATGGCTGGTCGGGGAAACCAAGGACATCATCATCACGGGTGGTAGGCGCTGGAATGACCCGGTAAACACGAGCGACCCAAGAGGCATTGCTTCCCGCGACTACAACCTGGGCAAGTACCACATTTGCGTCGATGCACATGCTCTTGCCGAGCTGCGGTTCGAGATGCACCTGATCCCGAATGGCGATCCCCGCACCACCTGCCGCCACCCGCATCACTACGCGGACCGCACGAACGAAGGTGACAACCCGCTCGAATTCCACGCGCACACCTGCCTGGGCACGTTTGCCACCGGCATCATGGCCGCAGTCTCAGCC
>Ga0172368_10007765_pt1 | contig 11095 bp, 7 predicted proteins | sample Lak11m_FD_114540 | JGI IMG/M metagenome (GOLD analysis project Ga0172368, IMG submission 114540) | Freshwater microbial communities from Kabuno Bay, South-Kivu, Congo - kab_022012_11m | ecosystem: Environmental > Aquatic > Freshwater > Lake | place: Democratic Republic of the Congo: South-Kivu...
CGCCGCCCCGACATCCGGCAGAACGAGCAGATTCTCCGCGCCGCCAACGCCCGCATCGGCGTCGCCATGACTGAGTTCCTTCCGAAGATTGGTCTCACCACGCTCGCCGGGCAACTGAGTCCCGATCTAGGGCATATCGCGATGGATGCGGGCAGCGCCGGCACATGGTCGGTCGCCGCCAATGCCGCCGGGCCGATCTTCCAAGGCGGCCGGCTGGTCGCCCAATACCGCGAGTCCAAGGCCGCGTGGGACGAGGCGCGGCTCACCTACGAGAAGACCGTTCTCAATGCGCTCGCCGAGGTTGCCAACGCATTGATCGCGCGCCAGAAACTCGAAAGCGTCCGCGTTCAGCAGGTGCGCGCTGTCCGCGCTTACGAAGAATCCTTTAAGACCTCCACCAAGCGATACATGGCCGGCAAGGCCAGCTATCTGGACGTGCTCGACGCCCAACAGTCCCTCTTCCCCGCCGAGACTGCGCTCGCGCAAACCCGGCGTGACCAGCTTCTCGCCGTCGTCCAACTCTACAAGGCGCTCGGCGGCGGCTGGCAGCACGAACTTGACCGGTCGGGGCCGCCGGTCCCGCAGGAAACTGAAACCAAACCCAAGACAGCGCCCGCGAAATGAAAGGAGCACCGAGATGAATGTGAGAATATGGAGCGTCGTTAGTTTGATCACCGCCGGCTTGTTGATAGCCGGTTGTTCATCCACGCCGAAAACCGCGAAGTATTCCGACGTGCCGGAAGCAGACCAATTGCATCCCGACAGTCGCTATCCTCACAGCCTCGTCTATATCAAGGAAGGCGCGAACTTCGGGCAATACTCCAAGCTCATCATGGATCCCGTCCAGATTTACCGCGGCGCCGGCGCCAAGTGGCACAAGGGCAAGGTTACCGAAAAGATGAAAGAAGACCTGGCGCAGTTCGCCCAAACCGAATTCGCGCGCGTCCTGGGACCGAAGTATCCGATCGTGAATCAGCCCAGCCCCGGCGTCCTGCGCATGAAGGTGACTCTTGCGGATGTGGAGTTGACCACACCCGCGCTGGCCGTGGTGTCCCATTTCTCCCCCGGCGGCATGGGCATGAACTTGCTCGGCACCGGCGCGGGCATGCAGGGGTCGTTCATGGGTTCCGTCACCATGTCCGTCGAGTTGCGCGACGCCCAGTCCGACACCGTGCTCGCCGCGGCCCTCACCAAACAGGCGCCGCTGGCCGTGGATGTCACCAAGACCTTTGGCAATCTCTCAGCCGCCCGCGCCGGCATCACTGAGACTGCCGTGAAACTTATGGGAGCCATGGATCGTGCCCACGCAGCAGTGACCGGGCCGGGACCGCAGTAACCAAAGTAACCAAAGCGGTTGTCGTCGAAAGGCATCGTCGAAAGGCACTTGTCTGGCGTGCGGTTCCACTCTAGATTCCGCGCCGACATCGCGGAATCAACAAACGAACCTGGTAGGGAAGAAGCCAACTATGAGCAACTCAGAATCATGCAAGATCACCCGCCGTCAGATGTTGCAGCGCGGCCTCGGCCTCGCCGCCGCGGGCGCTTTGGGCGCGAAAACCCGCGATGCGTCAGCCGCCGACGCTAGCCGCGCCGTCACCAAGGGCCGCATCAAGCAGTCCATCGTCCACTGGTGCTACGAAACCGCCGGTGGGAAGTGGGACATCGAGAAGATGTGCCAGATTGCCAAGCAACTCGGCGTCACCAGCGTCGAACTGGTGGACGCGAAGCATTATCCCGTGCTCAAGAAACACGGCCTCACCAACGCCATCGCACAGATCAACATGAACCCCGATCCGCCGTTCATGTTCGGCTTCAACAATCCCGATCACTGGCCGCGCGTAATGAAGGCCACCGAGGCGGCCATTGACGATGCCGCCGCCTGCGGCTTCCCCAGCGTCATTTGCTTCACCGGCTTCAGCGCCAAGAACCCGAAGAATCCCAAGAGTCCGCGCATCTCGCTGGAGCAAGGCGCGAAGAACTGCGTCGCAGGCCTCAAGAAGATGGTGCGATACGCGGAGAAGAAGAACGTCACCCTCTGTCTCGAGATGCTGAACACCCGCGCGACCGATCACCCGATGAAGGGTCATCCCGGCTACCAGGGCGATCACGCCGATTATTGCTTCGACATCATCCACAAGGTCGCTTCGCCGCGGCTGAAACTGCTTTTCGACATCTACCACGTCCAGATCATGGACGGCGACATCATCCGCCGCATCCGGCAAAACAAGGAACTCATCGGCCACGTCCACGTCGCCGGCGTTCCCGGCCGCGGCGAACTGGACGCCAAACAGGAGGTGAACTTCCCCGCCGTCATGGAGGTGTTGCTCGAAGTCGGCTACACCGGCTACGTCGGCCAAGAGTTCATCCCGACCCGCGACGCGCTTCAAGGTTTGCGCGAAGCGATCGCGCTCTGCGACGTGTGACGCTCGCTAACGCCAGTCACAGCAGGTTCCCGCCCCATCAGCAACGATGAGTTTTATTGAAATACTGTTGATCGCGGTCGGGCTGGCGATGGACGCGTTTGCAGTGGCGTTGAGCGCGGGGACGACCGGGCACGGACAGAAATTGCGACCGGCGGTGCGGATCAGTTTTCACTTCGGCTTGTTCCAGTTCATGATGCCGGTGATCGGCTGGTTTCTGGGCATGCGGCTCCAGCGGCACATCGAGGCGTATGACCACTGGGTCGCGTTCGGGCTGCTGGCGTTTGTCGGCGCGCACATGCTCTACGAATCGTTCCAACGCGAGCCGGACGAACTGCCCGGCGATCCGACGCGCGGGTTGCGGATGGTGACACTGTGCGTGGCGACGAGCATTGACGCGTTGGCGGTGGGGTTGAGTCTGGCGATGATCGGCGAGCGGATTTGGTATCCGAGCGTGGTCATCGGCGTGGTGACAGCAGCGTTGTCGTTGCTCGGTATTCAACTCGGCAACCAGCTGCGCGGCGCATTCGGCAAACGCATGGAGCAGGTCGGTGGCATCATCCTCATCGCCATCGGCGTGCGGATTCTGTTGACGACGTGAAGTAGTCCTCACGCTCCGCGTGAGGATTTCCCGATGCCGCATCACGCGGAGCGTAATGACTACAATGTGGCCACCGCCTTCATCTTCGCGAGGCCGGTCTTGGCGGCGTCGAGCGCCGGTAGTTTCCAGTAGTCGGGGTTGAACAGCTCCAGCGACAACATCACGTCGCAATGGTTGCCGATGAGGTTCGCCAGGATTTCCTTCAGCGGCGCGATGCCGTCGCCGGGCCAGATGCGGTTGGAGTCCTTGATCGTTTCGCGCGGCGGGTCCGCAGGATAATCGTTCATGTGGAAACAGTGGATCGCCTGCCGCCCGAACAGCTTCATCGCTGCTGGCCCGACGCCACCTTTATACATGTGGAACGCGTCGAGCAGCGCGCACGCGTCGGGATGGCCGGTCTTCGCAACGACGTAGGCCGCCTCGGCGGCGTGGCTCAGGTTTGCCGAGCTGCCCCAGACTTCGAGTTGCGGCACGACGCCGATTTTGCGGCCGAGTTCGAGAACCGCGCGGTAGCGCTCGGCAACCCTGTCGAGATCAATCTTCGCGGCGCGATGCGCGCCGGCCGGCGGCGCGGCGATGCGCGTGCCGCCAAGTTGCGCCACCAAATCCATGTCGCGCTGGAACTGCTCGATGCCCTTCGCTCGCTGCTGGTCGTCGTCCACGATCCACTGCGCGAAGCCGATGGCATCCACGACTTTCAAGCCGAGGTCCTGACAACGCTTTCGGAGGTCCTTCAACGAACCGCCGGACTCGGCAAACCTGGCGATGTCGCCGGTCCACGGCTCGATGCCGTCGTAGCCGGCCTTGGCAGCGACCTCGATCTCTTCCGCAATGCCAAGCTTCTGGCCGCGGATGGTGCCGGTGTTCAGCGCGTAGCGGAACCGATGGCACGCCGGTCGGTCAGAGCTGGTCGCGGCGTTCGCTGATGCCGGGCCGGCCGCCGCGACGCCAAGGGCGACACCGGCGCGGCCGAGAAGTTGTCTGCGAGTCAGTTTTGAGTTCATGAATGATTCACTTCTCTTTTAGCCGGAATCGCGCCGCCGGGCAACGGTTGCTGGTCATTGTTTGCACGTCGCCCCTTGACGCGTTACTTGCCGAGAAACTTCACGGCGGCTTCGGTGCGGGAGTGGACGTGGAGCTTGCGGTAGATGCGGCGGATGTGGCTGCGGACGGTGTCGGTGCTGATGCCAAGCTGGTCGGCGATCTCCTTGTATTGTTTACCGCGCGCCAGCAGGGAGAGCAGTTCACGCTCGCGTTCGGAAAGGTCTTCGGAGCCAGCCGGCGTCCGTTTTTCCGTCTGGAAGAACTGCACGACCTGCCGCGCGATCTCCGGCGACATCGGCGAGCCTCCGGCGCGGACCTGCTCAATGGCGGCGAGCAGTTCGGTGGGGGCGGCGCGTTTGAGCAGGTAGCCGCTCGCGCCAGCCCGCAACGCCGCGAAGATGAGCTTCGTATCGTCGAACATGGTGAGCATGACGACCTCCGTCTCCGGCAGGCGGCTCTTCAACTCGCGCGTGCATTCGATACCGGACATCTTCGGCAGGTTGATATCCATGACAACGACGTCAGGCGGTTTCTCCGGCAGCGATCTGAGCGCGTCCTCTGCCGACGAAAACGCGCCAGTGCAACGGAAGCCTTTGCGGCTGGCAATGAGATCGGCGAGGTCTTCGCGCAGGTTCTTGTCGTCTTCAACGATGGCAACGGTGATGGGCATGGGGGCGTAATGCGTAATTGGTTACTCGCGTTTCAACGGCAGCGTGAATGTGACGCTTGTTCCTTTGCCGGATTCACTTTTGATCTGACAACTGCCGGCGGCGGCGGACAGCCGCTCGCGCATGTTCGCCAAACCTTGGCCGGCGGCACGCGCCGCGTCGAGGTCGAAGCCACGACCGTTGTCGGCGATCCGCACGCACAGCGACTGTGGCTCCACCACAATGCTCAGTTTGATCTCCGTGGCGGCGGCGTGTTTGACGGCGTTGTTCAACGCTTCCTTGACGGCGAGCAGCAGGCCGTGCCGGACGTCGGATGAAATCGGCGCGGCGGGCACGCGTTCCGGCAGATCCTGGCTGAGCCGGATACCGGCGGCGGCCAGATACTCCGTGGCGTGGTCGCTGAGATAGCCGATGAGCCGTTCGAGGGTGTCGTTGCCGGGGTTCACGGTCCAAACGATCTCGTCGAGCGTCTGGGAAACTTCGCGGGCGGCGCGGGAAATTTTTTCGGCGCGCGCAGCGGCCTCGGACGCGAGGCCGGCGTCGTTCCGGGCCGACTCGCTCAGGAGAGCGATGCGCGTGAGCCGCGCGCCGAGGTCATCGTGCATGTTCTTGGCGATGCGGGCGCGCTCTTCTTCGAGGGCATGCTGGCGTTCCAGCGCACGCAGCCGGTGCCTCACGCGGTGCAAAACGATGATGCGAATGATGGCGGCCAGGAGCGCCAGCAGCGTGACGAGCGCGGCGGCGCGAAACCACCCGGTCTGCCAGACTGCTGCGCGCACTGTGAAGTCGAGCGACGTGCCGTGTGGATTCCAGACGCCCTCGCTGCTGCACGCGGTGACGTGGAAACGATAGTTGCCCGGCGGCATGTGGAGGTAGGTCGCCGCGCGCTCCGCGCCGGCCTCGATCCAGTCGTCGTCCACGTTTTCCAGCCGGTAGCGGAAGCGCACCTTCGCCGGCGCGGTCAGGCTCGGCGCGGTATAGCGCAGTTCGATCCTGTCGGGCAACGGTGGAATCTCCGCGCGGCCCGACGCCAGCAGGGGGCGCGGCTTGCCGTCCACGATCAATTCCTCGATGTGCACCGGCGGCGGCTCGAAGCTCACGACGAGCGTCCTCGGGTTCACTTCGACCGCGCCGCGGCGCGTGGCGAACCAGAAGCGGCCGTCGCGCGCGCGGCAGGCAGCGTTGTAGCCGCCTTCGACGAACTCGAAGCTGCCAAGACCGTCGCTGCGCCCATACGTGACGCAGTCCACCGTGGCGCGCTGACCCGCGGCGACCTCGTCAAGGTCGTGACGCGCGGCGCGGAACAAGCCACGCGACGAGCCGAACCAAAGATTGCCATCATCATCAGCGACGATCTGGCGGATGTCGTCGTCGGGCAAACCGTGGCGCATGGTGATCTGCTTGAACTTGCTGCCGTCAAACCGCACCAAGCCACGGCGCGTGCCGATCCACAGCGACTCTGTGCCATCTGCCAGAATCGTGTGAACCGCGCCGTCTGGCAGCCCGTCACCGCGGTTGAAACGCTGGAAGCTGCCGTCGCCGCGCCAGAACAACTCGCCCTGTTGTGTGCCGGCCCAGAGATGGCCGGCGCCGTCTTCGGCGAGCGCGGTCACGTCGCTCAGGCCGTCCTTGGTCGGGAAGCGCGTGACCTTGCCGTCGCGCCACAATAACAAGCCCGCCCGCGAGGTGCCGATCCAGAGCGCGCCCTCGCGGTCTTGGAACAGCGACTCGATGCGCTCGCCTTTGAGGCCGGCGTTCCTGAACACGCCGCCCTGCCAGCGGACCAATCCCTCCGCCAGCGTTCCAAACCAGACGCCGCCGTTTCGGTCCGCGCACAACGTCGTGACGATGCCGCCGGGCCAGCCATTGGTGTTGGTGAACAGAGTAAACCGCCGGCCGATGAGCCGTAACGCGCCGGGGCTGCGCGAGCCGAACCACAGCGCGCTGTCGTTGTCTTCGCAGATGGAATAAACGACGTCGCCCGGCAAACCGCTGCGCGCGTCGTAGAGGCGAATGCCGCGCAGGCGGAGACGGTTCAGCCCGCCGCCGCCGGTGCCGACCCAGAGGTTGCCCTCGTGGTCCTCGTGAATAGCAGTGACAAAATTGTGCGAGGTCTTCACGCGCTCAATGCCCGCGTCGTCGAGGCGATAGAGACCCTGTCCCTTCGTGCCAACCCAGAGAACGCCGTCTTGGGTTTCCAGGAGCGTCTGGATTTCCGCCGCTCCGCCGCTCCACGGCATCTGGCCCATGAGCAGCGTCTCACCGCGCTCGTTGAACTTCTGCAACACGTTCGCGCGTGCGAGCCAGCAGCCGTCGTCTCGCCGCGGCTGGAACTGCGGCAGCGGCACGTCGGTGGTCAGCGTGATGAAACGGCTGCCGTCAAAGAAGCCGCACGAGGTCTCAGTGGTGAACCACGTCCTGCCGTGATAGCCGGCGATGCAGTTGACCGCACCGCTTCCAGCGATGCCGTCCGTTTCGCCAAACTGCGTCCACTGCTCGTCGCGCCAACGCGCGGCGCGAAGGCGCGGCAGGCCGAGCCACACGCCGCCCTCGCTGTCGGCCACCAGCGACGTGGGCCAGTTTGCCGGGTTGTCCGTCGGCCGCGCCATCGTCTCGAACGCGCCCTTGCGATGTCGGACGATGCCGCCGCGGCTCAGGCTGATCCAGAGCGCGCCGTCGCTGTCCTCCGTCAGGAAGCGGATGTTGCCGGAAACGAGCGCGGGCGTGTTGGCGGCGGTGAACAGCCGGAAACGCACGCCATCAAATCGCGCCAGTCCGCGCGCGGTGCCGATCCAGAGATAACCGTCGCGGGTTTGCGTGATGGCGGCGATGGCATCGTCTGGCAACCCGTCGTCCACGTCCCACTTCTGCAAGAGGTAATCGCCCGGCGCCGATGGCGGCTCCTCCTCCGCGCGCGGCATCGGCGCAGCCAAACACGCCAGCGAGACCGCCATCGCGATGGCGCTGAAGACGAAGCGGGTTTCGGCGAACATGCTCACGGCGTGTCCAGCCTACCCCGCCGCGGCTCGCCTGTTAAAGAGCATATTTGTGCGACTGTTCAAAACGGGCGGTTTTGGCGAAACTGTGGTAGATTGCAGCCCGGCAAAGCGGTGAAGATGAGCCTGCTGACAACCACAGATGTAAAGGAACGATGATCATGAGAATCAACCCGAGAGCACCCATTGCTGTCGCGATCGCGTTGACGGCCCTTGTTGCGTTGGCCGATCCCAAGCCACCGGAGCCGCCGCCGCTGGAAAAACCCGCGCCGCCACCCGCTCACGTGAATTCATCCGAAGGCATGGCGCCGCTGCCGTATCCGGCTGTGTTCCAGAAGCGCCAGGAGAAAAAGAATCCGCCGGTGCCGCCGGTGTTGGTGACGAAGATCCGCACGGCCGACGCCGAGGACTGGGCGCGCACGCCGAACGACCTCAAGGGCCTGCTCCAGTCCATGAGTTCCGGCATGAACGTCAGTTTCTCTTCGAGCATTAAGAGCTTCAAGGACATCTCTACCGACCCGACGAAGAACCCGGTGCTCTATCGTTCGGGCTACAAGCAGTTCAAGCTCGACGATCGCGAGGTGAAGAACCTGCGCCAATACATCCTCAACGGCGGCACCATCATCTTTAACGCGCTGGTTGGCCATCCCGATTTCTACAAGTCGGCGCTGCAAGCGGCCCGCGACATCATCCCGGAACAACCGGTGTATCAGTTGCGCATTGACCATCCGGTCTTCCACTCCTTCTACAACATCGAGAAGGTGAAGTATCGCGCCCGCATGGTGAAGGACGGCGTCGTGCCCTCGCAAGTTTCCTACCCGCACCTTGACGGCGTGGATATTGACAACCGCACCGCGATCTTCATCTCGCGTTGGGACTTCGCCTGCGGATGGGAATCCAACAAGCACGAAAGCTGGGGCTATGAAAACGAGGACGCGCGCAAACTCGGCGCGAACATCTTCAGCTACGTCACCGCCATGCGCGACGCCGGCCGCAGCGTCGGCAAGAGCGTGGAACTGATCAACGCCGACAAGAAAACCGCCGGCAAGTTCCGTGTCGGCCAGGTCATGCACAACGGCGTGTGGCGGACGCGCACGGCGGCGTTTCCGATGCTGCTGAACTCCTTCCATGTGGTCACGGGCACGCCGGTGTCGTTTGAGTTAAACCAAGTGAGCCTCGCGGATGCGTCGGTGTTTGCGTATCCGTTCCTCTACCTGACCGGCACGACTGACTTCAGGTTCAGCGAAACCGAGCGCGCGAATCTGCGCCGGTTCCTGACCAACGGTGGCGTGCTGTTCGTCGAGGCGGGAGAAGGCCGCGCGTCGTTCGACGCCGCGTTCCGGCAGGAAATGGCGCAAGTGCTGCCGGGCCGTTCCCTCGCGCCGCTGCCTCCGGCGAGCGCGCTGTTCCGCGAGCCGATGGGCATCGGCGCAGTGAAGGCGCGTCCCGCGCTGGCCGCCAAGCGCAGCAACCAAGTGGAAATGACGCCGGAAATCTACGGCATCGAGTTGAGCGGCACGATGTCGGTCATCTACAGCCCCTATGACCTGAGCGCCGGTTGGGAAGGCGCACTCGCGCCCTACGCCCTCGGCTACGAAGCAGCCGACGCCAAGAACATCGGCATCAACATCCTCTTCTCCGCCGTCGCGCGGTAAACAGCGTGGCGCAGCGTCGCGGGGGCTGCGTGTGCGGCGATGCTACGCGGCCTCGTAAACCGCCTTGCCGCCGAGGTAGGTGGCCAGCGGTTCCAGAGCCATCGCATCGCGGCCGGTCTGAATCTGGCGCAGGTCTTTGTTCCAGATTACGAAGTCGGCCAGTTTGCCCGTCTCCAATGAGCCGAGTTCCTTTTCGTCGAACGCCGCGTAGGCGCTGCCGAGCGTATGGTGCCGCAGCGCCTCCATGAATGTGACCGACTCGTCACGGTCGAGTTTGCGGCCGTGGTTGGTGGTGCGGTCCATTGCGCAACGGATGCTGTCCATCGGCTTGTGTGACGGGAACGCCGGCACGTCGGCGCCGTAGGCCACATGGACGCCTTCCTTGTTGAACGTCCGCAGCGGGACCATGGTCTGCACGATCTTCTCGCTTCTGGGGCCAAGCCGCTCGCGGAAATCCTCCGCTTTGATCTCGATGAACAGGGGTTGCTCACAGACCGGCACGCCCAGTTCGGCCGCCCGGCGGATCGTGTCGAGTTTCAGGATTGGGAAATGCTCGATCCGATGCCGCCGCTCGCGGCAGGCCGCCGCGTTGCCTGCGGCCTTGGCAAATGCCGCCAGCGTCCAGTCCACGCCCTTGTCGCCAACAGCGTGAACGTCCACTTGCAGGTCCGCTTTGTGGATGGTGGTGATGATCTGCTCGAACAGCGGCTGCGGATGCATCGGGATGGCCAGATGCCGGTGTTCGGCCGGGATATCATAGAGCAGGGCGTAGCCGTCCACGGCCAGCTTGATACCCTGCAACCGCACCAGCGAACCGCGGTAACGCATGAGTTTCTCCACGGCCAACTGGCAAACCTGGAGGTTTTTCACATACGGATAGACCCGCATCCGGCAGGTCAGCTTGCCGGTGCGTTCCATGCGGACGTAGGCGCGCGAGGTCGGCACGCTGCCAAAGTTATCGTGGATGCAGGTCACGCCACAGCGGTTGAACGCCTTGAAGCCCCACTCCGCCCACCGCGCCTGATCCTCCTCGGTCTGCGGCGGCTCATGCACGGAGTAGATGGCCGGGTAATGGACCAGCACGCCGTCGGGCAGGCCGTTGCGGTCGCGAACATACTTGCCACCGTAAGGGTCCGGCGCGTCGGCGCGCAGCAGGTTGGCTTTCTGCAGCGCGAGTGTGTTGGCGACACCGAACTGGCCGCCCCAGTGGATGATCAACAGCGGATGATGCGGCACCGCCTCGTCCAGCTCTTGGCGCCGCGGGAAGCGGCCCTCGCGGAACGTGTTGAAACCGCGCCCGACGATCCACTCGCCGCGCGGCTTGGCCTTGGCCGCCTTGGCCAGCTCGCGCTTGAGCGAATCAAACGAGTTGATCTTCGGCGGGCGCAGGATGACGAACTCCATTTCCATGTGTCCAAACCCGGCGACGTGGCTGTGAGCGTCAATCAAGCCGGGGCTGACGCACTTGCCTGCCAAGTCAATCACCCGCGTATCGCGTGACAAGTGGGGTTCAATCTGCTGGTTTGAGCCGACCGCCAGCACGCGTCCGCCGCGCACGGCCATTGCCTCCGCGAACGGCATTTTCTCGTCCGTCGTCACCAACACGCCGTTCTTCAGCGCCAGTTCCGCCGACTGCTCCGCGGCGCAAATCCGCGCGCGGTGGCCGGCCATTACCCACGTCGCTGCCGCCGCTGTCCGCTTCAAGAATGCC
>Ga0172368_10007766_pt1 | contig 11094 bp, 4 predicted proteins | sample Lak11m_FD_114540 | JGI IMG/M metagenome (GOLD analysis project Ga0172368, IMG submission 114540) | Freshwater microbial communities from Kabuno Bay, South-Kivu, Congo - kab_022012_11m | ecosystem: Environmental > Aquatic > Freshwater > Lake | place: Democratic Republic of the Congo: South-Kivu...
CCTTGCCAGGGATTCAGCACCGCGCGACAGGTGGATGGTGCTAACCATGGTGCGCGCCTGAAAGACGATCCACGCCGCCGTCTCTACAAAGAGTTCCTCCGCTATGTCGACTTCTTTCAGCCAAGAGTCTTCGTAATGGAAAATGTCCTTGGCATTCGTACTGCAGCGGGCGGCGAGTACTTCACGCGCATGCAGAAAGAAGCCCGTGTGCTTGGAGCCAACGCAGGCCGACCAGGTTACCGGGTACATAGTCAGATAGAGGACGCCTGGCAATTGGGGGTACCTCAGAAACGTCGTCGTCAAATCATTATTGGGCTGCGCAACGATTTGCCGGGATATTTTCCTTCGGAACTAAAGCCTGTTCCTCGAGCAGAAGCGCAACCATGTCTGGGCGAGGCAATCGGCGACCTGCCGATTCTCCGTGCCGGCGGCGGTGAAGACGAACGCGATTACGACCCTGCTCGCCGCGCAGAACACTTTCGGCGCTTTGGAAACAAAGCCCGCCGTTATCTCAACCACGTTTTGGAAATTGGGCGCGCGCAACGCTTGACAAACCACGTCGCGCGCCCCCACAGCGAGCGCGATCTCGCCGATTTCGCATTACTGCGGGAGGGAGAAAACGCGGCCACCGCCATCCGCGACCGCGGCATTGTCTTTCAGTTTCCCTACAAAAAAGATCACTTCAAAGACCGTTATACCCGCCAGAACCGCTGGCGACCATGCAGCACGATCGTCGCCCATCTGAGCAAGGATGGTCTGATGTTCATCCATCCCACGCAAAACCGTTCGATTACCCCGCGTGAGGCAGCACGTGTACAAAGCTTTCCAGACTGGTTCCGCTTTCCCGAGGCACGCACTCACTCGTTCCGGCTCATCGGAAACGCTGTTCCGCCGCTTATTGGGGAGGCGCTGGGTCTTGCGGTAAAGGCGTTTCTAGAGTCTGCTCGCATCTTGCACGTCGATGCTGACCACCGCACCGCGCCGCCTTCCAAAATTCCGCAATCAGGTTTGTCTAGGCCGAGCGTAAGAAGCAAGGCATCTGCGTACGTTCCAAGCTCGCAGACCGAAGCTGCGCGTGAACTAGAGCTGCTCGCCAAGCTCAACTATCGCGCGTTACACGCGTTGACGGCGAGAGAGTTTTTGCGCGGTTGGCACGCCTTGCTGTTCTTACTTCCTGGCCTTCACCCCGACAATGCCTTGGACCATGGAGACATCATCGAAACCACGTCAGGCAGCAAAGTCGTGCTTGGCGGCTTTGAGAAACTCCTTTCTCGCCACTATGTCCGCAGTGGCTGGCCCGTGATATTGGATTTGATCGGGCGCGAAGCATGGCGGCGCTACGAGTCGGGGGAGATTGGGGACGATGATTTCTATTGCGTGAAAGCACAAAGAGCGGGGATGGGCTACCCATGTGAGTCGGAGTTGAAGACCGATGACGAGGGGGCAGCGATTCAATAATAGGGCATTCGGTCACGTACCGAATGATTTTGAGGTTTTTCTGCAGATGAACGCGTTGTTCTCAGAGAGAAATCAGGAGTGGCGGCCGGTCCCGTTTTGGGTCGATTTCCTGATCCGCTTGGGCTATCGGTGGCCTGCCTCCACCATGGGGCCCCGCAGAATTGCCCTTCTTTCGATGCCCTGCGACTCAGCTGCCGCGGAGCTTGTCGCGCTCGGTGCGATGATTCGAGACCTCGGAAATTCGAACGCCAATGATGTTCCGGGGCACTATGACGCGTTGATGAGATATGCAAGTCAATACTTGGAACACTGCCGGGGTTGTGATTTGCCTGAATGTGATCCAGCTGCAAAGCGGTGTGGCTACGTTGCCAAAGCGACGGGCCGTCTAAGATATTCCCCGTCTCCGCGTAAGGTGTATACGGTTTCCGGAAGTACCGACCTCGCGAATGGCCGCATTGCGCTCGAAACGCCAGCAGGCCGCACTAGAAGTAGATCCGGAGAAATGAACGGTCCAGTCACCTCCTGGCCTAATGCTGAGCATGCGACAAACTGGCATATCGAAAATGAACCTCCACCGCAGCTTGCTAGTACTGAGGGCGCTCTGTCAGAAGGCCCGTATCGGCAGATCATCACGGAAGCAGAGATTCATTCGAATAACTTGAGGCGGTCGTATTCGGGGCTGTGTTTGGCTGGCCGCGCCGGAGGCGAAGGCGCAACGCGGGAAATCTGTAAATCGGTTCGTTTTCAGTTTTCGGGCGGAGAATATTCTCTCTCGGACGTTCTGACAATTCACAGCTGGTCAATGGCGGTGCCGATCTCGCGCGTCATCTTCTACAACGCGAGGACGGAAAAATTTGACCGCTACACGCCCCAGCCTTCTTTAGTGATTGCGGACGGGGACACATCGTTTCTCAAAGTGCTGGGTGGGTCGGAGTTCCAACGCTCTGACGTAATCGGCGTAATCCACCGAGTAGTTGAGCGCGACCGCTTGGAAGCCTTGGGCAACCAGATGCTTGGATTGCAGCAATGGTATGCCGAGGATACCGAAATACTTGGCAGACTTCCGGCCGCGCCGCGTGCTATCGGTCTCTCAATTCTGAAGCGGAGAACACCATAATGCCGGTAGCCGCGTCGCAGGTCTTCGATTTCATCGAGCAGCAGGCAACTGTAGCCATCGAACGGCACGAGATTGGATCGACCGCTTTTGGCGCCCTGCGCCGGAGCTTGCGTAAGATTGTGGTGACGCTCCGGGACTCCGACACCCAAGATGCCCTTGATATCTCGGACCGGCTCCGGGCTCTCCTGTCCGAGTGGCTCACGGTTCCAGTGCCTTTCGATAGCTCGATGCTTGATACTTTGAGAGAACTGCTCGGGGCAACCGAAGGGGTTCAATCTCGCTGGGGGTTAGATATACGGACGCTGTATGAGTTAGCCCTTTGTGCTGCGGCGGAACTTCCGTCCATTGAGAACCCAGTGCGAGAAGCGATTCGCTTGGCCATCCGCGAACAGCGCTCTCTAGGCCAAACGTTAAAGGTTTACTGTTCGCGCCGGGCCCGGCTTCATTTTGAGTCGGTTCTAGTCCCGACCGAAGACCCGCCGCTCTTGGAGATCGCGTTCCTTCACTCAGTGCGGGATTACCGAGAAACTGCTCCCTTCGACGTTTTGATAAAAGTGGGACCGCTTCGTGCCCGAGGCTGGAGTTCGGCGCCCGACGCTCTACTCACCGCACCACGCTTTCGCAAGCTATTGCAAATTGTCTGGTCCGGCTGCAGCGACGAGCCAGACTTCGGCTACGACCCGGTATCGCCTCCCACCGATTCCCAAGGCGCTAGCGGTTCCACCGCTGCGACGAATTCTGGCAGTAGACGTGGCCAGATCATCTGGACCACGCGATTGGTTCGTTCAGGCCAGGACACCGGTGCCCTTCCGGGCGACGCGGCGGAACTCGATGAGTTGCGAGTCTTCAGGGAAATGATTCAGCAGCGAGAAAAGCGCACTGCTACGCTCGTTCAAGTCGACGAGGAACATGCCATTCTGTACCCGCCGCATTCCTTGGTTCTCAGCTTCGATCCCGACCCGGCCTCGCGGGAGCCTATTGATCGCCGAATGCCCTCTGAAACGCTTTTTGAGGGCATGTATTTGATCAGGCCACTGGTAGATGACGTCGACTTCGGCGGAGTACGCGCCGAGCATGGGCACTATAGTCAGATTTGGAAATCCAAATTGAAACTGGAGTGGCGGGCTAATGCTGCCGGTCTGATAGCGCGCCTGCGTACCGCTGGTCTCAATCTACAGCATCTTAGTTCCGCGATCCAACATTGGTGCAAACCACCGAGCACCGTCATCCATGCACCTCAGCAAATGAAGCATTTCGAGGTTCTTTTGCGCGTATTGGAGGTTGACGGCGATGCCCCCAATAACCGGAATCAGAAGACGCCCCTTTGGAAACTTGCGTGGAATGAAGTACGGCGGTCGCGGGGAGAGGCGATTCAGTTTGGCGTCCAAGAACAAGAAATTGTAGAGGAGCAGTTGCTCAATATCCTCAGAAAGCTGGTGCCCCAGATTCGGGAACGTGCAATGACAGGCGGTGGCTTCCACTTGGCCATACCGCCCGGCAGTGGTATCACGGGCGACCTGCTGTTTTTAAGAGTGAGTGGAATCGAGGAAGGCTTCCGTGTCCCGGAGACCGACCTCAAGGTTGTCCGCGAACTAAGTATGGTTGACCAATGGCGCGACTGATTCCCTCCTTCATGGACGAACGCACGCCCGTTGGTGAGCGCGACGTCTTCAACCTGATTGCGGCCGGCCCCGATGACTGGGTCGCGCTGCATTCCCTTGATCTTGCTCCGTGGAACCGGGGTCTTCGCACCGAGGTAGATTTTGTGATCATCGTGCCGGACGCAGGCATTCTTTGCGTAGAGGTCAAGTCCCACGAAAACATCTCGTTCGATGGTCATAGGTGGTATCCCGAGACCATTAGCCGTTCGCCATTCAAGCAGGCGGCGGACGGGCGGCATACGTTCTATCGCCGCTTCTCGGAGCTCGCGCCGCAATTCAAGCGTGTTCCAGTTGTCCATTGCTGCATTTTCCCGCGGTCCCCGTTTGATCTGTCGCCAAACCTCTCAGTCCAGCCATGGGAATTTATGGATCTGCGCACTTTCCGATCATTGGAAAGCGGCACCGCATTCTGTGCAGAATTAAAAGCCAGAATCGATCGTAGCGTCGCGGCAGATAGTCAACTATCGCGCCTCGATCATCGGCTTTCCCCGAGTCAGATTGACACCGTCGTAAGGTCTTGTGTGCCGGTGCAAAAACGCCACCCAGGCGCGCGAGAGGAGATTCGGCGCCGCGAAGAGGAGGTCGAGAAGGTTCTGCGTCAGCAGCAAAAGCCCGTGCTGCAACTTGCTACGTGGAACGATCGGCTGGTCGTCTCCGGCGGGGCCGGTACGGGCAAGACCCTAATCGCCATTGAGGTTGCCAGACGTGCTGCCGAGAATGGCCGTCGAGTGGCGTTGCTGTGTTTCAACCAATTGATTGGGGATTGGCTAAGACGCAGGGTAGAACAGTCCGTTCCCGCGCTCCCGAACCTGGTCGCGGGTCGCGCGATTCGCGTCATGGCGGAGCTGACGCAAATTTCGATCCCGAGCAAGCCTACGCAGGCGTTTTGGGACACCGAGCTACCTCAGCAATTAGAGGAGCGTCTCACTGACCCTGATTTTAAGGCAGTGGCCACCTTTGACTATCTGGTCCTCGACGAGGCACAGGATCTTCTTGCTAGACCTCGGCTCTGGCAATGCCTAACCCAGTTTCTAAAGGGCGGTGTAGACAAGGGCGCCTTTGCACTCTTTGGCGATTTCGATCAGCAAGTTCTCACTGAGCGCGAGGCAATGGAGATGGCGCTTGACGCATTGGACAGGCTGAACCGGCCCGTCCGTTGGAAACTATCTGAGAACTGCCGCAACTATCAAATAGTTGGAGACACAGCGGTCCGACTCGCCGGGTTTGTGGGTCCCGTTTATTCGGGATACCTCCGCTCGGGAGGCGGCGTAAACAATTACGACATCTATTTCTACGACCATGATCAGGCGCAGTTGGACAGGCTCGGTCAGTGGCTTAGGGAATTCAAGGAACAAGGTTACAAACCCTCCGAAATTACGCTCCTTTCCTTTCGAGCCGATCATATGAGCGCAGCCGCACGCCTCGGTGCCGCGGGTTACAAGCTGCGCTCAGCATGGCAAGCGGGCGAACTAACTGCTTACGCAACCGTTCATGCCTTTAAGGGCATGGAGAACAAGATCATCATCATTACCGATGCCGTTCTCGATGATCGCGATATTCACAGGGGCTTGTTTTACACCGCAATAACCCGCGCCACGGAATCCGTTCGCGTACTGTGCGATAAGGGGTCTCAGGAGACCCTCACAGGGTGGCTTTCCGGGAGGGGAGAGGCATGATTGAACGATCGGAGATGATTTCATGGATGCGTGGCGAACTCGTCGGTCCAGCGCGGGCGCTATCTGCGCCGACCGTGATCAGTTTCGCCGACCGCGAGTTTGTGGACCCTGTCTCATTACGTAGCGGACCTCTGGCATGGCGGACTAGCCCGGACAGTGATCCGCAGGAGATTCTTTATTTCGAGCGTGAATCGCCTCATCGAAAATACGGTGCCGGCCTTCTTCATCCCGCTGCACTGCCGGCAATCGCCTCTTCGCCTGATCAGGCGGCACTGCAAGCCACCGACACTGTCGGTGTCGAGGCAGAGCCAGATGAAAAAGCGGTCGACGCTGCGGGTGAAGTGACCGCAGATGCCGATGAGGAGGGGGGCGAGGGCGGCGCGATTGAAGGTGGGAGCGCCGCTGACGCCACAGACGACTTTGAGGTCACCAGTCCAGACGTCCGCCATCCTTCGACGATCGGCATCTCGTTCTGTGCGCAACTGGATGAAAGCGGCATGATTCTTGTGAAGCTCCCGCAGAGCCGCCGTTTTTCTTGGCAGCCTGAGGATGCGGCGCCATTTCCGGTCAATGGTCGATACGAATCCTGCACGCGGAAGTGGACGTCAAGTGATGGCCGCGTGAATAAAACGCCGATCTGGCGCAGGTGTCCGGCTGTGCTCCCAGAATCGGGCGTAACTATTTCGCGCTCAGAAATGCTTTCAGGACAGGTCATCCGCAAGAACATAACGATGCCTGCAGGCTCCCCCCTGACCCTCCGAGTGGAGGTTTTCCCGCGTCAAGTCAAGGATCAAGCGAACGTTTGGCTTCTGACCGTGGTTCTTCGGAATGCCACCCATCCAACCGCCACTTGGGAACCACATGAGTCAGTGCTCTATCAGACTTTCTTTGAGGTTGCCGTTAACGCAGGTCGTTTAGAAAAATATCCTGAAAGCAGAAGGCCATTCACGCAACTCGACCCGGAAGAGCAATCTTTGGCCCTACTCTACCGCGAGTCTGCCACGTGGGGCATTGGCCATGGTTGTGCAGCGGGTTGGGAGGCGGAGCCCAACCGCGAGCCTGAAACGCTATTCGCCGATGTCATGCCCGCCGTTGAACTACCGAGCATGACCCCGGACATTTCAGTTGATGGCAAACCTGTCCGCCTTTCGATGCGCTCGTTGGCCGCCTTGTCCGAAGACGGCGCCGGCCCTGCGTGGGAATCGCTCGACGAGCTTGCCGCAGGCTACGCAGCTTGGATACAGGCAAGACGCGGGGAGGTAGCCAAGCTTCCGGCAAGTCTTGCGGCCGTAGCGAATCGTCATCTGGACGCCTGCAGCCTTTGTCTTGAACGCATCAACGCGGGAATCGTCTTGCTCCGAGGAGACTCACGTTCTCGCCTCGCCTTTCGCCTTGCAAATCTCGCCATGCTTCTTCAGCAGATCGCTACGAAGCAATTAAACCGACGTCCTCTGGGCTGGAATGCAGCGCTCAGGCTGGTTACACCGCAAGGAAACCATGAATCGCCATGGGGCATTTACGAGAGTGGTTCCGAGGATGCGAGTCTCGGACTATGGCGGGCATTCCAAATTGCGTTTCTGCTCATGTCACTCGGCGGCGTCCGGGATATCAGTTCGAAGGATCGGGACGTTGTGGATCTGATTTGGTTTCCAACAGGCGGCGGCAAGACAGAGGCATATCTCGCGGTAATGGCCTTCTATATGTTTCACGAGCGCCTCCTTATCGAGACCGGCAACTCCGGACCGAAGCGCGACGGTACCAATGTTCTCATGCGCTACACCCTCAGAATGCTGACGACCCAGCAGTTTCAGCGCGCAGCCAGTTTGATATGTGCGATGGAATACCTGCGGCGGAATTCCTCCCGGCACGAGTTCGGCAATGTCCCCGGTGGACGCTTTTCTCTTGGTTTGTGGATCGGCGGAGACGGATCGCCCAACAGCATTAATGAGGCTAGAGCCGAATTGGCCATCTTTCGTCGTGGCGACAGTGACGGGAATCCGCTTGTCCTGACCGAGTGTCCATGGTGTCGCGCCGAGATCGGCCAGTATCGCGGTGGCCGACCCAACGCCGTCCCGAACAATCAGTGGAATGCGGCGCGTACCAGGGGAATTGCCGATGTGCCGAATGAAGGGCCGTTGCTCCTCTGCCCTGATGGCGCGTGCGAATTTGGTCAGGAGCAAGTCGATCGTTGGCTTCCAGTGGAAGTCATCGATGAGCGAATCTACCGCTATTCGCCTTCTCTTGTCATTGCCACGGCGGACAAACTCGCGATGATCGCCTATCGTCCTTTGGCCGGCTCGCTATTTGGCCGTCGAATTGTTAATGGAGAACTGCGTCAGGAGTTCATCCCACCAGGCTTGATCATCCAAGATGAACTCCACCTGATTTCCGGTCCGCTTGGAACCATGTATGCGCTGTATGAAGGAGTCTTTGAACGCCTGTGCTCCTTCAAAATTGACGATGTATGGGTCAAGCCAAAGATCATTGCATCCACCGCCACCATCCGGGGTGCATCTGATCAAGTAAGGGCCGTGTACGCCCGTTCGGAAACGCAGTTGTTCCCAAGTCCCGGGCTGCTCATGGGGGATTCCTTCTTTGGAAAATACGCGCGCAATAGTGCCGGGAAACTTTCCGACGGTCGTCTCTATCTGGGAATTCATGCAAGTGATTACGGCTCGGTTCTCACCACGCAGGTTCGCGCTTTTTCCTCCGCCCTGTTCCGCCCATTCTCGTTTGCCGCGAACGTTCGCGATCCTTGGTGGACTTTACTGGCCTTTTACAACAGCATTCGCGAACTGGGAGGTGCCAAGACGCTGTTTGATTCCGACATCCGTTCCCGCCTCAAGTTCATGTTCAACCGCGAGGGCTTTGCTCACAACAATCGGCGCAATCTTCGAATAGTCGAAGAACTTACCAGCCGTCTATCACAAGCCGAGATTGTGCGCATGATGGATCGGCTCTCTGCCCCCTACGCTGCAGCGGTCGACAACGAAATTCTTGATGCCTGTCTCGCCTCCAACATTATCGAAGTCGGCGTAGATATCGACCGGCTCTCGCTGATGGGCGTGGTAGGACAGCCCAAAACCACCGCCACCTATATTCAAGTCACGGGCCGTGTGGGCCGGCGCTGGTGGGAGCGCGCTGGGCTGATCTTGATGATCTACAACCCCTCAAAGAGTCGCGACCGCTCGCACTTTGAACAGTTTCATAGCTACCATCGGCGGCTGTACGAGCGCGTCGAGCCGACCACTGCCACTCCGTTCGCGGTGTCCGCCATTCAGCGAGGATTGCCCGGCGCATTGATCGCTTGGGCAAGGCAGCACCGAACCGACCCCGTTCAGAACGATGCCGCCTACCTCAATGCGGTTGAGGCCGGCTATCAATTGCTCCGTGAGCGTTGCCAAAGCATCCAGATACCAGAAGATCAGACGCGTTCGCTCATTGCGTTGGAACGACTCCGAGACGAGCTCATATGGAAATGGGGAAAAAATCCTCAAACATGGGAGGAGTTTCCGCCGAAAGTGAATGGCGAATATTTGATGCTTTGGCCGGGCCAGTTTGCCACAGGGCTTCAAAAGCAGCGCGGTGTGGTCGTGCCAAGCAGCATGAGGCAGGTCGACCGCAGTGCCGAACTCATCATTACGCAGGGATATGCGGTAGCTGCGAGTGCCCCACCACCACCTCCAAATCCGGCCACAAACACGCCGGGGAATCCACCCGCCAACCATTAATTTAGGCTTAATCATGGGAAGCAAGCAGATCCGTATCGGCCAGCTTATTGCCCCATTCGGCCCGGGTAGCATTTACACCGACCGACGGGGTGTACCGCACATCGTGGCTGGCTTGGATCATTGGTTTATGCGCTGGGACCAAGCGCTAGGAAAGATGATCCCCTGCAGCAATCGTTCAGAGTTTGAGCGCTTTGAGCCGCGGCTTTCTGCACTGCTGAACGTGGATCGCTTTTGCCTCCCGCCCGACTACCGACACGTCCGGCGTGGCGACACGGCGCCACCAAACGCATTGCTCAATATTCCTGCTCTGCGCTTTCCTCGTTGGTATCGTCATACGAAGACCGGCGCTCTGAGACGATTCAATCTGCATTCAGCATTGATAGATAGACCGCAGGGTGGTGGACGCTGGCAGCCTGTCAGGTTCGTATCGGTTTGCGCTGCGGGTCATATCGGAGAGTTCCCTTGGAAGGAATGGATCAGTTGCCAGTGCCCTGGTGACGGCAATCTCGTCCTTATCGATCGCGGTGGATCGGAATTGTCCAGCATCAAGGTCGAATGTAGTTCCTGCCCGCAAGGATCGCCGGGCCAGCGAGGACGCAATCTGGCTGGCACAACTGTGAAACCTGATGTTCAGAATGGCGAGCAGAGTGCTTTTCAAAAAGCCGGCATCAATTGCCCTGGCGACCGCCCGTGGCTTGGAGAAGACGCGACCGAGCCAGCGTGCGACCAACCCCTCATTGGCGCCCTCATCAACCAGACAAATCTCTACTTTCCGTGCACGGTCTCCGCGATCGCACTGCCTGATGTCCAGTTGCAGGATGATGCTGTCGCAAAAGTGAGGGCCGAGATCGAGAAAGATCCCGGAAACTTGGGTGTTGCCAAGACACTTTGGATTATGGGCAACCGCGTGGGCACCATTGCACTGATCCAGAGTGGGTTAACTGGCCGGGGTATTGCATGTGAAAGCGAGCAGGTCGGTGCCGCATTGGAAAGTCTTTTCGCGCCCACCCCTACGATACCTTCAGGCGCCGCCACGCCCGCGGACCCCGAGACCGAGCTGCTCACATTTCGTCGCGCAGAATTCAACGTGATCAGAAACAACGTTGATGATCTAGAGCGTGTTCCGGATCTACGTGTCATCTCGACGACCGTTCCGGCAGAGCTGGCTCCTTGGATCGCCAAGGTCAACTTGGTTGAGCGCCTTCGAGAGACGCGCGTGTTTTACGGATTCGACCGTATCGAGCCGAACCGCTCCCCTCTTGCAGGAATGCCCGGGTCGGCCATGCATCAGCTGTTCCGTAAACCGCCCGTCCAACGACAAGAGTCTTGGCTGCCCGCTGTCGAGGTGTTCGGCGAGGGCATCTATCTCGAGTTGCGCGAGGATCATCTCATCGATTGGCGGCACGCCCATGCCGCATGGCTCAATAATCGTCTGGATGACAGCTTTATCG
>Ga0172368_10007770_pt1 | contig 11092 bp, 15 predicted proteins | sample Lak11m_FD_114540 | JGI IMG/M metagenome (GOLD analysis project Ga0172368, IMG submission 114540) | Freshwater microbial communities from Kabuno Bay, South-Kivu, Congo - kab_022012_11m | ecosystem: Environmental > Aquatic > Freshwater > Lake | place: Democratic Republic of the Congo: South-Kivu...
GGGAATTGTTGGGCAGAAAGTTAAGAAGAACCATCAATCGTGGGTAGAGGATAATTTAAATGTCATGCTAAAAATAATTTGGCATATAATTTCTTAGTGCCCCAAATTCATACTGGTGCCAAGAAATTATTGATTCTAAATCTGATGCTTTTATTGCGCTGCCTGGCGGTTTTGGGACGCTGGAAGAGATTATCGAGATAATCACCTTAAAACAACTACAGTTTCATAACAAACCTATAGTTTTTATCAATACGAACAGCTATTATGACAACCTGATAGCTCAATTTGAAACAGGGTATCATGAGAATTTTGCGAAAAAGGAATATAAAGAGCTATATTATGTTTCAGAATCTGCTGAAAACGCAATAGATTATATAAAACACTATACGCCGAAACAATTGCCCAGCAAATGGTTTTGAAAGTATGGAATGGGGAATATTGTTTTTTTGAAGATACCACGATAAAACAACTTCGCACCCTTGAGACATCCCAGGCGCGGCGTATCTTCGATCTCATGATCATAGGCGCAATCATCTACCTGCTGGATTTCTTTATACCGCAGGAACGCGGCGGTCAAACAATAATACTGAGAACAACGGGCTTGTTGATTTTCCTGTATGGATATGGGATTCTGCTGGTTGAGAAGTACCGAGAGGGCAGGGAAGAGACAAAATCATGAAAGTACCGCTCTTGCGCAACCTGATCACTCTAAAGCTAATAGTTTCTTGATATATTTCATCGTATTTGCCTCCGCTGATGGGGGAATTTAACAGTTTTTATCGATGTGAGTTCACAGGCATTGTCTGCATGAATATCGAAAGTATATTCCGTATCTGGCAGCAAAATATCAAAAATTACTGATTGATATGTGCTTTTCTGTTCATAAGCAGCTTTATTTATACAACTCAAATAATTCCTGGTCGTGCAGTAGCCGTATGAATTGCCATTATGTACCAGAACAGGTTCTCCATCATCAAAAGAGAATGAGCAATTATATTTTGAGAAGGAGTAATTATATTTCTTAGAAAGAGCATCTTCTTTCTCTCCCACCAGGTTTAGGTTCCCTTCAAAATTACAGGAAAATGATTTTTTTAAAATTTCATTTTCTTTCTCTTGTTCGCTTATCGTTACTCCACTATATGTTTCTGTGTCTGTTTTCCATGTTATTTTGATACTGTTTTTATCAAAAGGTTGTATTTGGATATCACCCAAAAAAGCAAGGGTCATTTTATTGACCCCGCAATTTTTAGCATCTCTTCCTTGCTCAATGGGCATGAAAGTACCAGTTCAAGATTTCCGATGTTCCATGTGAGTATTTTGCTCTCTCCAAACCCCGACATGATTTTACCTTCAACGCCATTGATGCTGACCTTTTCAACATCCCCGAAATCTGGCGCCTGGTTCGTATCATCCTTCAGCTTTTCAGAAAGCTGAAGCATTTGTGAACCTTTCTGATATGTAAGGGATACGATTTCCATTTTGTCATATTTGAATACTGTGGCGCTTTCAAATACATACCCCTCTGGCAGATAAGAAGGCGAAATTACTGAGAAATTGACTTCTTTCTTCGCCTCTTCAAGTGTTATCTTTTTAGGCGGCGCAGGCATCTCTCGTGTGGTTACTGTCGCCCCTTCAGGCATCTTGAACTCGAATTCGCTGTCAGATATGCCCGTGTTGAACTTAATATCGCGATATTCTATAGAAGATAATAGTGTATCGTTCTTATCAAAAGTTTCCATTTTTAGAGGCATCCAGTTTTCGCTGTCTACCCATATGCCGAAATGCATTCCCATCATCATACCTTCTTTTTTGGGTGAGGCTTTTATGAGATATACGCTGCGTTCCTCAAACTTATCCGTGCCCTGATATGATATGTCTGTCTGGTTAAGAAGTTCCCTGATGGATTGTAAGTAATCCTGTTCGGACGGATTGGTATTATTGATCTCTGGTAAACCCATCTTAGTTACCTCATTTTTCTTAGGGTCGTAACTCCAGATGGTCTTGCCGTCGTTGACCATGACCTGGCCTGCCATCTCAGCAGGTTCAAGATATTCAAGCCGGCTTTTGCCGGGCATCTTATTCATTATTTTAGCCTTTGCCATTTCGTCTTTGCCGCCAAAAGAAGACGTGATAACCATAGTTGCTGAATAGTCTTTAATACTATCCTGTTTCGCTTTCATCTGCTCTGCAATCTGTTCTGCAGACATGTTCGCAGTACAGCCAGAAATAAGGGCTATTATAATAACTGCGAGCAGAACTATTCCTGTTTTTTTAATCATGTATTTCCTCCTGTGTTATTTTTGTCAGAAACGCGACCTACAAATCCCGTTTTTTATCACGTTGGTAACCGCAAATGTGATGATTCTTTTTATAGCCTGATTACTCGTCAAATATAAAGACCTCCTCTATTTTAGAGTTCAAAACTTTAGCTATATCATAAGCAAGTTTCAAAGATGGGTTATATTTTCCCTTTTCTAAAAAAAGGATGGTTTCTCTTCTTACGCCTACCTTTTTAGCAAGGTCATCCTGGGTTAAATCGTATCTTGCCCTGAGCTCTTTAATTCTCGTTCTCATTAACCCCCTTCTCGTACCTGTAAAATAACAGGACGTATAAGACAGAGGCAATAGCAAAAACCGGACCCATCAACGCCGTGAATATTATTTCGTTTATCAGCCTTAAACCGAGTAATGTAAACAAGACAGCTATTGATATGTAAAGGAACATGAAACCTGCCCTTGATGCCCTTAGCAGGTTAAACTCCGAGCCCTCGTCGGTTAGAGTCTCGTCGATATGAATGTCTGAATCCTTCCATCTCTTCCACTTACTGTAGGTTTTAATCGACATAAAAATCCCAAGAATTATGAAAAAACCGCTGAGCGTTTTACCAAAGGTGTTCTCATAATACAATGCAAGCCAGAGGATACCCCACAGGACAAAAAATACGCCTACGAGACACTGGCGAAGTAATATATCTCTGGTTTTCATTATGCATCACCATTTTTGTTAAAATACCACTTAAGTATCAAGAAAGAGTACAGCCCTATGACCCAAATTAGAAGAGCTCCACCCAAGAAATCGTTGGAAGGAGTTAACGAGGGGGACAACTTCACAATATTCAGGAACATAATTATTGCCGCCACAGACACCATTATTTCATAGGTGTAATACCCTGCTTTTTCCTTAATTCTTCCGGAACGTTCATCTTCCATAAAGTAATCTTTTGGTTTTGAAGCTAAACGTAAACCTATTATAAATCCCATCAGTCCGCTGGAAATTGAAATAATCCCAATAATCGTAATCTGCGGAATGAACCATATTATAAATGTTCCAGCCAGAATTGCAGCCAAACAAAATCCAAGAAGTTTTGAAATATCCCTGTCTTTTCTGAATTTCACTATACATCACCTTTTTTGTTGTAATACCACCTGGACACAATGAAAATCCATAGTCCGATAATCCATATATCCCGAACCACTTGCACTATTTCTCTTGATGGAGTTAATGATGGGGAGATTTTCAGCAATTGCAGAAGGGGAATCATTGCTGCAATCATCATGGTTGCAATAAACGCAGAATAACCGGCTTTTTCACGGACCCTGGTGGAGCGTTCATCTTCGATTAGATCTTGTTTGGGCTTAGAAGCCACCATAAAAGTGATTACAAATCCAATCAGTCCGCTTATAATAAAAATGACTCCAAGAACTGACATCGATTGAATGGATATAAAAATAATTATTCCAAATAATAATGCGGTCAAACTAATCACGATAAATTTTATGATATCCTTATCTTTCCTGAATCTCATTCTATAATCACCCCTAGTTATCGATTTTATTCACCCTTTTTAACAAAATAATATGTCAATATGGCCCACGAATATATTCCAATATGTGCGACAATGATCGGAGTTAAGTATGACTCCCTGGCTGCCAGCAAGAAACTGTTTGACCCACCAAAAGAGTATGCTCCACTCAATAGAAGCAAACATCCCACAAGAATCAAAAATGCATATATGCTCGCTTTTTCAAGAGCTCTTATGGTTCGTTCATCGCCCACAGCTCCTGTTCTTGGCATTGACAAAAAACCCGAGGCAGTTATGATGGCGTCCAACGGTAGAATAATGTCGTAAATTATGTTTTGGCTATATGACGTCCTTCGTCCTAAAATTATTTGGATTACTGTAATTGCCAATGACGCAAACCCGAGAACGAGAACCAAATACCACCCTTTTCTATCAAATTTATTCATTCAATATCACCTTTTTTGTTGTAATACCATTTTAATACAAAAAAATAGTAAAGTCCAACAACCCCTATGAGCAGAGCCCCTGTAACTAAATCATCTGAAGGAGTTAATGAGGGGGATAACTTCAGCACATGAAATACCCCGACCAGTATAGTTATCTTCCACATTAGTTCATACGCTTGATAACCTGCTTTTTCTTTGATATGGACAGACCTCTCGTCTTCCTTGAAGTGGTCTATGGATTTTGTAGCTATACGAACACCTGTTATTAATCCGGCAAATCCGCTAAATATCAAGAAAATACCTGCGAAGCGTATTTGCCGGATAAAAATATTGATGAGCATTCCTATCAGGATAATAAATAGAAAGAATCCAAGAAATAATACTATTTTTCTATCTTTTCGAAACATCATTCCGTATCACTCCTTCTTCTGAAGTACCACAAAGAAATGCACAGATTGAGAATTAATACGATGGAAATAACTGAAAGAACCTGAGATACGGTCAAATTAACAATCTTAAATTTATCTATCAACATAAGTATAAACACAGTTAATAAAATAATCAATAATGTGAATGCAAAAGCAGGGCATGATAACTTTTTTGTTCGTTCGTCATGTTCAGGAATATCTGCAAATTTTATATGGCGATAGATACCGGACAATGTAAGAGCGATACCAAAACCGATGGCTACAGGCAGATTAAGGATAATCCCCATTAATAAAAATGCCAATCCGATAATCAAATCGACTTTGTGTTCTATTTTCATTCCACATCACTCTTTTTGTCATAATACCATTGAATCATGATTGAGCCGATAAGCATAAAAAAAAAGATAATTGCCAGGACCTGGGATACCGTAACAGTCAACAGGTTAAATGAATCCAGTCCCACAAGCATGCATACAAATAAAAATGTGGCCAGCCAAGAATATGTAAAGGCTCTGCCGGAGATCTTTTTTGTTCGTTCATCATGCCAGTACTCAAACCAGCTTTTACCTTTTAACTTGGTAAATACAGATATGTAAATGAGTACAGCAACAATGATATTCATCGGAAAAGTTGCCGATTTTGCGGTTTCATAACTGCCTCCGTTAAGTATGATTGCAGCTCCCCAAAGAATATAAACCAAAGCTGCTGCGATCCAAAGAATCGTTAGCTTACGCCAGAGTTGCATTCAGCTACACCTTTTTACTTAGAACCCAATTTCTTTCGCCATTTTTGTATAATACAACTGACTTGCTATTTTCGTAACTATTATAACCGCAATCAAAATCCCCAACACCTCAAATGCATCAAAAAGCATTGGGAAAAAATGCAAGACTATCGCCAATATCCCAATTGTTGAGATGGCCATAAATAAAGCAAATTCCGAAGTTATAGAGGAAATCTTTTTTGTCATTTCATCTTTTTGTGCTTTCTCTGTGTATATTAATTTTCGTAAAAAATAATTTAGGAACAATGCTATTCCGGCAGCGGCCATCATACTCACTCCAACAGTATCACCGTAAAAAGATAAGATAACGGCAGTAATTCCAAAAATCGACGCCAATACCAACCTCAGTATGTCAACTTTTTCCATTATTATCAAACTCCAAATGTTGTCTATTTACAACATTATGTTATGTTTATATAACATTTAGCTATTTAAAATTTTCGTTTTTGTTAGGAATACATAACTCAGTAATTCTGAGCAGATCGGAAAAGAGATGCTGCCAGGATTACAGAAAATAGCAGAAATAGAATAGGAGTGTAGTGGGCAGGAGGGGGATGGTGGTATGGAGAAAAAGTTATTTTTTTCTGCCCACTGCAGTTCGTATATATACGAATAATAGTATTTATAGTTTACGTCGGATGTAAATTAAAGTATTCATAGTATTTATAGTTTACGTCGGATGTAAATTAAAGTATTCACGATCATGTTAAAATCCCTGTAGAATAGAAGAATAGTGGGCAGATAGGAGTGGTGGTTTGTAAAAAAGTTGTTTTTCTGCCCACTGTAATTCGTATATATGCGAACGATAGTATTTATAGTTTACGTTGGTTGTAAATATTTATCAGGCAACTCTTAACTTGATCTCAGAGCATTCTCAAATATCTCAAGACCCCTATCAATCTCTGTTTTCTTTATTATCAACGGGGGCACGAACCTGATTACAGAATCCCCAGCCGGAAGTAATATAAGTCCTCCATCAAGTGATTTATTAATTATTCCATCACGCCTGGAAGGAGCGGGAGATCCATCCTTTTCCACAAGTTCGACTCCGATCATAAGACCGATTCCCCGCACATCACCTATTATCAGATATTTATCTTTAAGTTCATTCAGCCTTTTCATAAGATAATTGCCTTTTTCAACTGCTTTTTCCCCAAGCTTGCTACTCTCCATGAATTCAAGCGTCGCCAGGCCTCCCGCCGCTGCAAGGAGGTTTCCGCCAAATGTATTTGCATGAGTGCCCGGCGGCCAGCTCATTATTTTGCTAGTTGACAGTGTGGCGCCAAGCGGGATTCCACCTCCGATCGATTTTGACATGCAGACAATATCTGCTCTTACGCCGAAATTCTCCATTGCCATGAATTTTCCTGTCCGAAAGCCTCCACTTTGGATCTCATCAGCTATCAATAAGACCTCATTTTCATCGCATATCCTTCGAAGCTCTTGATGGAATTCTACAGGCGGGACGATAAAACCGCCTTCACCCTGTATGGGTTCAACAACGATAGCAGCCGTATCCTTTGGTGAGAGTTCCCTTTTGAATATTAGTTTTTCGATCTCTTTTGCACAAGCTATGTCGCATCCCGGATATTCAAGATTGATCGGACAGCGGTAACAATTGGCATAATCCGAATGAATGACGTGTAGCGCCGGGAAATGCTCTTTATGCCTTATTTTTGAACTTGTAAGAGAAAGAGATCCAAGCGTCCTGCCGTGGAAAGCCCGATAGAAAGCTATCATGCTTGATCTGCCGGTATACCAGAAAGCAAGCTTCATGGCAGCTTCGACAGCTTCTGTTCCTGAATTTGAGAGAAATACCTTCTCGTAACCTGTCATTTCACATAGTTTTTCAGAGAGTTTTACAGGCTGCTCTGTATAAAAATCAGAGAATCCGCAGTGAACCATTTTTTCCATCTGGGCACATACTGCCTGCTTTACTCTCTTGCAGTTATAACCGATATTCATCACAGCCACGCTTGATGCAAAATCGATATAGCCCCTGCCTTCGACATCATATATTATCGAACCTTCCGCGCGGTCGATCACAAGATCATAAGAGCGCGTGAGTGAAGGTGAAACAACTTTCTTATCCCGTTCAATTATCTCAATTGATCTTTTGCCTGTATTTTTCATGATTTTTCCTCTATTCAATATCTATCTGTGCTTTCTGGAGTTTTCCGCTGTAATCTATATAAACTGTCTTTATCTCTGTGAATTCTTCGATCGCGGTCGTTCCAGCTTCTCGCGTTCCGTTCCCCGTGGATTTTACCCCTCCAAAGGGAAGGTGGATCTCAGCGCCTATCGTTGAGGCATTGATGTATGTGATTCCCGCATCAATTTTTTCAATTGCCCTGAATGCATTTCTCATGCTGGCTGTATATATCGATGATGATAGCCCATATTCAACGGAATTTGCGATCAATATCGCCTCATCAAAGTCTGCCGCGCGTATCATTGAAACAACCGGACCGAATATTTCCTCGCGGGCGATTCGCATATCGGGTGTGACATCAGTAAATATCGTCGGTTCAAAAAAGTATCCAGGGAGTGGTTTTGCGATATTTCCCCCAAGTACAAGGCTTGCACCTTCGTTTGTACCGATATCCACATATTGGGAGATCTTCCGGAGCTGTGAATTATTTATGACAGGCCCTACATCGACATTATCAAGAAGCCCATTGCCAAGCCTTAGCGCTTTTGTTCGTTTGATAAGTTTTGCCTGGAGTTCCTTAATTATTTTTTCATGCGCTATGACTCGGCTTGCGGCTGTGCAGCGCTGTCCGGTTGTTCCGAAAGCGCCCCAGATTATCCCATCAACTGCAAGATCAAGGTCTGCATCATCCATTACAATAATGGGATTTTTTCCTCCCAGTTCCAGCGACACTTTTTTCATATCCTTGGCAGCTTCGCCAAGTATCCATTTTCCAGTCTCAAGTGAGCCTGTGAATGAAACCGCGCAGATCTTCGGATGATGCACTATCGCGCTGCCAACGGTACTTCCTTCCCCCATGACAAGGTTTAAAACACCTCCGGGAAGGCCTGCTTTTTCAAGTATCCTGGCAAGTTCAATGGAAAGAATTGGGGTATCACTGGCGGGCTTAAGGACAAGCGTGTTCCCTGCGATCAATGCCGGCATTATCTTCCATGCCGGGATAGCCATAGGGAAATTCCATGGCGTGATCAAACCAACAACGCCTATGGGGCGGCGGATGGTCATGCAGAATTTATCCGGAAGTTCAGACGGTGTGGTTTCACCAAAAAGACGCCGCCCTTCACCGGCTGCATAATAGGTTATGTCAATGGCTTCCTGTACATCCCCTCGCGCTTCTTTTAAGACCTTCCCCATTTCCATTGTCAGGAGGCGCGAAAGTTCTTCTTTTTTTTCTTCAAGCATCCTCGCCGCCCGGAAAAGTATTTTTGCGCGCTGCGGGGCTGGAGTGGCGCTCCATTTATTAAATGCATCATCGGCGCTATCTACAGCACTTTTTACGTCTTCCAGTGACGCTTTATGGAGCTTTCCGATTGTTTCAAGAGTCGCCGGATTAATATCATCAAATGTCTCGCTACTGCTTGATCCTGTCCATTCACCGTTTATGAATAATTTGTATTCCTGCATTTGATCCACTCTCTAATGTAAAATTAGAGGGGATTCTATTTTAAAGTTTTGTATTCTAAATAGATAAATATATACGGTATAAATTTAATGATAATAATGAGATGTCTAATCAGATGTCTGGTTTAATCTAATTAAAAATCTTTTAAAAAGTTCCGCAAAAGGGTTTAACGGCAAAACAGGGAGAAAACGGTCTAGTCGAATTAAGCAAGAGTGGAACTGTTATGATCGTTACAAAGCATATATCCATCGACAAGGAATGCGTCGAGAAGTTAAGACCTCAACTTGAAAGACATAATGGGAATTTCAGCGCTGCGATAAGAGATATAATTGACCGCAATGGGAAATCTGTTTTTCCCAATAATTCTTCAGCAATAGACACTTCCCTCTTTAAATGGATGCTTGCGGAGGTCGAAGGGGTACTTATCCCGGACAATATCCTGGATGAATTGATAGATCCGATATTGATCAATTCAATAAGGAACCTGGAGGAATGCTTAAACAGCAGGTTCAAGGAACTTGAATGGGACATTGATATTGAATTCAAATATGATAATGATACATTCCCATCAGGGATTTTGATCGAGATCAAGGGTGATACTCATAAGATACGCTCAGTTGCTTGCATTCTATCTCAATATATGGTAAAAAATTCTCTTGGAAAAATTCCACTTGAAATAATGTCTGTTTTCAATCTGAATGAGTGCATAAAAGTTGAACTTGCAAGGTCAAATAAGAAAGATGCACAAACCAGTCTTTTTACTTATTTTGGACAGAGAGAAGAGATTATCAAAGGAATAAATAGCCGTCCGGAATTTTGGAAGTCGATTGTAAAAAGACACCTCCTGAGTAATTATAACATGGTCACAGTCCACAGGAATTTCTTTGAAGATCTGCTGTCAAATAATATTCCGCTTGGTGAGATCAGCATAGAAAATATGGCAAAAAAACCAATCCAGGAAATACCCTTGAAAGATATGCTTTTATTTATAAAAGAGGTCTATGAAACTTCAAGGGTAATTGACAAAGTGGAGATAGATATCGATAATTTAATTATATTCCACAGTTACAGGTCAAATGAAGCCATAGAAAAAATAAAGAAAACCCTTGTTACTCTTTTGCATGCAAATGGGCATTTATATGACCCTAAATCAACTGCGAATATGATAGTTCTTACGCACCGTCCGGATGTTGGCATAAAGGTCAATGAGATCGTGGATAATTTAAAAACAAGCAATACCAGTTTTGACCAGGAATTATTGATGTTCATGACATTCCTTAAAGGGCTTAAGAATATACCCGATATACCCTTATCTTTTACCGCGTTGGGAAGGAAAGTGGGGATGGCGTTAATGCAGGAATATGAAAAAGAAAATGGTATCAAGAACTGGAACCTTGAAAATTTTAAAAATGTTTTTGAAATTATAAATTCCAGACTTCATATGGAAAGTGAATGGAAACAGGAAGGACAAAATCTTTTATATACTGTGAGAAAATGCCATATCACGACAGAAGGGAACAAATTTGATACCTATATCTGTCATACCTCCAGGGAAGCCTTTAAGGGAGCGCTGAATTATGCATTTGGGAACAGGGCGGTCTTTGAAGTTAAGAAATTGGTATCCCACGGGGATAAATTGTGTGAAGTGGCGATTAGATTGATTTGAAACCTGACCTTCAGTGTTTCATAGGTTACAAAATCTGAAATAATTGAAAAGCGTAAGCAGTAGAGGTTATATATAAAATTTAAAAAGTAATTTTGTGGCACATATATATGCTACAACTAAATATCATGAATCGAGCTGCTTAGGCTTATTTCTGTAAACATAGCCCACATAACCAGGAATCTCAGGTTGAAAGTGAATTAATAACCAGTTTTTTCAGCTTTCTTGAATATGAAGATTCCCACTTAAAATTGACCCACTTTTCCCATCGAAAATTGACCCACCTGAATTACTAAAATACTCCTGATTAATTGCAGGAGGTTTTGAGGTGTGATCTCAATGGAAGATTGGATA
>Ga0172368_10007776_pt1 | contig 11087 bp, 7 predicted proteins | sample Lak11m_FD_114540 | JGI IMG/M metagenome (GOLD analysis project Ga0172368, IMG submission 114540) | Freshwater microbial communities from Kabuno Bay, South-Kivu, Congo - kab_022012_11m | ecosystem: Environmental > Aquatic > Freshwater > Lake | place: Democratic Republic of the Congo: South-Kivu...
GGACAATTGAAAGAAATAGCATTCGAATATGCGTTTATCCTCAGCCGGATGGGGATTTTTGAATAATTTTCGAATATTTTATGCTTATTAGCTGTAAGCATAAATAGTTATTTTTTAATGATTTATAGTTCCGTGAACTTTTTCGGCTAAAAATTCCTTATTTTTGCAGTACCAAACCGGACACTCTTTTGAGGGTGTCCGGTTTGTTTTTTGTTATAAGTGATAAATGCTGCTCTGAGAGCGGTAATCAGGAGAAAGTGTGACGGATATCAGAAACATAGCAATAATTGCTCACGTTGACCATGGAAAGACCACCCTTGTTGACCAGATTTTGAATCAATGTGAAGTATTCAGAAAAAACCAGGTTGTTAGAGAGAGATTTCTGGACTCAAATGACCTTGAACGGGAACGGGGAATTACGATCCTGGCAAAAAATATAAGCGTACCTTATAAACATCTTAAAATAAACCTGATTGATACTCCCGGACATGCTGACTTCGGAGGCGAAGTTGAACGTGTACTGAAGATGGCTGATGGTGTTCTTCTACTAGTTGACTCCTTCGAAGGCCCGATGCCGCAAACCAGATTTGTTCTGCAGAAAGCCCTTAATCTCCACCTTAAGCCGATTGTGGTAGTGAATAAAATTGACAGACCTGATAACAGACCCCAGGAAGTTCTTAACGAAATCTATGATCTGTTTATTGAACTCGATGCCAATGAAGAACAGCTTGAATTTCCGGTACTTTATGCAAGCGGAAGGGAAGGATGGGCTGTTAATGAAATTGGGGATGAAAAAACAAATTTAACACCTCTTCTCGATGCGATAGTCGGATATATTCCCGCACCGCCGCTGATTGAAGGGGGAGTGCAGCTTCAGATTACAAGTCTGGATTACAGCGATTATCTTGGCAGGATTGGAATCGGGCGTGTTTTCAGGGGCAATCTTCTTAAAACGACAAAACTTTCAGTCATTAAACGTAACGGAACAGTACATGAAGTAACTCCAAGACAGATATTCTGTTTTGAAGGGGTGAGCAGAGTGGAGACCGATTTTGTTGCATGCGGCGATATTTGTGCGCTCGTAGGCATTGAAGATATAGATATCGGCGATACAATTGCCGATTCTGAATTTCCAGATCCGCTGCCTATTATTGCAATTGATGAACCCACAATATCAATGACCTTTACTGTTAACAATTCTCCCTTTTATGGTAAGGAAGGGAAGTATGTTACATCGCGTCATATCCGCGACAGGCTTATGAAAGAGCTGGAACATAACGTAGCGCTGAGAATTCAGGAAACGGGCTCTCCGGATTCACTAAAGGTTTCCGGGAGAGGTATTCTTCATCTTTCGATTCTTATTGAAAATATGCGTCGGGAGGGTTATGAATTACAGATCCGTGAACCAAAGGTAATTTACAAGGAGATAGACAGCAAAAAAGCCGAACCGATTGAAATTCTTACAGTTGATGTTCCGGGTGAACTTGCCGGTAAAGTGATTGAACTTGTTGGACAGCGCCGCGGTGAAATGCAGAAAATGGAAAGTAAAGGATCAATTACTGCAATTGAGTTTCATATTCCTTCAAGGGGAATTATGGGGCTCAGGACAAAACTGCTGACAGCCACCTCCGGTGAAGCTGTGATGCATCACAGATTTTATCAGTATGAATTCTTTAAAGGTGCGATTGGCAAAACAAAAAATGGCGCTCTTATTTCAATGGAAGATGGACCGGTTACCGGCTATGCCCTGGATGGACTTCAAGACAGGGGCAGATTTTTTGTCGATCCCGGCGAAGTGGTTTATAAAGGTCAGATCGTTGGAGAAAGTAATAAGGATATTGAGATGGAAGTAAATATCCAGAGGGGTAAAAAACTCACAAATATGCGCGCTTCAGGTTCTGATAAGGCAATTAAAATAGCGCCATCAGTGAAATTCAGCCTTGAAGAAGCCCTTGAATACATCGGGGATGACGAAATGGTTGAGGTGACCCCGAAATCAATCCGTCTCCGCAAACTTTACCTCGATCCTCACGAGAGAAAGCGATTCAATCTGGGGAAAATAGCTTCCAAAGAAAATTAAAATATTTGAATTTGCGGCTGATTTCATTCTCAGAAAATGAATCGGCAGATTATTCTTTATTATACATCTGGTGAAGATTCCGGGATATGCGAATACTTTATTTAATTTAAATGAGGCAGCATCTTCCCGGAAAATCTCTTAATTCATCAGATGTTTTTTTATGCCTGCCTGCTCAATCTGATTATAATATAAGACGTCAGGATTTCCTGCCGCAATCGTTTTTATTAACTATTCTTCATAATAATTATCAATTGAATCAGTTTCCTGCTTATATTTGAGGGTTACCTTATTGAGCCGGGAAAATATTTTTCATGCAAAACCTTCTTTTTATTCTAAACCTTACTCTGCCTGTTTTTTCAATTATTTTTCTGGGTATTTTTCTGAGGAAAATCAAACTAATCGATGAGCATTTCAATGCTGTGGCATCACGATTAGTTTTTAACGTATCACTCCCGGCTTTTCTTTTTATGAAAGTCATAATTATTGATTTCAGCGAATTTTTTGATCTGGCTTTTATGGCTTTTGCGGTAATTGGCTCGGTACTTTCATTTGCAGGTACATGGTTATTTGTCCATTTTTCAGATATGCCATCCAAAAGCAAAGGAACCTTTGTGCAGGGAGCCTTCCGGGGAAATTTTGCGATAGTAGGTCTGGCAGTAATAGCAAGCGTTCTCGATAAAAACGCTCTGACGAAGGGCGCTTTTCTTCTGACATTTATCCTTCCTATCTACAACATTTTATCCGTAATAGTTCTTCTTGCCTATAATAAAGAGAGCAGCGGCAGAAGTGTTACCGGGTTTTTAAAAGAACTTGCGGCAAATCCACTTATCCTGGCGGTGCTTGCAGCAGTTATAATAAATATCACAAATGTTCCTGTACCAAAAGTTATCACGAAATCCGGAGAATACCTTGCTGCACTCACTTTGCCGCTTGCCTTGATAGGAATCGGGGGCTCGCTTGATTTTACGGCTGCCCGCAGAGCATCGTCGATGGCGTTCAATTCAACTGTAATAAAGATTATTGTTATTCCGGCTGTTTTTACGGGAGCAGGATATTTTGCCGGTTTCCGGGGGAGCGATCTTTCTTTGCTGCTTATATTTTTCGGTTGCCCCACAGCAATTGCCAGTTATGTTATGGCGGAAGCTTTAGGCGGCGATATTAAACTTGCCGGAAATGTTATCGTGCTTACTACAATTGGGGCTGCGGCTACGATTTCTCTCGGGCTTTTTATTCTCACTTTTCTGAATTGATTTTACAGTGTCCGATAGGTCAATAAAACAGCAGATTGGCCCGGTGAAGCAATTCAGACTGAAATCAAGCTACCTGAAAAAATCGCAGAATTTTTTCGTGAAGCTCGCTGAACTGGAATGGTTTTGCAAGAAAATCATCACAGCCTGCACTTGCAGCATTCTGCCTGTCTTTTGGATATGCATGGGCTGTCACTGCAATCACAGGAATATGCGAATATTTTTCCGATGCTTTTAATTCACTCGTCAACTGAAGCCCGTTTTTATGACCCAAAATTGAAATATCCATCAATATCAGATCGATATCAACACTTTCGAGGGCGGCATAGACGGTATCTTCAGAATCCGCAAAAGCAGTTTTATATTTTTTTCGAAGTGATCTGTTAATAAGATCCAGGTTGAATTTGTCATCCTCAACAATCAGGACCGTTTTCAAGTCATTCATGTCCTCTAAATTTTCCACTTTATCCATAAAATCAATTATTTCTTTTGGTTTTATTAAATTCAATAGTAAATGTTGTTCCCAGGCCTTTTTGGCTTTGGACGCTAAGTGAAGCATCATTCATTTCGGAAAATTCTTTGGCAAGTGATAAACCCAGTCCCACTCCTTCATATTTCCTTCCGTAGCCCATTTCTTCCTGATTGTAAGGTGCAAAAACATGAGGCAGCAGGTCGGCTCTGATCCCAACACCCGAATCAACTACTTTTATCTGCATGGAATGATTTTCACCCTCTGTCATAATCAATTCTACTTTTCCTTTATTTGTGTATTTTATTGCATTATCAAGAAGATGAATTAGGGTCTGTCTTAACAAATAGTTATCGGCAGATAGAATCACCGGACCAAAATCATTTCTGAAAGATAATCCAATCTTCTTCAATTTTGCAAGCATCATAAATCTGGATAAACATTCACTGCATAAATTCTCGAGATCAATATTTTCTTTTTCAAGGATGAAATCACCACTACGGATTCGCGAATAATCGAGAATGAGGTCAAAAGTGCGGACAATTCTTTCAGAGGATTCTTCAATTCCACTGAACATCCCTCGGTCTTCTTCATCAATCCTGTCGAAGTAAGTTTCCTTTATAACGTTTGTGTACCCAAGTATTCCATTTAATGGCGTTCGTATTTCATGGGAGATATTATTAATGAACGAATCTTTCAGAATACTGGCAGATTCCGCCTTTTCTTTTGCTTCGGTCAGTTCCTCAATCATTCTCTGTCTTTCATGATCAGTTTTAATTCGTAGCTTTATCTCCTTTCTTTTATTAACCAGGTAGATTCCAAGTACGACAACAATTATTAACAAAATGAAAATTATTATAAGCAGGTTTATTTGGTTTTGTTTTTCCCTTATCTGAACATTTTTTATCTCTATCTGTTTATCCCTTAATTCAACTTCAAGTTTTTTTTCGACTTCGGAAATTTTAAGCGCTTTATCCAATGAGATTATTGAATCTTGAATTTCATCGTATTTTTTAAGATACAAAATGGCGCTTTTATAATCACCAAGATTTTCATATACTCTGGAGAGACTTAACATATTTTGGGATATCATTGGAAGGTCATTAATAGGTTTTAATTTCTCATTGGAACGGAGAAAGTAGTTTTCAGCCATTAAGAGGGCAGTCCGCTTATCTGAAGGATATAATTCACATTTATTTCCTTCAAAAAACTGATCTTCTGAAGCAGAAAGAAAAATCTTTCCAATATCGGCGAGAAGACTTGAAAGAAGATATATGTTATCGAGTTTTCCGGCTATTTCGAGCGCTTGAAATGCAAATTTTAGCCCGGAGCAATAATCTTTATTATTAATTTTTATATCTGAGAGGTTCAGAAGTGTATTCGCAATAATTTCTTTAAGATTTAATTCTTTTGCTAATGCCATTGTTTTATTGAGATTCTCAACCGCTTTATCATAGTTTTGGAGCGATGTGTATGTGATCCCCAAATTATTGTAACTTCTCATTAAATCAAGTTTATTTCCTAGCTCAATATTTAATTCAACTGCCCGGTCTAAATATTCGATTGACTTTTCATAATTCTTCATTATTCTATAAAGATTACCGATATTATTACAGGCGTATGCTTCCCCCTGTTTATCTCCAGCCATGATATATGAGTTAAGGGACTTTCGGAAATAATCAAGCGATTTTGGGAAGTCGCCCTTAACTCCATAATTAATACCAATATAATTATTCGAGAGGGCAATGCCTTTATCCCAGCCTGATTTTTCGGCAAGATCTAACGCCTTTCTTCCATAAAAGATACCGGAATCTGTATCAAAATTGTAGTAGTTGAAGGATATTTTACCCAGTATTTTAACGCGGTCTGTGTCGCCAGGAGCCTCTGCACAGGCTGATTTGAGAGAATCGATAAGTTCCAGCCCTGTTTTCTGTCCATACGCAGAGATAATGGGGATCAAAAACAATAGCCATAGTCGCAAAGGCTGGATATAGCTGAACATATCCGGGATTTTAAAGACTGCATTTTTTTTCAAATTCACAGTTTCCAAGAAATTGTTCCCTTTATCAGAATACAAAATAACCAATTATTCTTTCGGGTGAAAAGAATAATTGGTTAAATATTAAAATAAATCGAATGAAAAATATTGTTCTGAGGGGAAATTGTGAATTTCTGACAGTGAGCCTATTTGCTGAGACACAGTAAATATGTGGTATTTTTTACAACAGATAAGTTTATTGAAAAAATACTCATTTATTCAGCCCGAATTGTTTCATCTTTTTGAACAGGTTCGATCTGTCGAGCCCTAGTTCATTCGCAGTGTTTTGCAAGTTCCACTCATTTTTCTTAAGAGCACGTTCAATAAAAATCTTTTCAAACTCGGCTTTGGCGTTTTTCAGATTATGTTCATCCGGAGCAATATCCAGGATGGCTTTAAAATTATTCTTACCGTAAGCTCGTTCAACATCAATCTGCGTAATTAATCGGCCATCGGCAAAAATCACGACCCTTTCTATAAGGTTTTTTAATTCCCGAACATTTCCCGGGTAGTCATAATCGCAAAGAAGTAATTCTGCGCCGATATCAAACTCAAGATTATCTTTTTTATATTCAACTGAAAATTTTTCGAGGAAGTATTTAGCAAGTGTTATTATATCCGCTTTTCTTTCCCTGAGCGCAGGAAGTCTTAACTGTATTGTATTCAGTCTGTGGAAAAGATCTTCTCTGAAAGTACCTTCCTGCACCATTTCAGCAAGGTTTTTATTTGTTGCTGAGATTATCCTGACATCAACTTTAACAGATTCATTTTCGCCGATAACCTCAATTTCATTTTCTTCAAGCACACGCAGCATCTTAGCCTGAAGGCGCAGATCCATATCGCCAATTTCATCGAGAAATATGCTTCCTCCATCGGCTGCAAGGAATTTGCCCTTTTTATCGCTTGTGGCTCCGGTGAACGAGCCCTTTTTATGCCCGAAAAGTTCAGATTCGAGCAATTCGCCCGGAATAGCGGAGCAATTGATCGTGATATATGGTTTATGAGTTCTTTTGCTGTGATAGTGGATAGCCGCAGCTACAAGTTCTTTACCGGTTCCACTTTCGCCTGTTATCAGCACTTTCGCGTTTGTTGGGGCAAGCTGTTTAATATCGGTATGCAGTTTTTTAATTACTCCGCTTTCGCCGATTATTTTTTGTATTGTCGAAGGTTTGCCCCTGAGATTCTGCATTTCTTCAAAAATCCGGCTTTTTTCAAGAGCTTTTTCAATCGTGATATAAAGCCTTTCCGGATCGACAGGTTTTTCAATAAAGTCGTAAGCCCCTTTTTTTATCATTTCGACCGCGGTTCCGATTGTGCTTTCACCGGATATCATAATTACAGGGCAGTCCGGGAATCTGTTTCTGATTATTTCGAAGAGCTCGGTGCCGTTAAGCCGAGGCATATTTACATCGAGCAGGAAAATGTCGTAATTCTTTTTTTCAATCAGGTCCAGGACTTTAAGAGAATCTGATTCCACATCGGCGCAGTACTTTTTCAGCCTTAGTACTTTCAGCAGGGCATGAAGATATTCAGGTTTGTCATCAACCGCAAGTATTTTCGCCGGGCTATTCATTCTTCTCCATTCTTGGTAAGGAAATCTTAAACGAAGTGCCATTGCCTCCGGAAGATTCGACGGAAATTGTTCCGTTGTGTTCCTCAATAATATTCTTAGCAATTATTAAGCCAAGTCCTGTGCCTTCGGATTTTGTGGAAAAATATGGTTCGAATATCTTTTCCAGATTCTCATGTTTTATACCTGGTCCAGTATCGGCAACTCTGATCCAATATTTACCATCAGCCTTGCCCGATTCAATTTTTATTTCGCCGCCTTTACTGCCCAGAGCTTCAATTGCATTTTCTATCAGCGCTTCAAGTACCTGCTCCATCTGTGTCGGATCGCAGAAAAGCACTTCTTCCGGGGATTCAAGCTGCAAATTCAGTGAAATGCCGCTTTTGAAATAACTCTGGAAACGCTGCAGAGAGAATTGTATCAGCTCTTCAACAGCGATAAGTTTTTTTACAGGTTTGTTCAGATTCGAAAGCTGGAGGAAATTCCTTGTAAGATTCGATATTCTGCGGGTTTCCTTTGAGATATAATAAAGATCGTCCAGGTATTCAAATTTATTTTCCAGATCTGAATTTTCAATCCTTTGCTGGAGTGCGCTCACATTCAACTGTATTGTAGAAAGCGGCGTTTTAATATCATGTGCTATTTTCTGCGAGGTTTTCGACCAGGCTTTAATCCTCTCGGCGGAGACCGGTTCTGTAAAGTTTATCAGTTCAATCAGATAGCCGATAATATAATCGGAGTAAAATCTGAAGGGAGTTATTATTATCCTTCCGCTGAATTCCTTTTCATCTTTCACCCAGGAAATATTATCCGAAATGATGCTTTCTGACCCAATGCTATTTTTAATTATCATATAAACCGGAGAGAACCGATCCAGTAATTCGTCATATTTTTTTTTGCGGTAAGATTTATTTTCAAAGCGGAGAGTATCAATAAAATTATCGTTGAGATACTTGATGCGTAGTTTTTCATCAAGCAGCAGTATTCCGTTGGCGTTTGAATTTATGAGGCGCTGTTTGGTTCTGTAATCGAGGAAAAAACGGATAAATAAATAAAAGCTACCGCGAATCCCCAAATTTAGAACAAGAAAAAATGCAGGAGCAATCAAAAATATATATGAGTAAAAATAGTTTGTGGAAAGTGAAAGAGTAATCAGGTTTCGATTATTATAGAAGTGAAAGTAAGGGAATTCATCGGATGACGATTTGCTAGTATTATACCGGTTTTCGGGTGTATGCAATTTATCAATACGCTTATCCGAAATTTTCGCAATAACTTCGGCATTCCCATCAATAAATATTATTTCGGGGTCATTTAATAAAAATCCAATATTATCGGTTAAGGACCAAAGTGAAGCAAATTGCAGTGAAGAATCTTTCGTAACGGTTCGATAAGCACTGTCTAATACCATGATCTTATTTTTACCTGCAAATAAATAATGCGGTCTGCCTTCGGTTTGCAGTTTAATAAAACCAGAGTCAAAAAAGATACTATCCGAAAACATTACCCGAAGCGAATTATCTGGCATCAAAGAAAATATTTTTGTTTCGGTAGAAAACGAATCATTACGATATGTTCCAATAATAAAAGAATCGTTTTCATTAAAAACAGCAGTTATTCCTCCGGTGTATCTCGCAAGATTATAAGGTTCCCGGATCAGTTCTAATTTATTATTGAGTATAAACACCCATGCATAATAATCACTGTATGGGTATTTTTCACCGTCATTTCCATGGGGTGTTGCGATAGAAATAATTTTCTTAAATCTGCCATCATTATCATTAATTACGAATAATTTATAAAAACCGGCTGTATTGCTGAATTCGTATTGTGTTTCAAGAGTATTTATGTCAAGAACAAGCAGAGAACGGCACCGGAAATTAAAAGCTCCGTTTACCTGAACGAGACATTTTCTTTTTCCGTCATCGGGATCAGTAAAAAACTGAAGATCAAAAAATTCTCCTGGCACCCAGGGTTTGCGATTAGCGCAGTCTGCAATATCATAGAAAAACTTTTCATTAAAGACAAGATGCTCCCGGGCGATATCATAAACAGTGAGGTGGGTACCTTCTTCAGAATGGCTGAAAACAATAAGGTCATCAATTCCATCTTCTGTCCAGTCTCTGAAAATAACATCTTCCGGGTGGATCAGGTAGTTAAAAATGAGCTGCTCGCGGATTATTGTAGTGAGTCCTTCGAAAATAACTATTGTATGGCCCCCAAGCCTGTCGCAGTTATATAACCTGAACTGAGAGTAATTGCCGTCATGCTTCAGATCGTGATAAAGCATAACCTCAGAATGATTTCTTATCTCTGATTTTATTATTACATCATATTTGTAAGTATAAGTTCTGACAAGAAAAACAATAATAGCAGTTATTAACAAAGAAGTTATACCGATAAAAAGATGCCTTCTTTTCATTTTCAATCAATATTAGTTTTCCTGAAAATATGTTTAAAAATGATAAGAGTCAATAATTCGAGCCTGTTGTATTTTTTACAACAAAAATGAGGGGGGCATGTTGCAGAAATGCAACAGAAGAGGGGGAGGGGGGAAGCGAAACATTATGGAGAATTTATAAATACTTTAATATTCGAAGCAGAGAGATGTGTTTTTTATGAACAATTTACGACTGGAACAAAACTGGCATGATAATTGGCATACTGGTATTGGAAAAGCTATTTCAAAACCAGGGAGGTTATTATGAGGACTATTTATTTATTTATTTTTTTAATTATTCAGACAATTGGTATTACTGCACAACAGATACCAACAAAAACAAGTGAAAAGAATTCTGAACAATTTCAACAGAAAAGGGAATGGGTTGACGGTGTGGAAATGATAAGTGATACTTTTTATCCTTATCCACAAGGGACTGGTGAAGTTTGGAAAGCTTTATTAGGGAACTATGGAAAAAATATTGGTAACCCTAAATGTGGCAAGGATGGTCTTGGTGCAATAGCAAGAGGATGGGCTGTTTTTGATATTTATGATATTCCAACCAATGCAACAATCCAAAGTGCAATAATCTGGGCAAACTGTAATGATGCTTCATCCGACGCAACACACAGGATTTATGTAAAAGAAATTAATATTATTAATCCTATCACTCAAAGTGCTTCTGAAGTTTATAATGGATTTACTTCAGTTAATTACTCCTCAAGTTGGAACGCCATGACTACAACAGGATGGACTAGTGTCAATTTAAATTCTAATGGTATAAACGCTTTACAAAATGAGATATCTGGTGCAGATTTTATAGTTGGATTCATGGAGGTTGGAGAAAATGCTGATCCTGGGACATTTCGTGGATATAGTTATAACGAGCCATATATGATAGTTACATATACCGTTCCTCCGCAATGTGATTTAAGCATGTTTTACCCAAATGGTGGCGAGACGTTTACTGCCGGCAATAATTTGGATATTTGGTGGGATGGAACCATTCCAAGCAGCGTCAAACTTGAATTATACAAAGGTGGAAGCTTTAACAGGACAATAGTGAGCAGCACCTCAAATGATGGTTATCATTCCTGGACAATTCCTTCGGATATTTCAAGCGGAAATGATTACAAAATCAAAGTCACAGATGTTAATAATTCAAGCTGTTATGATTACAGCAATAATAATTTCACCATAAATGCAGCATTACCTGATCTCATAGTCAATTCTTATTCCTCAA
>Ga0172368_10007777_pt1 | contig 11087 bp, 8 predicted proteins | sample Lak11m_FD_114540 | JGI IMG/M metagenome (GOLD analysis project Ga0172368, IMG submission 114540) | Freshwater microbial communities from Kabuno Bay, South-Kivu, Congo - kab_022012_11m | ecosystem: Environmental > Aquatic > Freshwater > Lake | place: Democratic Republic of the Congo: South-Kivu...
AAAAACAGAGCTATTGATCTAATCTGACGTCAACAGCTTGGGGTCCCTTCATACCTTTTTCTGGCTTAAAGATAACGCGCATCCCGGATTCAAGCATCCTTAGTGATGGGCTCAGATTCTTGATATGCACAAATATATCCTGTCCGCCACCTTCTGGGGTGATAAACCCGAAGGATTGGCTTGGGCCGAGGCCAAAGCTTTTCACCACCCCGCGTTTGTAACCAGGTGGCAATTCGCCTCTAGCGCTGGCAGCCGGCTTTAACGCCAGCGCAGGTGTATTTTGCATAGGGGCAGTCATGCCCTTGCCCCACACCCCAAAGGGTGTGGGCAGCACCGGCCGGTCGCGATATTCATTGCGCTTGCCACGCTTGGCGCTCGGGTCTTCATGTTCTATTTCCATGTAGCGAGTCAGGGTCGGGTCGGGGCCAGGCCAACTCAACAGGGTCAATAATGCGCGGATGCGCTCGACTTCTTCCAGGCGCAGCGCCGCTTTCTCGCCAATACCCTGGAGCACAAAACGCTCGAATTCAGCTACAGATTCCTGCGCCAGGCGGTCATCCATTTTCTCGCCCTGCGCCCAGGCCTGGGACGCGAACAACTGTTGGTAACGCTCGTCGCGATCTATCAGACACAGCTTCCCTTTCACGGCTACCGCACCCATCCCCAGCGGCTTGCCCATCCCCAGGCTAAGCCGGTAGCGCTCGTCGCTGGCAACTTGCAGCGCCCACAGCAGCGCTCCCAGTTCGATCTTGGAGAGATTCTCGAAATCGATGCGAAAGTGGAACTGCACTCCTGGGCGCAGCGGCTGGATGCGCGTATGTTGAGAGTCTTCCTTCGTTTGGCCCTGTTTCTCTTTGGGTAGCAGGTTTTTAGGGTCCTCGCGTAGATCATCCAGCCCCACTTGCCCTTTGTGCCAGTAGAATTTATGGCCGCGTAGGGACGTTTCCCTGGAATTAGTGGCAAAATCGGCCAGGCGTATTTCGTACTTGGGTTTGCCGTCCCGTGTGCGTCCAATTTCAAACCGATTGGGTTGCGTCTGCACAAGGTAATGCTGGAAGGTGGTTGGCTTAGGACTGGCCATGATTTTCGGAAAGACGGTCTTCTGATCTGCGAGCCACAGGTTGCTCTGGTTGGGTAACGCCATAGCATCCGAGAAGAATACCCGTCCAGCATAAGCCCGGGCTTTGCCGCTGTTTGTGCCGCCCCCTTTGGTATAACCGAAGATCGCTTCAGTCAGATCCAGGCTTTCCTCAGCGCGTAGTGCAGACGGCAACATATCGAATGGCGACTGGCGGTAAGGGATGCGGAACATGCGGCAGTGCCCGAAGAAAAGCACCTCCGGTCCCGGGCGGTCCTCGCGCAGTACATAGAAGACTGGTTGGCCAGGGTTCAGAGCGCCATTGGGTCCCAACAGGGCGATCTGCTCTTTACTGATTTGCTCACGGTAGAGATCAACAAGCTCGTCGGAGAGTGGGAGAAGGGAAGCTTTATCATCAGCCTCGTAAACTACCGCTTCGTTGCGTTTGCTATTCATCCAGCCGCTGCACGCCAGCGTTGCCCGGCGCAATTTCTCGCCCGGGTTCGCCGCGGCGCGCAGCACACGAGCGAACTTGATGCGCAGGAAACCGCCCCGCACCGGCTGGTAATCATACGCTCCCGCTTCGACATACACTTCTCTTGCGTTGTGGCAATTCGGGATCGTTCGCAGCCCTTTGAAGAAGCCCTCATCGATCTTGATCACAGCATAGGTGGCGCCGCCGATCTCTTTTGCTGGGCGGATGAACCAATCGCTGCCGCGTTTCTCAATATAACCACCCCTGATTAAAGGCGTGTAGTATTTCTCGCGATTCTGTTCGCCATCATCACGCATCAGGATTTTTCGATAACTCTCGCCGTGGCTGGTCACATCGCCCACCGCGCGGTAAATCAGCGGTGTACCCGTTACCGGCCTAACTTTACTGTAGGATGCGACTTCCACCAAAGAACGTAACATCCCGCGCAGGCTGCTGCCAGGTATCACTGGCTGGTCAGGGTTTTCCAGGTGGAAGAAAGGCTCAGGCGGCTCGATTTTGCCCTTCCCCTTGTATTTGGCGAATTGTCCGGCTGGCACACCAGCGCGCACATACAAGGGCGAGGCGTTCCCTAACGCACATTCCAGGTATCCCGAAAAACGCGTCGGATGGTAACGGTCTTGATCGGGCAAATCCTTGAGCGTTAGCGTGACCACCCGCTCGGGCAGAGGCACGAAGTTATATGGGGCCAGCGCCTGGCGATCGGCATCAATCTTCTTGGCATGGTTGGGCAGGGTCATTTTCCACGCTCCTGAGCATCCGGTTCTATATAAACTTTGACCAGCCGGCTGTTTTCAATGCGCGCCTCGCCGGTCTGCTGATCCTGGTTGATATAATGGTAGACAAGCAGGCGCACTTGACCAGCTTCAGCCTGCGCTGAGGTGATTATCAATGGCGGTGTATGCTTCAGACCGTTTTGAACCCGTTCAGTCAACAGGCTGAAATCATGGGGATGTTCTTCGGCAACTTCAGTTCCCCACAAAATTTGCTTCTCTTCCAGGCGCAGCCGTTGCAAGTCTTCCGCCTGCCATGACATATGCCAGTTCTGATCGTCGCGCCAGATAATCAACTCGCCCGTCTCGCCGAACAAACGGCACTGTTGCAAAGTTTCCAGGCGTAGCGGTGGAGAAACCAGGGGAAATAAATCCTGGTCACCAGAGAGAACCAAGCGAGCTGGTTGTGTCTGGTTGCCAGGATCATAACGGCCCCAGATCACGCCATCGTCTGCATGTGCCAGTAGCCAGGTGAGTTTCCTTTCAGCGGCCTGGCCAGCCAGCCACGTTTGCAGGTCAGGCATGAATTCTTGGACTGAATCAGTCTGCGGGGTCATGGGTCACCTCCTCAACCAGGGCATCCACATAGGCTTGCAGGGCATTCGCGTCTGGCGGCAATGCCAGGCTGCCTTCCTTTTCCTCCAGATGCCATTTTCCTACGTCGCTCAGTTCGAGATCAGCCGATAGGCCGTGTAGCCGGCCGCGGCCAACACTGGCCTCGCCGCCCAATGTCAGGTCGCCAGTCCACAGATCTTTGAGCAGCAAGAGCAACAAACCGATCTGTGCAGCGCGGGGATTGCGCAGGCGCAAGTGTAGCTCAACCAGTGAATGCTCACCAGCAAACAAGGGCTGCTCTTCGAACAGAGCAGTTTCAGCAGCGCCGCCAGTGAAGCGATCGATCTTGATCCGGTTTTGTACCAGCGAGTAACCACCCTGGATCGCGCTCTCGGCAACTTCCAGGCGACTGGCGAAAGTCTCGTCGCCTGCATCAACATCCTCCGGGCCAAAAGTTTCTTCGATCAATGCAATGGTATGATCGTCAGGCCCTTGATCTTGTCTACCTGCCAGCGTAAGCACGATGCGCCGGGCGCGGGCGCGCAGTGCGCCCGCCAAGCTGGTGCCGGGCAGCAAGGGCCGACGCTCGGCCTGAGGATGCTGAGCGTCGGCATGCATTCCATGCAAATGGACAACGTCCGGGCCCGAATCCGACTCGCCAAAGCCAGAACGGATGAGCAACGCCGAGGCAATCGCCAGCCGAGCCTTTATTTCAAAATAACGGCGAGCATCTTCCTGGGCCGGTTCGACGCCCAAAGCTTCGGTGATATGCACAGCAGTACGGGCTGGAACTGGCATGGCCCAGCCAGGGTGATCCTCAGCCAGCCAGGCCAGCAGTTCGGCCCGATTATTCTTCAGGTCATAGCGAGTCACCGTCCACTGATCCACCCGGCAGCGACCAAAACCACGGCGTTTGCGCATGCCCAGGCCGATTTCGCCGCGCTCCAGTCCGTCCAGCGCCGTTGCCAACGCTTCGAGCAGTGTTGTACGTGAGGGGAGTTTATCTGCGTCGGCTTGGGCAGAGATGAGCAGTTCGAAGCGCAGCTTGAAGCGGCTGCCGGCTGGCAAGAGTTGGATATCATATTTCTTGTGCTCTTCGGCGGTGCGCGTTTCCGGGTCGATCTTGACGCCATCGCGCAACTCTTCGCCGCCAAAGTTGCCTTCCAGGCAGGCATCAAACACAATGAGTGGACTTTGCCGGCCTAGTGGATCGCCGCGGAAGCCGCCAAAAAGCAGGGTAGCCCAGCGCAGGCGCTCCAGTTCAGCAGCCCCAGCATCATTGAAAGCGGGATGCGCTGCTTCATAACCGGCCTGGCGCTCGCGCAGGTAGTTGCGCAGCGCGCCAGCAATGGAAGTGCCGGGGAGCAAAGGCGCTCCATCCAGCTCATCTCGGATCAGCGGCATATCTGTAAGTGCATCTGCGTCTCCGCTGCCAAAATGGGCCGGGGTTTCCAACATCAAATCGCCAGTGATTACCAGGCGTTCCACGATACTGCGGTGATGTGTGATTTCAGCCATCATGCACCTCTCACGATTCCGCCTGCTTACGGGCGGCTTTCGCCAGTACACCGTCCAACAAGCGAATGGCAAACTCAAAGGTCAGGTCACTGGTCAGGTTTGTTTGCAAACCCTGGCCCAAGCTGCGTTCGCGCGGCCTGGATATATAGTTCCAAACCTCTTGGTTATTCCGAACCAGCGTCTCAATCCACTCCGATAGGCGCTGTGAGCCGCCGGTCGCAATGACGCGTGCCCGTTCAATTTCTACCCAGGCACGCGTGCGGCGCTGTTGCTGGCGTTCTAGAAATGTGACCATACGTTCAGGTTTGCGAGTAGCCAGCACATCACGCGCCAGCACCCGCCAGCGTGCAAGCTGGCTGGTGCTAACGCGACCCTTGATTTCAATTTGGTTGAGGGTAACACTTAGACGTTCTTCCAGGTCCTGGCGCAGCAGGCGAGTAAGCAGGAGCTGCCCCAGGCTGGTATCTGTTTCGCTCATGGCGATTTCACCAGAGACAACTGGCTGATCTACCGTCATGCTATGGCGCTGGAGAACAGACATCAGGCCAGAATCGCTTTCGGAAGAAGGTAACTCTAGAAAAGCCAGGCGGCCGAAACCCTCAGCCAGCCGCTCGCCGATACCGCGCTCTTGCAGCGCGAGTAAATTGCTGCCTTTCACTGGCGGAAAAAACGCTAACACATAGGTGGAACCAGCTTGCAATGCCTGAGCTTGCTGGAGGGGCAGATTCCACTTACGATTGAAACCACCAACAAGGGTGGAGTTACAAAAGGCTAGGTCTTGGCCTCCGCGCTGGACAATGCGCACCTCTCCACCCAGGCGGCGGCCCAAGGCGTTTGGCAAATCCAGGCTATACTGTCCATGGGCGTTGCGTAAGATCACGTCGCTCAAGCAGTGCACCAATACCTGGGTATATTCGGCTCGATCGAACACGCCTGGTTCCAATTCCTGCCACAGAGTCGGCAGACCGGCGATTTTTTCGAAGATAACCCGTCCGTATCCAGCCGTGCGCGCTCCACCCAACAGGTGCTCTTGGCGGTTCATGAACCGGTTCAACTGTTGAGCATCTTGTTCGGTTTGGGTAAGAATGATACCCAAGAAGGTCTGTCCAGCCGCCAGGGCCTGGGAACGATAGACAGCACCCTGGCCTTCTGCTGCATGGCCCAGCACAGCATCGCGTTGGGTATGCACGTTGACTTGCCAGATCAACTCTGCCAGAGTAGCCTGCTCCCCCATAGCGAGGCCGTAGCCGCTGACTGACTTCGGTTCCTCAATCACCTGCAAATGTAAGCTGAGATCGAATATCTGGTCTTGCTGGTGCTTCGGCGAGCGCCAGGAAAGTGGGGTTGGCAGGCTGCGCCGTCCATCCACGCCTGGGTAGGCATGTAAAAATCGTGTGCTCCCATCGAGAAACAGCCGGCGCAGCTCGTCATCCGTTGCGTCTAAGTCATTGAGCTTCTTCTCGCCCTGATAGGCAGCGATGAGTGCGCCGCGCACCAACCCGCCAGGAACGTAAGGCAGAGAGGTGTTACTATTGGGATCTCCTTCCAGGGTAGAAGCCAGCAGCGGCTCAAGCAGCCGAATGGTGTAGGTCAATCCGTTCATGCGCCCACCTCCCGCTTGAAGTATGCGAAGTAACGCTGGGTTTGTTCGGCGTTGCCGAGCTCGGCGCTCAGCCAACCCCGGCCACGGTTGCGGCCACTGCCTGCATGACGCAAGGCCAGGACTGAGGCCGATAACATAGCCAGGTCGTCATCGCTCGGAGGAGCAGAGAAGGTTATCTCAGACTCTAAAATGGCGCCGCACACCAACACGCGCATCGAACGGAGTGTATCTTTCTTTGGCGCCCCACGCTCATTCAAGGCTGTCTGGCGACGGATGCCGGTAAACGCCGCAAAAATCTCGTCCGGCTTAAATTCGTTCATTTCAATTGCTTTGAGCAGGCGAGCGCGCAGCCCGGCCGGAGGCATGGCATTGCCGACATGGAAGATGCCTCTGCCGGCCAGAGAACTACCGCCTACACCAAACAGGCGCTCTTTGCATTTTCTCCAACGCTCTTTGTTCAGCAGGAAAACAAGACCTTCAGCTTCTTCGGCTAAAAGGCCCTTCAACGTGCGCCCACGCAGGTAGGGGATGCCATTTTCGTCGTGTTCAATCTCACGATCAACCAAACCTGCCAGGCCATCGCCGCGCCCAAAAGTAGCCGCGCTGCGCAGGGTAATCCTCAGGATCATCAAATCATTCATTGGGATACCTCTTTCATCTCAACGGCCGGTAATGGTCGATCAATTCGATGACATCGAAATAGCCACACAAACCATTTGCCCAGCCAGTCTGGCGGTACTCCGGTCTGCCTGGTATCAGTTCGGGCAGATCAGGCAACCGATAGGTACGGCGGAACTCTTCCACGGCACCAGGGCCAGCGCGCAAGGCCTCGCGCAAAGCCTTGATCTTGTTACGATGCCCCTGCCACTCGGGGTCTTTCTGAAAGACACGTACCAGCGGTTCGACGCGCTCAAACCAGGCGCGCCCATCCTGGTCGAACGGTTCAGGTTTCAATCGCAATGGGCGCAGGGCAAGTGAGCCGTGAGTCTCTTCATATTCGCGTTGCCGGATAACCTTCAGACTTCCGTTCAAGCCGCTCGTGGAGAAATGCCAGTCGAGGGCCGAGGCCTTTCTATCTGGCCCTGTACATTCTTTAGCTCCATCGCAGAGGTCATAACTCAGATCGGCTGCACGCGAGAAAGGATAATGCATCTTAACCACGGATACCCCAGCACAGGCGAAAGGCTGTTGCTCATTATCAGGCACTCCCTTGAGTTTTTGCTGCTCGAAAACCTGCAAGTACAACGCTGCCAGCGCCAGACCGTAGCGCCCATTGCAGACAAAGGTAATATCATCACCGCCGAAGATCAAAGGGCGGAATGGCAGGTAATCGCCATACATTGCCAGATCATCAGGGTCCTGGCGCAGCAGTTCGCTCACCACGCTCCGCAGAGCTTCATTCGATGCATCTTCTATCGAATGCGAGAATTGACGCATGGCTTGTTTATACTCGTGATTTTGTCCTGGGCTGGCATAATGTTGGGCAATACTCCTCACGCGGGCGCCCATAGCATTGCCATCAATATGAACCACAGCGAGATAACTCTCTTCTCCCATCTCTCGGCCCAGGTGATCGAATTCATCAGGGAAGCGATAATGCTTTTCGAGCAAATCTGCAAAAGCCTGGTTAAGCCCTTTTTGGGCTGGCTTGCAGGCTTTGAGCTTGGCTTGGATCACTCGTGAGATACGCCGCCCATCGCTTTCCGTATCTATACTGGCAGCAGGAAGGCCTGTCGATGAGCATACTGCTGTCACACCCAGACCTGGCAGCGGCAAGGAGTGCCGGCGCTGCTGTTTTGCAGCAGCCAGGAAGCCATCAATTCCCTGGCGAATCTTCTCTGCCAGTGAATCGTTTGCTGTCAGTGGGATATGGGCTACCACCAATTCTAAGCCAGGGGCTTCTTGCAACAGCCGCTTGGTCAGGTGGTAGGCAAACTTGTGGGCAAGCACCTCCTCTCGAAAGAGTATGGCGGTATTCCCACCTCCAGAAAAGATTACTTCAGCCTTCACCGGCGTTCCGGGGGCGATAACGATTGCCTCATCCAGTGTACCCTTCTCCAGGTCTGTGACATTGTGTTCGCCAGGGAAAAGATCGTCCAACGCTTCATAGGTCCACTGTTGGGTGACTTGGCGTACCAGAAATGAAGCGCCGATGATCTCTTTCAGGCGGTTGCTGGAGAAAATGTATTTCTGGATTGAGGTGGTGTCGAGCAAAGTCAACGTATATTCACTCATAGATCCTCCTCAACTTGCAGAAGCTTCGATCCAATCTTTCAGTTTGGAACTGAGTTGGGCCAAGTCAGTGCGCCCAAAGACACGCACCTTATTTTTCACATCCAGGGTTTCAACCACTTCCTTCTCCACCAAAGTGGGATTTTCCGAATTACATACCAGCGCAGCTCGGGCTTCTTCCCCACCTATCTGGCGAGCGCGAATATAAACCTCGAATAGTTTTTGCTTGAGCTTCTTTTTATCGTCATCTCCGGCTGTGCATGACACCATAAATAGTTGATAACCGCGGATAATAAAAACATCTGTCTCAAAATTATTCTTGGGTTGATTTTTTTCATTGATCACAATCAAGTTACGCCCCCAATCAGTGAGGCGCATTGCATCCGCCTGTTGGGCGAGAATCTGCGAAACCAGGTGCTCCACCCAGAAACCATCCAACCAGTTGAGCAGGTCCCCTGGAGTGGTAAAACACCAAGACGAATAAACGTTGCCCAGGGTTAACCCGGTTGGGTCTTGTCCCCGCGCCAGGGCACGGCCGATTGGTTCCAGTCCACTTCCGTTTGGCAAGGGAATATCTTGCGGTTTTGTGCTGTTCTGGGCAATACTGCTATGCGCCGCATTGCGCCAGTCACGCCAGATACGGAAGCCTCTCGCTGTGGCATGCAAGCACACAATCTCATCGATCACCCCAGGCGCAACGACCTCTCGGCTGGGCTGCTCAGTTAGCCTACAATTATGTAGACTTACCAGATCTTCAAGTGATATGCAACCCTTTTCATTCATCCCAACCGGGAAAGGCTGGCTGGCAGTTTGACCAGGAGAAGGATCGAAATACATACAGAGATGGCGCGCATCTAAATAGCTGCAAATGGGGGGAGGAACGCCTTGCTGATGCTCATTTTGCAGCGCAAGATAAGCATAGACAGACATCACTTTCGTACCACCGGTATAGTTCAGCCCAAGTTTGCCGCTGGAAATTTGCCGCACCTTCTCTGCCAGTTTTTGATAAATCTCCGCCGGATCGGATTCTTTGATTACTTCGATATATTCCGGCGCATTGCTGCCGTTTCTTTCTAGAAACTTTCCCAACTGGCGAGCAATCGGAGCACTTCCGTACTCACCGGCTGAACACACCAGGAATAGTTTTCCGCCCGGACGCATTAATAAGCGGGTAGCTACCCAGGCCGGTAATGGGTTACCGCCCACTAATACGAATAGAGAATCTGAGAGTTTGTGTTCTGGGATATCGAAATCATTCATCGAAACCTCTGCCACATTTGCGCACTACAACATCCCCTTGACAAGCTGAATAGGCATTGATGTTTCTCGCTATAGCATGGTCATCATTATCCATAGTAACACCCCCTGGGTAGCAATTGGAGATGTCATCCCAAAATCGTAAGCCGCATCTTTCTAATCTATAATTAAGATTCTACTATAATCCTTGATTCCTGTCACGCGAGTCAAGGCTCTTGGGTATGGCTTTTCCAAGATAATGTCAGACAACTCAGAGGTGACCTTTTGAAGAAAGGCGACTTGCAGAGATGAGTAAACTAAAAGCCTGGTCGATATGGCCCTCATAGTAGCGGCGGGCCTTAGCGGCATTGTCATGGCCAGCCCGCTTGATCAAACCGATAACCAGGTTATGCACAGTAGCCAAGATACGCCCAGATGCCCCAATGGTCATACGAGTAGCATCTTCACGGAAAGTGACGTCACGGCGATAGTGCAGACCAGTTTCGACCAACCAATGTTTGCGTCTAGATTGGAGCACTTTGGTTGGGGTAGCTTGGTCTCGGGAAAGGCTGGTAATACCGAACTCGATTTCGCAGCTTGTTTTGTAGGTTTTTCCCTGGCGGATCCAAGAGAACTCTCGCTCGAGACGATACACCTGTCCAACCCCAGGCCAGTCGAGGTAATCATTTAGCATAGCACTGGTTTGAATGGTGCGTTTTTCGAGCCTTCCATGTCCGTAATTGGTCTTGTGGGCTGTCAAGAAATCGGTTGTGATCTTGCCAAAACCGGGCTTTGGTTTGTCTGGGGCAAACAAGCGCTCAATATCTTCGTACAAACGAGGTTGATTTTCTTTGACTGGCCAGAGGTAATAACCTCCGCCCGTTACAATCTGTTGAGAAGCAGCTTTCTGGGTATGCATCGCATCGCCAGTAACAATTTTTCCGACCATAGATATCTGCTCCAAGACCCGAGGAGCAGCCACAATCTCGTTTTCCTTGCTGTCCACGGTTTGTTGTGCCAGCACATATTGATCTTGTACATCGTAGACGCTCAAAATGTGGTCGTTGCGTTCTTGCCCGACAATTCGTGTACCTCGCAATGCTTTGCCATCCATGGCCAGCACTTCCCCTTTCCCAGTCTGTTCTTGTCGATGGTAATCCTGTGCCAACTGACTAAACTCGGCTTCGTTCAGCGTGTCTTGAAATACTCGTCGAATCGTGCTGTGCGACGGCATCCACGTACGTTTCAGTTTTAATTGCTTTGCCAATTCTTCGGCATGGTTCTTGGCCCAGTCAGCGATCTCATCCGGTTTGTCTTTGCCAACCAGCTTAGCCAGAAAGATCACTACCAGCAACATGACCAGGCTATATCGTTTCCCTTTCGCTCCGCGTGGATCTTTTATATGATGAAATCGACCATACAAACTATCTACATCGTGGACAATCTCTGTTTCTCCGATCTCCTGCCAGGGCTTTAGCGTGCTATACTCCATCTCAGATCCTCCTCGGTGTTTTGGCTGTTTGAGCACATCCAATTTTACCGAGAAGGGTCTTTTTGTCTACCTGTCAACCTTTCTTGAAATAGCCATAATGAAGTTGC
>Ga0172368_10007779_pt1 | contig 11084 bp, 9 predicted proteins | sample Lak11m_FD_114540 | JGI IMG/M metagenome (GOLD analysis project Ga0172368, IMG submission 114540) | Freshwater microbial communities from Kabuno Bay, South-Kivu, Congo - kab_022012_11m | ecosystem: Environmental > Aquatic > Freshwater > Lake | place: Democratic Republic of the Congo: South-Kivu...
GATGTGCGCTCCTATTTTGGGAACGGTGATGAGATGCATATGAATTTCCATTTCCCATTGATGCCGCGTATTTTCATGGCTTTACGCAAACATGACCGGGCTTCGTTGGAATGGATTATGAATCGTACCCCTGCCATCCCGGAAACCAGCCAATGGGGAATTTTCTTGCGCTGTCATGACGAATTGACTCTCGAAATGGTTACTCTTGATGAGCGCAAGTGGATGTGGAAGCAGTATGCCCCTGAACCGCGGATGCGGCTGAATCTGGGTATCCGTCGCCGCCTGGCACCCCTGCTCGAGAATGACCGGCGCCAGATCGAACTTGCTAACTCGCTCTTGTTCACCTTTCCCGGCTCGCCGGTGCTTTATTATGGCGATGAGATTGGCATGGGTGACAATATCTGGCTGCCCGACCGCAATGGCGTCCGCACGCCCATGCAGTGGACGCGCGGTGCAAATGCCGGTTTTTCATCTGCCCCGGCGGAGCAGCTTTACACCCCCATCATCAATGACGAGGAGTATGGCCCGGTCCGGGTGAATGTTGACGCCCAGCGCGCCGTTCCCGGCTCCTTGTTTCACACAATCCGGCGCATGATCGCTGTTCGTAAACTGCATCCGGCCTTTGGACGTGGTGATTTTAACTGGGCGGATCTTGGCCCGTCTACCATCGCCGCCTATACGCGTCATTTTCAAGGTGAGACTTTGCTGATCATCAATAACCTGAGCGATCTTCCACAAGTTGCACTAATATCCGGTATTTATACCGATGCATTCAGCGGAAATTTGTTAGAATTAAACCCATCTCTCACCCTCCAGCCATACCAATATCTGTGGCTGGTCAAAAAGGATTAACATGCTCATAAGAACCCTTTTTGGCGGCATCGAAGGCGGCGGTACCAAGTTTGTCTGCGCCGTTGGCACCGCACCGGACAACATTCTGGCCGAAATTCGCATCCCCACAACAACTCCTGCCAAAACAATGCAGAATGCGATCAGCTTTTTTCAGCAGCAACAAAAAGAGTATGGACGATTTGCTGCTCTTGGTGTTGGTTGTTTTGGCCCGCTTGATCCGGACCCACGTTCGCCCACTTATGGGCGTATTTTGCCAACCCCAAAACCTGGTTGGACGGATGCTGAGATTGTTGCCCCGCTCCAGTCAGCTTTTCATGTGCCGGTGGGATTCGATACCGACGTAAACGGAGCAGCGCTTTCAGAGTCGCGCTGGGGCGCTGCCCGGGGCTGCGACCCGGTGCTCTACATTACGATTGGGACCGGGATTGGCGGCGGAGCGCTGGTCAATGGCAGGCTGTTGCATGGATTGACTCACCCGGAAATGGGTCACATCCATATTCCGCATGATACGATTGCCGATCCTTTTCCTGGCTTTTGCCCATTCCATGGAGATTGTTTTGAAGGGTTGGCAGCTGGTCCGGCTATTGAAAAACGTTGGGGTCTCAAGGCTGAAAACCTGCCAGCCGATCACCCAGCATGGGATCTTGAAGCGCATTACATTGCTCTGGCGTTGGCTAATTTTATTTTGACGCTTTCTCCGCAGAAAATCGTGATCGGTGGCGGCGTGGCCCAACAGGCTCAGATGCTACCGCTTATTCATCAAAAGGTACGCGCGATCTTGAATGACTACGTTCAATCTGTGCACATCGCTAAAAATATTTCTGATTACATCGTCCTGCCCGGCTTGGGCAGCCGTGCTGGCGTGCTTGGTGCGATTGCGCTGGCTGAACAGGCACTTCTATCTCACTAAAAATCTAAGGGTACAACTGTTGATAAAATCCAATTGAGAGTGCCTGGTCCCGGTGGTTATTCTTTATGAACCAAGAAATATCTATAAATATAGAAATACAACGCACGCTTGGCCGTCTTTTGCCGCGCCTGGAAGCTGCCTTGGCAGTCTCCATCGCATCTGATCCTGTTGGTTGGGATCAATTTACCCGGAGGATTGCCGCCCGCTTTCCGGCCTTGTTTATATTATATTTTGAACTTTATGGTGAGCGTTACGACTTTTTTTTCCATGTTGAAGATCTGCTTTTCAGCCTGGCGCGTGCCTGGTTTGAACGCTCTGACGAGCTGCGCGGGTTGGATTTGCTGCGGGAGGGCGACCCGCTCTGGTTTCAGTCCAACCAGATGGTGGGCGGCGTCATTTACGTTGATCTATTTGCCGGAGACCTTGATGGAGTTCGCGCGCGGATCCCTTACTTCAAGGAACTTGGCCTGACGTATTTGCACCTGATGCCGCTCTTCAAAGCTCCTGCCGGAGAAAATGACGGTGGTTACGCCGTCAGTAGCTACCGCGAAGTGCATCCTCCACTTGGCAGTATGCGGCAGTTGGCGGCGCTCTCCCGCGATCTGCGCGCAGCCGGGATCAGCCTGGTGGTTGACCTGGTGTTTAACCATACATCCGATGAGCATGTTTGGGCCGAGCGGGCCAAAGCCGGCGATCAGGATTTTCAGGATATGTACCGGATATATCCGGATCGGAGCATACCGGATGCATACGAGCGCACCCTGCGCGAGATCTTCCCTGATGAACATCCAGGGTCTTTTACCTTTTTCCCTTCCCTTTCTTTACCCGCCAATCCAGATGGCAGCGGAAGCGAAACAAAGAGGGGGGGCTGGGTATGGACCACATTCCATTCCTACCAGTGGGATTTGAATTATTCCAACCCGGCAGTCTTTAACCGCATGCTGGAGGAAATGTTTTTTTTGGCCAACCAAGGTGTTGAGGTTATAAGGCTTGACGCTGTTGCTTTTATCTGGAAACAATTGGGCACCAGCTGCGAAAATCTGCCCGGCGCGCATACTCTCATCCGCGCTTTTAACGCTGCTGCCCGGATTTCTGCGGCGGCCTTGTTGTTCAAGTCTGAAGCGATTGTTCACCCGGATGATGTTGTCAGGTATATAGACCCGGCTGAATGCCAGCTTTCATACAACCCACTTTTAATGGCATTGTTGTGGAATTCGCTCGCCACGCGCAAGGTGCGCCTGTTAGCGCAGGCCCTGGCCACACGCATTCGCATCCACCCAGGAACATCCTGGGTGAACTATGTGCGCTGCCACGATGATATAGGCTGGACTTTCTCGGACGAGGACGCTGCCTGGCTGGGCATCAACGGCTCTGACCACCGCCGCTTCCTCAACGATTTTTACCTCGGGCGCTACACGGGTAGTTTTTCCCGCGGCCTGCCCTTTCAGGAAAATCCCAAGACTGGTGACTGTCGCATCAGCGGCACGTGCGCCTCGCTGGCTGGCCTCGAAAAAGCCATCACTGTGGAAGGTCCCGCCCAGGTCGAAATAGCCATTGACCGTATTTTGCTGATTCACGGCATCATCATGACCATTGGCGGCGTACCACTGCTGTATCTGGGCGATGAAATTGGCACTCTGAACGATTACACCTACCGCGATGATCCTGCCCACACGCGTGACAGCCGCTGGGTTCATCGCCCGCGGGTGGACTGGGAGCGCTATGAACGCCGCTCCGATATGAATTCGCCCGAAGGTCGCGTGTTCCAGGGTTTGCTGCAGCTTGTGCAATTACGTAAATCCAATCTTGAAATTTCCGGTAGTGAAATGCAAGTTCTCCAGACCGGAAATGAGCATGTCCTGGCGTATATCCGGTCACACAATGGCGAGAGTTTGCTCTTTCTGGCGAATTTTTCTGAAAACCCCCAGCTGATATCGGAAAACGTTCTCAAATCATCCGGTTTTTCAGATGGAATGAAAAAACGCCTGCATGGTAAAACAAGCCTTACTTCCCAAGGTGATCTGGTCATATCTCCATACGATTTCCTGGTTATCCGATAATTTCCATTACTCAAAACTGGTGACTGCTTAATTGGCAGTCACCAGTTTTAATTTTGTTTCCAGGCACTATATCCACCTTTTCAGTCTTCGCCTTCGGGCTTCGGTTTAGACCCGATTTCCACTAACTGTATCTGCACCTGGTAGCGTTTCTCTCCGATCTGGATTTTTCCCTTTCCATAATAACCTTTTGAACCGGTTTTGAAAACTTTTTCCGAAGCAGTCAGTTGGCCGACCTGCTTATCGTTTTCTTTTATCTCCACTGATAACATGTTTCACCTCCTGGGTTTGTTACCTGATGAAATCAGCGATGGTTTTTGACAGCGCTGGCAATACCAGCCACGTGTTCAGGAGAAGAACCGCAGCACCCTCCCACGATACGCGCTCCGTTGGCGATATTGAGCAGTGCGGCTGCGCCCATTTGTTCCGGGGTGACATCGTAAATGGCAAGATTATTGTCATCAGTCCTCGGCATACCGGCATTGGGTTTGGACCAGATTGGGAAACCCGGTGCGCTGAGGGAATATTCCTGAACGATTTTTTCCATATTCTCGAGCGTGGTGCCGCAATTGGCGCCAACCGCCACCGCGCCTTTTTCCTTGAATGTCTTCATCACCTGGACTGGTTTGACGCCCATCATCGTGCGTACGCCGCGGTCATAACCGAAGGAAACTACAATGGGTAGATCGGTTACTGATCGGGCGGCGTCAAAAGCCGCTCCAGCCTCTTCCAACGCGAACATGGTTTCGATGATCAGCAAATCCACTCCACCTTCTGCCAGTGCCCTGGCCTGTTCAGCAAAGGCGGCAAAGGCGTCTTCTGGAGTAAGCGGGCCGAGAGGTTTCATCAAAGCCCCGGTTGGTCCGATCGAACCTGCCACCAATACACCTGGTCGGGCGGAAGCTGCCTGGCGCGCCAGTTCAGCGGCGCGCATATTGATCTCCGCGCAACGTTCCATGTATTTCGACTCTTTCATCCGCAGGCGTGTGCCGCCAAATGTGCAAGTCAGGATGATGTCAGAACCTGCTGCCACAAAACGATCGGCAAGTTGGGAGAGGATGCCCGGGTTGTCGATCACCAGGTCTTCAGGCGCTGTTCCGGTGGGGAGGCCCATCCTTTGCAGGTTGGTGCCTGTGGCGCCGTCGGCAACCAGCACTTCGCCGGCATTCAATCGTTCGAGAAATTTATTCATGGTTCTCCTGTTTTTACGGTGTAGCAGGTGTGGGTTGTGTAAAACTGCGCATAGTCTATCTGTGGCTGAGGTTGTTAACCGAACCTGAGTTGGATATGAACTTTATTCTAACACCTGCTTCATGGCAATACCGCGTAAATCCGCAGACCTTCTGCGCTGACCACGGCCAGGAAGCGCCCGTCGAGGCTGAAGGAAGCTCCATCGATGGCGCTGTTCGCGGCCTGGAAGCTGGCGCTTTGCCCGCCATCCTTGGTCATGAGCAGCACAGAACCATCTTCTTGCCCGATGGCAAACAGACCGGTGGTTGAGAGGGCAAGTGTCTTTGGCTTGGCCGGCAGAGCCACCCTGGTAATTTCGGTGGTATGTTGTGTTATTGGATCGATGACGTTCAATAGGGTCTGGTTATGATCTAGTTCGTTCTGCAGGTAGTAAATTGAGCCATCGGAGGTCATCAAGATCGGCTTGTAAAGGAAGTTATCCTTTTTTTGGTAGATTGCGTTTCCGCTGTTTTTATCCACAACTGTAATGGTGTAGGTGTTTTCTTTTTCAAGCGCAGTGAATACGATTAACTTTCCGTTTTCAGCAAAACCCTGTGGTTTTCCCTTCACCGATTCTTGCGGCAGTTTCTTTCCCTTGGTATAGAGATCAGTGCCCAAACCGTTATCGATTAAAGCCCAATCACCATTGCGCGTTACCGCGGCAACCCGGTATGCGCCGACCTGGATCTGTAGTTCTCCGTTACGGTTTGTGAGATCTGTGTTTGAAGTTTTCAAAACTTCGGTTAAGGCGGTACCATCCGTTGCGAAGAGAACCTGACCGGCATCCTTGAAACAGGTGCTTTCGCCTGTTGGCAGTTTGAACCAGCAGGCCGAATGTGGGCTGTTGACCAGCAGCACGCCTTCGCTTATGAAGCGAAAGGCGTTATAAGTATGCGGGTTCATTTCCAGATCGCTGGTAATGGAGGGCAGGTGTAGGGAGGCTCCCCACAGATATTCCCGGGCGTTGGGTGAATTATTGGTGGATGTTTCCAGGTGGATTGTTTCACCCTTTTCGATATTCCATTGGCCGCTGTCAATGGTTGCGTTTTGCCCGGATCCATTCGAACGTACTGCGTAACCGTCCAATGTTTTATCATCTGAAAATGAAATCTGCCATTGGCGCGTGTCTGCGTTACTGGGAGGCACATTGATCTCACGCAGCATCTGTAATTTTTCCACCGTGTACACTCTCATTTTGGTTGCCAGGGCTGTTGCCAATAAGTTCCCGTTCGGTGAAAAAACAAAAGGTGTATCTTCGCGCGGTAGAAGCAAATTACCGTGCTGTTTCCAGGTGTTGACATCATAAAACAACAACTCCTGGTGCCCGTGGATAACAAAATACGCTCCATCGGGGGTAAAGGTGACGCCTGACACGGCCCGTTCATAAACCAACACTTGCAGTTTGGTTTCCAGGTCAATCACGCGTAATGGTATTGGCCCGGCCATAAAGGCAAGGTACTTGCCATCCGGGGATATGGCGATACTGGCTTCATTTGCGTCGCCGTGGTAACTGCTTTCGATCGGAATAGCCAGTGCCAGTTTCGCCTGGCCTTCCAGCACATCGTAGATTTGTGCTTCCCATGAGCCTGCATTGCGTGTCATAATGGCAATGCGGCTGCCATCGCGGTTGCTTGATAGACAGCTTTCACACTCTATCCCAGTGCTGAAAATTGCCGGCCAGGTCCCCAACGTATCACCTTGGCGGTTATAAAGGAATAAGCCATTTGTAGTGCTCAGGAAGAGTTTTTGGCCATCCGTACTGACGGTTGTGTGGAGTGGCACGGTCTCGAGAACCTCGAATACTGTTCCCAATATTTGCACGTTATCAGTGCTGATGGGTAGGAAGCCCATGTCGATCATTGGTGTTCCGAGTGACGCAGGATAGGGCGATTTGCGGGTTGGCACCGGTGTTATTGAAGGCGTTTGCGTGGGGGTCACGCTTGGAAGTGGGCTTGGTGTGAGGCTGGCTGTTGCGCTGGATAAGATGGTGGGGGTTTCTGCCATTGCGCCGGGTGCCACGGGCGCAGTGGCGCTGATGAAGAAATCCTGGTTGGCGGGCAGGGTAACGGCAACGTTGGCCGGTATAACGATCGGGTTGTTGCATGCGCTGAGCAGGAAGAATGTAATAGCAGTTAGCGCAGCCAGTTTTTTCATGTGAGCCTCTTTTTATAACCGGATCATGTCTTTATTTTACATTATTTACCGGATCAACCGGTGAGCGTGCGCTTTTTGTTGTTTATGTGGATTCTTTTCCCTGCAAACCGCCTTCTGGATTCTGCGGGTATTGGTTCAGGCAGTCCGCGGTGCAAAACAACATCTCGCGTGCCTTATATATAACCCGTGTATATCATTCAGCTTGTGCCAGGCGGTCCCCACAGGCGTTGAAAACCTCATTCTGATGCTTTCCATAAATCAACCTTAAGAATCAATATACTCAGCCGGGGCATCCAGCAAAATGAACAAATTAATCAGCAAAGCGTGTTTTTTGGTTCGCCGGCATGAGCGCTGGCATGCTAGGGTGGATCTCTTGGTCGGATCCACTCGTGTTGCAATGCTTCAAATAATAATCGTATTATACTTACCGTCACAGGTCAGGATTTGAATTCTTTGCAAGAAAGTGGTTGAACATGGAGTGGAAAACGAAATTTGAACAGGAAATAGGCATGGCGCTGGATGCTCGCAGGCGTGGTAATGAAGGCCAGGCACGCGTCTGTGCCCGGCGTGCCGCTGGTGCTGTTGTGCGTGAATATTTCCTGCGTAATGCTCTGCCGGTGCACAGCCCGGGGGCTTATGATCTCATCAAAGCCTTGTTGGAACTCCCCGGTCTGCCCTCTGCCGCGTTGCAAGCGGCTGAATATCTGGTCATGCGTGTCAACAATGAATTCGCCTTGCCGGTCGATATTGACCTTGTCCGGCAGGCTGGTATCCTTGCCGAGACTTTATTGCCTGCCGCGGATATTGCATAGCCATACGGCATACCTGCCATTTTTGCAGGCGTGGCACGATCAAGCACCAGCCAGATCCGGACCAGCCACTGTACGTTATAATCACACCCATGATTCTGGTAACCGGTGGGACAGGTTTTGTGGGGCGCGCGCTCATCCGCCAGTTGGTGGCTAATGGGCAGCAGGTACGCACCCTGATCCGTCCTTCACCACGCACGCCAAACCTACCGCGTGGGGTCCAGGTGGAGGTGGCGGTCGCCGGCCTGAATGATGAACGAGGCTTGCGAGCCGCTCTGCGCGGTGTTGACGTGATCTACCACCTGGCTGGCGCCGAACACCAGGGCGCGCATGCGAATATCCTCGAGATCGATGCGCGTGGCACTTACAATCTTTCCCAGGCCGCTGCCGATTCACGCGTGCGCCGTCTTTTTTATGTCAGCCACCTGGGTGCTGACCGGTCTTCCTACTATCCCTTGTTTAAAATCAAGGGCATTGCAGAAGAGCATATTCGCCGCAGCGGTGTTTCCCACACCATCTTTCGTACCGGCCTGCTGTATGGTCCGGAGGATCATTTCACCACTGCCCTGGCCCGGATGCTGGCATTTTTTCCAATACTTTTTACCCCACGCGAAGGAGAGGTACTGATCCAGCCATTGTGGGTTGAAGACCTTGTCACCAGCCTGATCTGGTCACTGGATACACCCGAAACAATCAATCATACTTTTGAAATTGGCGGATCGGAATATTTTCCTTTCCGCCAGGCTGCAGAACTGATCCAGGAAACCATCGGGCGGCGGCGCTGGTTCCTGCCGCTGGGTTTGCCTTATCTGCGTGCGTTAACAGTGATGCTGGAGAGTATAATGCCCGGTTTCCCTTTTTCCACTTTCTGGGTGGATTATTTTTCTTATAACCGTACCTGTGCGGTCGATTCCATCCCGCGCTTGTTTGGCTTCCTGCCTGCCCGTTTCACCTACCGTCTTGACCATCTGAAAGGAATCAACTGGAACCGTCTGGCATGGCAAACCTTTTTTACTCGCCCTCACTCAAAGTAAAATGGCCATAATCAGAATCCTTGAAACTCCAGAAGAAATGGAACAAGTCGAGAGACTGCAGGCGATTGTCTGGCCTGGCAGCGATCTGGATGTAGTTCCTGGTCACATAATGTTGACAGCTGCTCATAACGGCGGGCTCGTGCTTGGCGCTTTTGAGGGTGAAACAATGGTTGGCATGCTATTTGGATTTGTCGGACTGTATGATGTACCTGACGGTCCCCGGCCCAAGCATTGTTCCCACCAGATGGGTGTATTGCCCGATGCGCGTGATTCTGGCATCGGCTTCGCACTCAAGCGAGCACAATGGCAGATGGTGCGAAAACAGGGGATCGATCGCATTACATGGACCTATGATCCCTTGATGAGCAGGAATGGACGACTTAATATCGGCCGCCTGGGGGCAGTCTGCAATACCTACATGCGTTCGCTCTATGGTGAAATGCGCGATGGTTTGAACGTGGGGCTGCCATCTGACCGCTTCCAGGTTGACTTATGGGTCAATACCCACCGGGTTGAGCGTCACATGTCCGATAAACCACTTCCCATCCTGACCCTGGCGGAGTGTGAAGCTGCCGGTGTCCAGGTTCTTTACCAAGTTGATGCCAGGGCGGATTTTGTTCGACCCCCAACCAGCTTCGATGTTCCCGGTGGAGCGTTGCTGCTGGTTGAGATACCACCTGACTTCCTCAAACTTAAGGATGCTGATTTCAACCTGGCTCGAGACTGGCGCTTTTTCTCGCGCGATGTCTTCGAAACCTGTTTTTCGGCCGGTTACCTGGTCACAGATTTTATTTTTGAAGTCACTGGTGATCGTCCACGCAGCTTTTATATACTTACCTACGGAGATGCCACACTTTGAGTAAGGTTTGCGTGGCTTTCTCAGGGCACAATGTTATGAAAAAACTGACGGTCGCCATTCGGGCGACCGTCAGTTTTTGAATGATATGAGTGTTTGTGTTGTTATCGCCTGGCGATGGTTTCTTCATTCCTGGATTTAGCCGCCATCCCAACTGGTTGGTATATTGGTTCTCGTTGGTTATTATTTTGTGCAACAGGCTTTGGAAATGGTTTCGGACTGGTGCTGGCAACCTGGTTGATCGGGTGGAATGCTGCATCGAAGCGTGCCTGGGATGGACGGTTGGTTTGTCTTGCGTCGGGCATCGAGAACATTCGCTCGCCAGCTATTGAAATTGTCCCAATGATCAGCAAGCGGATCAGCCACACCATTACCGCCACAAATACGGGTACTGCTTTGCTCAAAGTTTCTCGTCCAATAATAGCCGCCCCGAGTGCGGTGTGACCGCTGATTGCCACTGCTACTCCCCACCAGGTTAGAGCTGCATTCATTGCGGCTGCCAGCAGCCATGCCCCGAATAGATACCAGACCTCGGCGGGCTCCTGCGAAGCCTCGGTCTGTGGTGTGAATAGGCGCGCCAGCCCGGCAAAGTCTATTCCGCAGAAGGCAATTGACAGGATGGTGGCCCAACGCAGGCCGATAAAGCTGAGATTTTTGCCGAGTAGGTCGGTGAGGGCGAAATCGGTGGTGGAGTAGTTAAAGATCTCGAAGGCCAGCAAGGCGATCACCAGTATGGCACTAAAGACCATTCCTCGCCGCAGCCCTGATCTGCGCAGGAGGCTGAGTAATTGGATTGAGTTTGGACTGTTCATGTGTCTCCTTATGATCGGGAAATGCGCCGATCTGACGATAATATGTATATACTCACAGGGTTGCCTCCTAAATCAGGAGATTCACAAAAAGTCACAGTTTCAACGGAAAAAACATCGCTGTTTATCCAATCAAGCAAATTAGAAACTGGAGGGATCGTTTTCAAGGTGCAAAACCGGGTCACGTTGAGAGCGTAACGCAAGACCTGTAAGTAATTATGATAATATATTCAATACCATCGCCAATTACTGGCTCGAAACCGGCAGGGAAGCCGGGTGAATAGCGCCCAAGCGGGCAATTTGTTGGAAAATCTCGGCTAATAAAATACCGTCAGGTTTTTTCGGAAGCATTTTTATTGTTTCGGTGGCATAC
>Ga0172368_10007781_pt1 | contig 11080 bp, 7 predicted proteins | sample Lak11m_FD_114540 | JGI IMG/M metagenome (GOLD analysis project Ga0172368, IMG submission 114540) | Freshwater microbial communities from Kabuno Bay, South-Kivu, Congo - kab_022012_11m | ecosystem: Environmental > Aquatic > Freshwater > Lake | place: Democratic Republic of the Congo: South-Kivu...
CATATTTAGAGTTGAAATAAGCCTTTATGGATTTAAAAAGATGCACGATAAAATTACAAGGTGTAAAGGCTCTTTCGATAAAACTGTCAGGGGGATTAAGCTGCTTATAGAAAGAAAGATTAAAACCGTTGCAAAAGAAGTCCTTATGGCCCAGAATATATCCGAAACCTGGGAGTTGCAGAAATTCGTAATAGAAGAATTAGGGGCAAAATGGGGGAGCTTGGCCGGTGGAATATTTATTTCCCCCTGCGATGATGGAAACAGGCGGCCATTGCAATATCGCCCGACAGACCAGCAGGTCAAAGAATATATGGAAGAGGTAGTTAGGCAGCATAAAAAACAAGGCGTAAGTATAGGTTGGTCAGAAGACAGTAAAAACAATAGATTATGTGAGGCAGGATTCCATAAGTGCAATGTTTCTCCTTATGGTAAACTAAATCCTTGCGCGCAGCTTAGATTAAATAAGAATAATAGTCTTAGACACAAGTCTTTTAAAGAAATATGGCTAGGGCACCCGGATATTAAAAAATTAAGAAATACATCTATGAAAGATAAAATAGAATGCCAGGGTTGTAAGTCAATTGATTATTGCATGCTTTGTCCTGGTATCGCCCTTTTAGAGAAGGGGTCAATGCTGGCAAAATTACCAGATGCCTGCCGGGCAGCAAAGATGCTGCAAGAAGCGGTCAAGCAGGGTAGTTAAATATTGCCTAAGATGTGGAGTTTTAAAATACTACCTGATGGTTAAGGCAATTACGGGGATAATCAGCGGCAACAGTATGTATCCAGCTCTCAGGATGGGCTGGAAGGTTAAGGCAGAGCCTTTAGATAGAAATAATGTAAAGATAGGTAATATTGTTATTTTCGGAGCGGATGCCTTAACTTGCCATAGGATTGTCGGCAAAATCAAGTTTTTTAATAGTACTTACTTTATTCATAAAGGAGACAACTCTTATATTGGAGGGATATTTGCGGCGAAAGATCAAATTTGCAGGGTGGTAGAGGTATTTAATGAGAATAACGAAAAGGTTAATGAAGCAGGATGGGCTAACAGTTATTTCAAAAGACCGGGTAATTTATCCTGGATTTATTTAATGCTATATTTAGTAAAACGTCACATATTTTTGCAAAGGGCCGATAGGCTGGCAATATATGCCAATAGATTATGCTGGAGATTCCTGTTAAGACATTAATCCGCCAACATCGAGAAATAATCTATGAAAATAACTTTTATATTCCCTCCGTACATTAACCCATCATGTGTCCCCATAGGAATGGCTTCATTGAAGGCGTATATTAAAAAGCATTTACCCAAGACAGATGTTAGCCTGATAGATTTTAATTTATCATTTGTAAATAGAATTCTGGATGGCCAACTGAATAACCTGCAATACATTTGCAAAAATTGCAACTTTGATTGTTTGCGCAAAGAAGGCAGGTGCCCTTTTCAAGATAACATAACCAGAGAACAGAGGCAAATATTTAAGAAAGCAAAAATTATCATAAAAGATAAAAGGCTGTTTTTTGACAAAGAGATTTTTAATAAATATGTTGGAGATTGCCATAGCTATATCTATGCAATAAACGGATGTATAGAGCGGATATTAAAAGAATACATAGAAGACAGGCTGGATAACAGCAAGATAATCATGGATCTTTTTAGCGACGAAATAAAGATAAGTCTCGCTGAAAAACCCAACATTATATGTTTTTCTATCCTGGTTAAAACGCAAGTCACATATGCCCTGGCTTTAGCAAGAGTTATCAGGCAAAAATTTAAAATCCCGGTTATTTTTGGAGGGCCGGCTTTATTTAATTTTGATCCGATAGGTTTTATGAATGCTTTTGATTTCGTTGATATTATGGTTTTAAAAGAAGGGGAAGAATCCATTGTCAGCCTGCTGAGTAATACGCACAACAAAAATTATGACAAAATACCCAATCTCGTATGGAGGAAGGGATCTAAAACAATAATAAATGAAATCAAATATATTGAAGATTTAGACAGTCTTCCGACTCCGGATTTTGAAGGATTAAAATTAAATGAATATTTTTACCCGGAGATTATATTGCCTATAGCAACGTCTCGCGGCTGCCCCTGGTCAAGGTGTAAATTTTGCCAGTTAAATATTCAATATAGCGGCCCGCATAGAGAAAGATCTATCGGAAAAGTGATTGCAGATATGTGTTATTTAAAAAATAAATATAACGCAACTAATTTCTTTTTTACTGATTCTGAAATCTCTGCAAAAAGGTTAAAAATGCTGGGAGAGGCGGTGATTAGCTCAAAATTAAAAATTTACTTTGCTTGTTATGCCAGGCCTACCAAAAACTTGAATTTAGAAGTACTTAAAATAGCATATAAAGCAGGCGGGAGGTTCTTTCAGTTAGGTGTTGAATCATTATCTGATCCGCTTTTGAGATTCGTAAATAAAGGCACTTCTGTCGAATCAATTCAGGAGGTATTCAGGAATATTGATAAATTGAAGATGAAGAGCTTGGTTTATATGTTAGCCTGTATCCCTACGCAAACACGGAAAGAATTGCTAGACGACTTTAGAAGAATTAATTTTATGCAGAAAAAATACAATATTTTCTCTGTGATCTATTGCCTGTATTCTCTGGCCATACACCAGGATTTATACGCAGAATTGAAAGATCGAGGTGTTAATATAGGGCATTATAAATCAGATTTTAACACAATGCATGGCAGGGTGGTGTACAGCACTGATATGCTTCAATTTTCTTATAAGTCCAGAGGAGCATATGATATTCTGACAGATCCCCGTGAAGGTATCAGGATTACTTCTTATAAAGATGGATTAGACAGGTTGATGCGATTAAGAGATAAATTTCAACTAAATAGTAAACAAGGGGATTTTATTCTTAATATAAATAATTTTCTTTTCGAGACCCAGCTTCTCTATGCTAGGGAGCATAGAGAAGCTGTGGTTAGTTTGCCGGCAAGAAAAAGATTAGTTAAATTTTATTTGCAGGCGATGACCGAGCTGAAGTTTAATTTATATAAAAAACAAAAAATGAGGAACCAGCAATGAAACTAATCGATTCCATAAAAAATTTTAACCAGGGGATAGGCAAGGTTATAACCCCGCAACAAACGTGTAAAATTGTCTTAAAAAAACTACTGGAGGGGGATTGCCCCATCATGGAGAGGTATTTTAAGGTGCAGAAACCAAGCAATATTCCGCAGTATCGGGTAATAGCTACGGAGTATTGTCAGCAAATTACCCGCGCCCAAGGAACTAACGGCAAGGGGCACTTTGATGAACAGGCATTAGCAAGCGGCCTCATGGAGCTGGCGGAACGATATTCATGCTTTAAATATTTGCGCAGTAAAGATAATTATAAAATAGCTTCGTTTAAAGATTTTAAGAATAATTTGTTCCAAATCGAAGATTTTTATGCAAATTTTGTTAATGCACCTTATGTGAAGATGCTGAATGATACCGAACTGATAAATGCTAAGATACGATGGTATAAGGGATATACCCTGAGCGGCAAAGAAGTGCATCTGCCTATGTATTTACTTTATTTTATCCTGGAAGGGACAAATGGTATGGCGGCGGGAAATTCCATGGAAGAAGCATTGCTACACGGCATTTGCGAGGTGATTGAAAGGCATTGTTTAACGCAGATAGAGCTGAACAGGCTGACAACACCTTTGATTGATCCAGCCAGCATCGATTCTCCCATAGTTAAGGAATTGATAAAAAGATTCAGTTCCTTAAAACAGCAGGTATTTATCAAAGATTTTTCTTTGGGAATGGGCCTGCCGGTAATCGGGGTCATCAGAAAAATAAATAAAAATGATTGTTTTATAACAGCCGGAGTTGCTACTTCCAGGGAAGAAGCGCTGATTAGGGCGCTTACTGAGAATTCGCAATGTGCGGATAAAAGATGGATGTTTTATAAGAAGATGCATTTTGCTAAGTATTATTTTAAGAATGATAAAGCCATATCCATGAAGAGCATCGTAAATATAGAGAATAAAAACATAAAGATCGAACTTCAGGCAATCCAGGGAATATTAAATAAACAGGGCATGAAGGCATTCTTTTTGGATGCCACTGACAGGATTTTAGGCATCCCCAGCGTATTTGTATATATCGCTGGAGCCAAATACTTTGACGAAGAAGCATCTTGTCGTAATATACTAATAAGTCTTGTTAATGAATATTTAGTAAACAAAGATCATGACGGGGCATTAAGATATATTGATATAGGAAAAAGCATAGATAAAGAACATGTCTATTTCTATCTTTATTATAGAGGTGAGATTTTAATGCAGAAGAAAGATTATCCAGAAGCAATAGCCTGTTTTAGGGAAGTAGTGAGCAAGCTTAAGATTGATGAAATAAAAAAAATAGCGCTTTTTAATCTCGGGATTTGTTACTCTGCGATAAAAGATATGGATAATGCGATAAATTATTATGTAAAGGCTATTGATTTATTCCCGGATTTTAGCTTTGAATATTTTAAATTAGCTGAAGCAAACGCATTTTCCAGCGATAAAAATCTATTTGGCGGTTCCGAGATTTCATATGCAGAGATCAAATCGTTTAGAATCAGCTTTCCAGCACTAAATCTAAAAGAGTTTAAGGGGTTATTATTACGGTATAAGAAAGATAAAAAAGCCATATTAGCTTATCTCGGGAAGGTCAAAAATTATATCGGCCTCAGGCAATATAATAAAGCGCTTACCGAAGGAGATAAGATAATAAAACTTAACTCTTTGGCAGCTAAGGCTATTAATCTTGACAAACTTTTGTATGCCTGTTATGAAAAAACTAAAAACTACAAAAGAGCGATAAACGGGCTCAGGAAATTAGAAAAGATTGACAAGGAAAATTGTTTAATTAATTTTGCTATATCCAGATGCTATAGAAAGATTCATGAATTAGATAAGGCGGACCAGGAGTTTTCTATAGGAATGCGTAAGCTGGGATGGAGATTTAAGTGCGAGGGCTGTCCAAATAAGCTTGTCTAAAAAAGAGTATTTAAATAATGCGTAATAAAAATCTAAAAACTCTGCCGCAAAAGCTTTTAAGTATTACAGGAAAGACATATCAGGCATACAAGAAAGATTTTCAAAATGGCATGGTAACCGTGGGTAATGTCTGCAGCGCAGATTGTTGTTTTTGTAGCCAGAAATGGAATCCACCGGGATTATTGCAGGATCTCAAAAGGCTCCTGACTTTAGAAGAAATAAAGCATTTTAGTAATTTATATTTAAAAGAAGTTAATGGTATGGGTAGCGCTATTCATAATAATTCCGGAGAATTCTTTTTGCATCCACATGCGTTAGAGATTTTGAATCTTTTTGCTGCTGCAAATAAAATTCATAACCCCATACCCCTTTTTACTAACGGGAACGAGTTAACCGAAGAGATTATTAAGACTTGTAAAAAACTCGGATTATATCTATCCATATCTTTAAACAGCACCAATCCTGAAGCCAGGACGGAGATAATGGGCGGGTGCTACGGGCGAAATAAAAATGCCATAGACTCAATCTCTAAGTTAGATAAATATAATGCAAATTATTGTATATGGATAGTTCCCCTAAGGCGTAATTTGGAAAATGGAGACTTAGAGCATACTATTCGCGGTTTAAGAGAATCAAAAGCAGACAATATCCTCATTCATTTACCGGGCTATACGAAATATACTTCTTCGCAGATGGTTAAAGAATTAATAATATCGCAGAAGGAACTGCGTCAGTTTATTTCGGACATGAGGCAAAAATATAAAGTTAAGATATCTTTCGAAATTCCTACAGCTGGAGAATGTTTTATAAATATCTTACTAACGCTTTCGAATTTATTTAAAAAAAGGAAATGCTTAGGTAAGAAGAAAAAACTATTTTTATGTGCGCAATCTGTAGAAAACGTATTTCCGTTAGTATTACAGAAGATGCAGATTCAAAAGTACGCAATAAGGTCTGTAAAATCTACTGTATTCGGAGGTAGCGTGGAATGCGCAGGATTGCTATTGGTAGAAGATTATATCAAAGCGATAGCTGATTTTTTAGAAAAGGAAAGCCAGGAAAAACCGGACTATGTATTTTTACCACGCAATAGCTTTGACGTAAACAAAGAAGATTTAAGTATGGACTCAGTTATGTCAATAGAGGATAAATATGATGTTAAATTGGTAATGTGTTAACAATATTTTGGTGAAGCGTAAACAATGAAACTATGACTCCATGATGATAATTTGCTCATTGAAATAGAACGGGTTTTCTGGGATAATAACCATAATTACAACAGTCTGCGGGTATAGGCTAGTTACGCAATAAGAAGACATTATTTGTTCCAAAAATCGCGTATAGCATAGTTAATCGCGCCAATAGTATTGAAATTTACTATAATCACAAAAAGGTGCATTTAACGTTTGGTTATTTAATCCCTTTTGAGTGCGAAAAACAAGAATTTTTTCTAAACAATTAGTTTGCCAAAAAGAGGAGAGTTGACTTGGCTATATCAGAATCTCAACAAAGAGCGATAGATTTAAATCTACTTGAACTTGAGTCAGAATTAGAAAAGAAAGTAATCACTGATATCAAAAAACGTCAGCAAGCCATTCCTGGTTTGCAACAGGATAATCTGGGCTATACCGCTATTTGGGGCGAAGAAGGGTTGACTCCTGGATGCAGATATTGTCTGCAAGGAAAATGGACGCAAATCAGGACCACAACCAGATGTAATCTTAATTGTTCCTTTTGCTGCTACTTTGGTACAAAAGACATTCCGGAAGAAGAAAGGATTCCTGAAGAGATGTATTTGATTGGCAGTAATAACAGGCTCTTTACTGAAACCGATGTTAGATTACTGTTTGAAATCCAGGGGAAAAAATTCCTGGAGGGTGTGGCGTGGGTGCATTTTGAGCCTTTAACAAGGATAGATAAAATATTCTCACTTATGAAATTTATCCACAAAAAAGGTTATCACCAGTGGTTGTATACTAATGGGGTTTTAGCGACAGAGGAAAACCTGAAGAAACTGTCTGACTCTGGCCTGGAAGAGATTAGATTTAATTTAGCAGCTACCAACTGTTCAGACGAGGTTATTAAGAATATGGGAAAAGCACGAAAATATTTCAAATACCTCTGCATTGAATCCCCGATGTTTACTGCTTATTACAGCAATTTTATGAAAAAGAAAAAGATGATTTTAGATACAGGTGTCGATCATATCCATTTTGCCGAACTGCAATTATTTCCCAAAACAAAAGATAATTTTAAAAGAGAAGGTATAACCTACCGATATAAAAAAGGATATGTATCGCCGATAAAGAGCAGACAATTAATATACGATATTTTTGAAACTGCTTCCCGCGAAAGATGGAAACATGTAGTATTGCATGATTGTTCCAACGGAACAAAATTTTTTAGAGGCATTAGTAATTCATCTGTAGCAGCATTTGGGCAGGTTGATTATCTCCGTTTTTTAAGTTTGGATAAGGAATTTTATGAGAATGCTTTGCGTTATTTAAAGGGCGCCGATCTTGGTGAACAGAAAAAATACAAAAAGATACTTTCTAAAATTGGCGGCGATTTTACTGATCCCGCCTTGTTTGATTTTCCCCGGAAAAAATGGACATAATAAAGAAAGAACACAAGAGCGAAAGAATACGGAAAGCTGGCGATGAAGAATGAAAGATATGTCATCCGGACCAATCTTCAATAACTTTATTTTAAGACGTTATGTATGCCCAGGTTCTTAGAGAATAAAAAGATGATTAAAAAATCAAATATGCATAATGCTCAGACGGCTAAGAATGACTTTATAAATAAAGAAAAATCAATGATTAAAAAGCAGATTTCTATTATAGGGATAGCCCCCAAGAGTAATATCAAAGCATTGCAAAGGCAGCGGGAAAAAAGATTGAGCCATTTGGAAGATTTGGGATTTACCATTAGAAATAATGGTATGAGCGTGTATTTAAACAGGCTCTCTCCCGGATGTGTAGACTGTTCAAGAGGCACTGCCTTGACTGTTACTGCTACCTCGGAATGCAATAGAAACTGTTTTTTCTGTCTTTACCGCAATCCCCATAAACAAAAAATAAAATTGACAGATACAATTATGAATATATATAAGTGCAGAAATTATATACTCAGCCTTGCAATAACCGGCGGGGAATGCTTATCAGACCTCGCTACAACTATAAATATTTTAGAATTTACCAAGAAGTTAGCAGGTGATATATGCCAAACGCGCATATATACAAATGGCGATATGTTAAACCGCAGCATTCTTAAAAAATTACAGGCGGCTGGATTAGAAGAGATAAGAATAAGCATTAAACCAGATACAGATTTTAAAAAAATAGCGTTGGCAAAAGAATATGTGCCCAGGGTAATGATAGAAACTCCTGTTTTCCCGGATAAGGAAGAAGAAATGAAGGGGATGTTGTTAAAATTAAATAAACTTAAAATTTTTGGGGTCAATCTTGTGGAGTTCATATTTTGTTGTCAAAATGCGTTTCTATATAAACAAAAGGGCTATAAATTAATGACGGATAAAATCAATGATTTTTCCATGCCTTATTCTTATGCCTATCCAATCTATGGCAGCGAAGCAATCTGTTTTAATCTTCTTGAATTTGCCGCCAGAGAGAATTTTTCGATAGGGGTGCACTATTGTTCTCAAAATAATGAACGATACGGTAATCATAGTGAAAGACTCAAAAAACGGGAAATCGGAAAAAAGCTCAAATCAGGATTTATCAAAAATAAAAAATTTAATAAAGAGTGGCTTATGCTTAAACTTTGGCCAGCTCAGGCATTAAAAAATAAATAGGTAATATAAATACCTATCTGGATTCCCGTACTGCATTGCCTCAGATATATGTTTGCAGAAAATATGTCGAGGGTCCGCTAAATCCGCAATAGTTCTTACGGTTGTCTTCTCTTGAAAACTGGTACAACTTATGGGGGGGGCAGATCGCTGGGCGGATAGTTATCTTCTGTGTGTCAAAGAAATGCATAATTGGCGGAATATTTAAATGTATAAGCAACAAATTGATTGTTTACTTGTCCATGTCCCAAATAAAATGCCAGGCGGGGGGCTTTCTGTTATGTCGATGTCAATGGGCCTATTCGCTTTAGCGGATATATTAAATCGAAATGGTTTCTCGTCGCGTATAATTCACTTAGGCCTGGAGCAAATAAATAACCAAGGTTCAACTATTGAAGAGTATATCAATAATAACGATATCCTGTTAATCGGTTTTTCGCTGCATTGGTATCTGCAGTCTTATGATACTATTCAAATGGTCAACAAAATAAGGACCATTCGGCCGGGGATAAAAATAGTCCTGGGCGGATTTACAGCCAGTTTTTTTGCTAATGAAATAATGAAAAATTTTAGCAATGTAGATTTTATTATTAAAGGCGATGGAGAAATTCCTCTTGTGAAGTTAATCAGCGCTTTATCAAAAAAGAAAACAATCTTTTCTTCTATCCCGAATTTAGTATGGAAGCGCGGTAAAGAAATTATTGTAAATAATACTACGTACTTTGCAGATAACGATATGCTGGACAGCCTAAACTTTACGAATTTTGGCTTGTTAGATAATTTCTCAACCTATAAAAGAATCGGATTGACTGAAGTGTCTTATTCTTTAAAAGAAGGGTCGTTTTCAGGTTTTGATAAGATTTTCCCGATATGTATAGGCAGGGGTTGTTCCGTAAACTGTTCTTTTTGCGGCGGTTCGAAACTGTCACAAAAACTTATAAATAACAGGCAAAAGCTCGCTTTCCGTTCACCAGAAGCAGTATTTAAAAGTATCAGAATAGTGCACTCGGTTGGTTACGATGGAATATATGTAGATTTTGACCCTTGGCCAAGGAGAACCTATTTTAAGAAATTATTCAGCCTGATAAGGAAATCCAGGATGGATATAATGATAAAATTTGCATGCTGGTCTCTTCCAGATAAAGATTTTATCGATGATTTGAAAAGGACATTCGGAGAAAAAGTCTCTTTACTGATTTCCCCTGGAACCGGATCAGATAGATTGAGAAGACTTAATAAAGGACACTTTTTTACAAATAAAGAGTTAATCGCGTCACTTTTATTCTTAAAGAAAAGGAAAATAGGGGCTGAACTTTATTTTTCCTACCCCTTACCTTTTACTATAGACAAAGATATAAAACAAGAGAATAGATTGATTAGGCTATTATCCAGGAATTTTTCTGATTTTCATAGGATTACTCGTCCTGTCTTGAGCTTTGATCCGGCATCTCCGATGTTTGTTTGTCCGGATAAATATAAAATCAAAAAGGAAATCAACAGTTTTTCTGATTATTATATGCCATTAAAAGGGATAGGTTATTCTCTTAATGGGTGCAGTCACAAAGATTATAAGAAGATATTCGGGGAACATAAAAAGGCAAGTATGGTAGTTAGCAGGTTATTACCAGAAGCAAAAGAATACTACAGGCTTAAAAATTTAGAGCAAGCAACAAAATTAGCGGAGCAGGCATTGCACTTAAACACGAAAGATATTGAAATCTATTCACTCTTGGGCGCTTGCTATGAAGAAACAGCCAGGAACCAGGATGCGCTGAATATATATCGCAATGGCATGAAGTTATTTCCGCATGCGCAAGGAATATATTTAAGTTTAATCAGGCTTTATATGAAACTTAAAATATATGCAATGGCAATTAAGACGATAAAGAAAATTAATAAATTGAATAATGATAAAAATGCCAGCACATATTTATTTTTAGGCTTTTGTTATGAAAGATTAAAGCAATATAAAAACGCAGTAGATGCGTTCAAAAAAGCAGAAAAAATAAATCCGGATATAACAGGGACAAGTTTTTATATTACAAAATGTTATCTGCATATGAAGAAAAAATCAGATGCCAACAAAGAAATAAGCAAAGGGTATTATAAACTTAAGAATACGGCATCTGTATGCGATAAAGTTTTTGCAAATTAGAATCGAATAACAACAGGAGCTGTCACTAGTATATAATATTATGGAACAACCACAAAGAGTAATAACCTTTGAAATCGGCAGGGTCTGCTTTTCAGTCAAAACC
>Ga0172368_10007784_pt1 | contig 11076 bp, 8 predicted proteins | sample Lak11m_FD_114540 | JGI IMG/M metagenome (GOLD analysis project Ga0172368, IMG submission 114540) | Freshwater microbial communities from Kabuno Bay, South-Kivu, Congo - kab_022012_11m | ecosystem: Environmental > Aquatic > Freshwater > Lake | place: Democratic Republic of the Congo: South-Kivu...
AAGCCCTACAACAGTTTTCACAACCATACTTGAACGGCTAAATTTCGGGCATTTTGTAAGCTCTTTCTATACACTTATATATAAAAAAAACAAGCGTTTTGGCAACCTGCACCTATATACGAGGGGCCCAAAAACGTCATCTGGCTAAGGCAATGCCCAGCTATTTTCAGTTTTCGGCATTAAAAATTTGAAACCCGCTGCAGTTAGCGAGTTCCATAGTAACATGGGGGAGATGGGGATTCGAACCCACGGCGGAGGTTAAAGCCCCCGCACTCACTTAGCAGGCGAGCCCAATCGGCCACTCTGGCATCTCCCCTTCCTTTATTGCCAGATTGTATAGACCAGGAAGGGTTTTCTTTTCATCCGGCGGGAAGGATTCTACCATACATGATGGGAGGCTGCAACATTGTGACGTAATTCAATTTCGGGCGTCTCAAATAACATTTCTGTTACGTCAAAATCCGCGAAGAGAAACTCTTAGTATCCCATTAGACACCAAGGGTAGTAGATAATCCACACCATGGCTGAAGAGATGTCATTTGCGGATTGGTTATCTGAACAACTGCATGAGCGAAAAATGACCCAGAAGGACCTGGTGGACAAAACCGGGTTGGGTAAATCTACCATCAACAAACTTGTTCGGCGGATGATCAAGAGACCAGACCCACAAACTTACGTCGCTGTTGCACAAGCTTTTGAAGTGTCGCCAATTACAGTTCTTCGTATTGCAGGAATCTTGCCTCCAGACCCAGATTTTCCAGAACTGGAGGACTTGAAAACTCTCCTGGCCCCATTATCATCCGAGCAGCGGAAACTCGCATTGGATTTGGTAAGAACGGTGGGAAGGCATAGTAAAGAGTAAGACGATGCGAAGGGCGGAAATTAAAGGAGCCACGTAACCACCCTTGCTGTCTGGGCAATTTTCTATCATTTTGCCTGCCGTTACCCGGCCTCGCCGGCGTGCGGAGATACTCACTCGCCAACGGCTGCTCGACCTGTTATACGATTTACTGGAACGCAAGCTCATCCTGGTTGTCGCGCCAGCCGGTTACGGGAAGACCTCCCTCCTGATTGATTTTACCCATCAAAAGGATATCCAGGCTTGCTGGTACAGTGTAGACCAGCATGACCACGACCTTCGGCGCTTTCTGGCGCATTTCATCGCGTCTATCACCAGGGTGTATCCAGCATTTGGTCAACTGTCAAATAGCGCTTTGCAGCGCCTGGATAAGCCGGGGGCAGACACAGAACTGCTCGTCATTACCATTGTTAACGAGCTTTATGAGTGCGTAGGTGAGCATTTTGTCATCGTTCTGGATGACTTTCACGTTGTTTGCAACAACCCGGACATATTAAACTTTATCAGCCGGTTGATTAACCGGGTAGGCGAGAACTGTCACCTGGTGATCTCATCCCGCCAACCGGTAAGCCTACCCGATCTGGAATTGATGGTTGCGCGCGGCCAGGCAGGCGGGATCAACTTCCAGGAGATGGCGTTTACGCCCGCCGAAATCCAATCCCTGGCACAGAAGCAGCAGCAAAACCTTTCCTACGACCAGGCATCAACCCTGGCAGAGCAAACCGAGGGTTGGATCACCGGCATCTTGCTAACACCTTCCCCACCTGGCTCTGTCAGCGGCAGCCTTATGCCTGGCGTCCATGCTGCCAGCTCAGGTTTGGCTGCTTATTGGAATGTGCTGATCAACCAACAGCCGCAGGCCGTGAGGGATTTCTTGCTCTATTCATCGGTTCTGGATGAGTTCAATGTCAGCATCTGCGAGGCGGTTCTGCCGCCGGCGCTGACTGCACCCGAAGCAGGTTGGGGTAGCATGCCGGATACAGTGGTACGCAACAATCTATTTGTGCTGCCGGTGGGCGAGGATGGAGCCTGGCTGCGCTACCATAGCCTGTTCCAGAATCACCTGCTGGAGCGCCTGGAACGTGAACACCCTGGCGCAGTGAAAGATATGCTGCGGCGGGTCATCCTAACACACAAAGCACGCGGTAATTGGGAACGAGCGTATCACACTTCTCAGAGGTTAGGCGATTTGTCAGTTACGATGGAAATCATTGAGGAGGCCGGGCCGGCCCTGCTGAGATACGAGCGCATCAACACCCTGACGGAGTGGTTGGAGAACATCCCCGAAAATGTGTTGGCGACCCGGCCCGGATTGATTTCACTTCAAGGAGTGACCGCTTTAATGGGCGGTAGCATCCGGCGCGGGCTGGAATTGCTGAACCAGGCTGAGGCCGCGTTGAGAAACGCTGGGGATCTGGAACGCCTGGCGCGCACGCTGGCGCGGCGATCCACGGGGCATTATTACCTGAGCCATTACCAGGCTGGGCTGCAAGACGCCATTGAGGCTTTGGAGATTGTTGGCGATAATGACAACTTGCGAAGTACCAAAGCCCTGGCCTTGCGCGCCCGCGGCGTTTGCCTGCACAGTATGGATCGCACCATCGAAGGGCTGCAAGATATCAAGCAAGCCCTGATCATCTTTCAAACCCTGGATGATGGAGCTAACAGCGCTACCACGTTTCAGGAATTGGGCATCATCTATCGCTCAACCGGCGACTTCGAAGCGGCCCGGTCGGCTTACCAGAAAGCGGAAGCTTTCTGGCGCGCCGAGGAGAATCCCTATCGCCTGGCTGATTTACTCAACAACCTGGGCGTGTTCTATCATCACCTGGGCGATTACGAACAAACCGCAGCAGCTTTCACCGAGGGCCTGCATTACGCCCGCCTGGCAAGGTTTGCGCGCCTGGAAGCTTTTATCCTGGCCAGTCTGGGTGATCTGTATGCCGATCTCCAGGCGATTGAAGACGCTGAGAAGGTGTTCGAGCAAGCCTGGGAGATTGCCCGACGCATCGAGAATCGCTTTTTGTGCTTCTACATCCCCTTTGCTCTGGCCTGCCTGGCGCGTAGGGAAGATGATTTAGAACGGGCGCGTTACCTGCACGGGCAGGCAGCCCACTATGTCGAGGCAGGGTCCCATCTGGAGCCTGGCTTGCTGGCGATGCAAGCCGGCCGCCTGACGCAGGCAGACAACCGCCTGGATGATGCTCTGCAAAGATACGTACAGGCCGTAGAGCATTTTCGGGCTGGAAAACTGACCATCGAAGAGGTCAAAACCCATTGTTACTATGCCTCAGCGCTACTCACCGCTGGCGATCCAATAACTAGCCTGGCGCATTTGAGGCAGGCTTTTTTGCTTGCGCCGCCGGCGAAAGTGTATCTTGTGCTTCTCGACGCCGGCCGCAGTGCGGTTCCTGTGCTTGAATATGCCACGCGAGATCTGGAGTTGGGCAGGAAGGCTGCCAACGTACTTGAACGGCTGCGGAAGTTCGAATCTGCCTTGCCGGAGATCCGGCGCAAGCTGCGCAAGAATATTACCAAAACGCTCATTGCAAAACCGAAGATACTGATCTGCGCTCTGGGAGGCATGCACATCAGTATAAACGGCCAATCCTTCGACAGCGCCGCCTGGCAATCGCGTGTGCAGCGCGACCTGTTCTTTTACTTGCTGCGAACCAGGCAGGGGGCGACCAAAGAAAGCCTGCTTGCACTTTTCTGGCCAGGTTCCGAGAGCCATAACAACCTGCTTGCCAACGTGATCTATAAAATCCGCCGCCTGCTGGGTGAAGATGTCATCTTATACAAGGATGGGCGCTATACGTTCAACCGTGCCCTGGATTACGAAAATGATGTAGAAGAATTTCAGGACCTGGCGGCGACTGCCAGGAAAGAGCCCGACTGTACCCGGCGCAAGCAACTCTACTGGAAAATGCTCCAGTTTTACCGTGGAGATTATCTGCCGGAGGCCGAAGGTAATTGGGTGGTAGCCGAACGTGAATACCTGCGTCAACTCTACATCAAGGCCATCCTGGAACTGGGCGAGTACCATTTGCACATGAATGACTATACTGCCAGCCTGCGTTACTGTTGGCAGGTTTACGAGCACGATCCCTGTCACGAAGAAGGGTATCGCCTGGCCATGCGGGTTGCTGCTGCCCTGGGCAACCGGGCTGCGATTGACCAGCACTACGAGCTTTGCAAGCGCTCTCTTGCAGAGAATTGTCAGGTCAAGCCTTCGGATGAAACTCACCAGCTTTACAAGCAGTTGATGCGCTAATACTCTCCTCTGAATCTTTCAACAGCCAGCCATACCACCAGGCTGGCTGTTTTGTTTGATTCCCCGCGAATTTTCTAATCTTCAAGCGAGTGGGTTAGCGAGTGGGTTGGCGAGTGCTGCCTGGGAAAATCGGCGACATAGGTGAGCCTGTAAATCCTAAATCTATGGAGGCAGCAATGAAAAAAATCACACAATCCATCTGTTGGACGAGCCGCAAATTGGCAGCAGCCAGGCAGGGTGACGAGTCGCCCGAATCTGGCGGCAGCGCCGGAGGATAAATCTATGACCATGCCCCTGGTCGTTGCGGCAACCTGCGGTGTAATTACCGGCTTTCTGCGCGCTGCCATGCGGCAGCGGCGGTTGACGATCCAAGAGTTCCGTTGGCGGTGGCTGATCGGGCTGTCTGTGCTTCTTTTGATCGCTGTTACCTGTATCAGACTGCCCGACCCGATCGTATCGGCGGCGCTGCTCCTGTCTCAAGGAGCACCCCTGGTTTTTGCCTGTCTCAACCGCCGCCAGCCGGGATTGTGGCTGGTAGGCCTGGGCCTGGCGCTCAATCTGCTGGTTATCAGTTTGAACGGCGGTTTAATGCCCATCAGCCCGGAGACTATCCAGGCCCTGGGATTGCCGCCAGAAAGTTGGGCGGTTGAGCAGCGCCTGGGAATGAGCAAGGATGTGGTGCGTTCCATCTCAGATACCCGCCTGTGGCTGCTGTCCGATTGGCTGGTTTCACCCGCCTGGTTACCCAGCCAGGGCGCGTTCAGCATCGGCGATGTGATCATAGGCGCCGGATTATTCTGGGTGCTGTGGTCAGCAGCAGGCCCCATCAAGAACAGCAATTAGGACTATTTCACGAGGAAAGATCATGACTCAAGCAGAGAACGAAATCATCGAAACCTTTAAGCGCGAGCTTGCCCTGGCGCTGCGCCGCATCACCGGGCGCAAGATCAACCTTTCATCCGAGGAACTGCCGGTTGAGAAACCCGAGCCGCCGGTAGATCCATCGAAAGAAAATCCAGAAAAACCGGTCCAGGGGAGCTAATCATGGGTAGTAGTATGCAAGACCCGCCCAAGAAAAACTGGCTGCTGCCCAGTTCCCCAGAAGAGTTGGAACAGTTCGTCAAGAAAACCCTTGGTGGGGCAATTGGGTTGATGGAAGAAGAAAAGGCTGCCGTGTACAGCCGCGTTTCAGTGATTGACCCGCGCACCCGCAGCTATTCGATGGAATACCAGCCCGATCGCTCTGAAGAATACGCCCGCTCCAAAGGCTGGCGCATCGTAGCGCAGTACGAGGACCCCGACCGCACCGGACGCAACAGCCGGCGACCAGGCCTGCAAGCACTGATCCGGGATGTCAAAGCCGGACGAGTGAGCGTGGTGGTTGTCCACCGGTTGGATCGCCTGTACCGCAACCTGGAGTCGTTGCTGCGCTTCCTGCGTTTTCTCAAGAAGCATCGAGTACGGTTGGTGTCGGTGACCGAACAGATTGACACCGATAGCTGGTGGGGCCGCCTGGTACTGTACGTCTTGGGCGCGCTGGCAGAGATGTACGTCTGGCAGACCAGCGTGCGCGTGCGGGAAGTCAAGGCTGAGATGGCGCGCCGGGGTTTGCACAACGGGCTGCCACCGTATGGATACTGTAACGGCTTGTGCTCAACTTGTAACGATCTGAATGGCGCTGGCTATTGCCCCTTGGCCGGCCAACTTGATCGCCCAGAGAGCCACCGCGGTCGCATCCCCGTACCGCACCCGATTGACCAGCACGCGGTGCGGTTGATCCATGCCCTGTATGCCCGGGGCTTCAGCGATCTCGACATCGTGGATTATCTGAACACGCACCGGTTCGAGCTTCCGGATGGGACAGAGGTTAAGTTTCGCACCAAAGGTCGCAACAACAAACGTCCTGACCGTCCGTTCACGCGCGATAGCATACGCGAGATCGTCACCAATCCTTTCTATGCCGGTTTGGTGGTAAGACGCACGATCAAGCCGCTCGACATGGATGATGATAAGGCCACCGAGGGCGTACGATCTGCGAAGAGCCGCACCGCAAACCCCAATGGCCCCAAACGGGCTATCATCGAATTGAACACTGGGCAGCAGCAGGCGCTGATCTCGTTGGCGCTGTGGCAGTCTAACCAGCAGCTGCGCAAACGCAAGTATAAGTCGCCCACAAAAGCTGGCAATCCCATCCACGAATTTCTGTTAACCGGCACAGGCTGTTGTTGGGAATGCCACGATTGGGATGGGCGAAAAGCCAGCCTGCGGGGTATCTCGGGCGCCGGCGGCAGCACCTATTATCGCTGCGCCACGGTACAAAACGAATATAAAACCCACCGCAAGCGTAAGCCCGGCGCTGCCGAGGAAACGCTCCCGGCGGTTGGGATGCATGCCAGGCTAGAGAGCCAGGCATATCAACTGCCAGAACGCCACAAGGCCACCTTATGCGCCGATTTTCTCGAAGAGCAGGTCAACCGCCTGGTTGAAACCTTGACCATTCCTGAAGAGTGGTACGAAGATATCCTGGCCTATTACTTGTGCGACGATGGGATGAGCGAATTCGAGTTGCAAGGCTACAACATGCGCCAGGAGCTGACGCGCCAGCGGGCTTTGTTCCGCCAGGGCCATATCACCCAGGCCGAATACGAAGAAGCCTATCTGCGTATCAACCGTTATCTAAAGCAGTTCAAGCCATCCGTGCAGCCAGAAGCCCAGGCGGCATTGCCGCTACTCACAGATTTCGCAGGCTTGTGGCAGCAAATGACCCTGGCCGAGCGGCGCGCCTTGCTGCAAACAATGTTTGCCGGCCTGTACTTCGACGCCGACAATCAGATGCGCAAGGTTTCTGCGAATAGCCCTTTCGACCGGCTGCTGGGCCTGGTGGTGCAGGAACCCGGCATTCTGGTTGATCTGCAACAACTTCAAGAAATGGCTTGACGGATTAGCGATCAGGACGATAATAGAAGTACCCGGTTGGCTGGGCGTCCCCCTCGCTCAGACACCGGGTATTTTTATTCCGGGGATGTAAGGTTGGATTGCGCGATGGGCTTAACTTACAATCTCGAACAGTACGCCAATGACCTCGTCAAACCCGATCCCATTTGCGTAATAGTTTTCATTGCAGTAACGATCCCAGCGTTGTCGCATGGTGGAATCCGATTGGATGTTCTGTAAGATCTCGTTTTGGCTTTGCAGCGCCGTAAGTGACATTCTCTTTTCGGAAGTGGCATGCAATGCGGTTACAAAGATCTCCATGTTGATTACCTGGCGCTGAGTTTTCATGATGATGTAGACATCATAATAATCTCTTGGCCTGGTATTGAGCACACTCCTACGCAAAATCGTCTCCACCTTTTCGGCTAGGATTGTTTCAATGGTATAGGCCCAGACTTCGATCACCTTGTTTTCAAAATTCGAATGAAAAGCATACCGGATAGCGCCGGGGGTAATAATATCCCCAGTTGTGATATCGATCTTCAAGGGGGTATTGATCCCTTCGTACCTAGTGATGATCGCTACCCGGTAACCGCCGTATTCGTCATCGTCCCGAATAGGCTCAATATAATCCAACTCAAAGGATACTTCATCATCCAACTGAATGGCGCAAATATCCGCAAATGCTGTCTGAATAGTCTCTTCAGAAAGGGGATATCCTCTCAAAGTTGCGTCCATATCCATAGTCGTTCTGCTGCTGATGCCCACCAAGGATGCAATGAGCATTCCGCCCTTGAGAACCATCATATCTTTGTATTTCGATAATGAGATTCTTTCCAACAAACACTCCAGCATGTAATTCTGTAAAACAGCCTGAACAGGGATGTGGTTCTTCAAAGCCAGATTTTTGATCCTGGCCTTGAATTGCATCGCTTTATTCATAAGAGCACCTCAACATACTCACGGACGATTTTCTGAATTCTGAATTTTTGGGCCAGGCTATAGAGCAAGTCAATATCCTTCTCGCTTTTGCGCACGTACCGTTTCAATGCATCGTATAGGAGTTGCGTGTCGATCTGATTCCTGCTCCGAACAATGTCGCAAATCGTCCTTTCCATGTTTGTGGCCCGGATTGGGTTGCCGTGTGGAGATTTCATGGTGATTACCCCCAAATCGAACAGCTTCCGATTGACGTAGAAGATTTTATGCCCGCTCTTGCTCAACGAGACCGTATGGTAGCCGACCGGCACAGAAACTGAAAATCGCAGTGGGGTCCGATCCGTCAAATCGTGAAGATATAGGGCTATTTCATGGGAATAGATGGATGAGCTGTAAATAGCCTGGAAACTGAACCATTCATCTTCAAGAGAATTGGTCGCCTGATAAACGCCCCTTGAAACGCGTTTGATTTCACCATTCTGTTCCAGGATCGTCAGGTAGGTTCTTGGAATGTTGAACTTAGCCAGGTCGGAGGTGAAAAGGGTACCGTGCTGGCCTTCCAGAATTTTTCTGGTTTTTTCCAGAGGTGAGAATTTGCCCTTTACAATCACACTCATATTATAAATAATATGAGTGTGATTGTAAAGGGCTTCGTTTTGATATGCTCAGGCGGTGTTGATACGCTTGAAAAAATTCCCCCAATATATTCCAAACTTTGCTTTTACCTGGTGATGTTATTCAATGCCATGCGTACCGACAAGAAAGTATCAGCGCTTACGGAAATTCTTTATCCCCTGAAATATGTTGCCAACAGGGTGCGGATCGCCTCAGCCACTTGTTTACGCATGCCTGGGTCAGGAATGCGCGCCACATCCAGGGCCACCTCCACAGCTTCAGGCGGCAAATTCTCGGCGCTGACGCCTTTGATGTCGAAGGCCTTCAGTGTAGGCCAGCCCCCAAGCTGTAAGAATTCATTGTGGTTAACACCGAAGTGGTCTGCCAACAAAATGCAAATGTGCATAGCTGGCCGCCGCCCGCCGAGAATCCTCCGGATGGCCTGGTGGTCCAACCCTGAATCCAGTGATGCTTCCCGATAGGTTTCGTTCTTTTGCTCCAGAAGTTGAAGGATCCGCTGCTTGAAGGGTTCAGGATCATAGGGGGCCTGGCGCGCCTGCAGCCTGGATTTTGCAATGGGTACTTCCATTTGAGAGTTACCTCCGCTAACCTGCGTTAGAATGTAGCAGGCGAAAATTGTTGGAGCAATGATGAGCGCCAACCTTTGTCAACATTATAAACCACATTCATTGGAGGCAAGTATGGAAGCAGGACCCTATCGGGCTGTAGGCTACAAGCGAGTGTCTGCGCGTGAACAATTAGAAGGACACAGCCTGGACGCCCAGGAGGTACACATCAACGGGTATGTGCAGACACAAGGCTGGAGCCTGGTGCAAATCTACACCGATGCCGGAATTTCGGCCAAGAAAGGCAGCCATCGCCCCGCCCTGGAGCAGCTGCTCCGAGATGCCAAGGCAGGCAAATTTGACGTAGTTGTGGTGGATAAGATCGATCGCTTCTACCGTCACCTGGGAGGTTTGCTTTCGGCGCTAGATCAGCTTAATTCATCTGGTGTAAGTTTTGCTTCCGTACAAGAAAAGCTTGACTTCACGACGCCTTGGGGCAAACTCATGCTCACCGTTTTAGGTATGCTTGCAGAAATTTACCTCGACAACCTCCGGCAAGAAACGAAAAAAGGCCAGCGCCAGCGAGCGCGTAAAGGCTTGTGGTTGGGCGGCATTCCGTTTGGGTATTGTAAAGGTTTGTGTGGTGGTTGCGAAGATCCCAATGGAAAGGGATACTGCCCCAATTATGGTGGTAAAAACCTGGGTGACGGCAAGCACCTGATTGAGCATCCAATCGAGAGTGTTGCAGTCAAACTGGCATTTGAATGGTACGCATCTGGTGAATACTCAGACACTAAAATAGCAGAGAAGCTGAACCATACCAGTTTCAAACTGGAAGATGGTACGGAAGTGCCCTTCCGACAGAAAGGACGCAAGGGAGCGACAGACCCAGGGGTATTTGGCCGTGATATTATCCGAGACTTGATCCTACGGGTAGCCTATACAGGAAAATTGCCCTATACCGGCTGTGATTCTGAAGGGCGTCATCGCCATCGCCTGCCGCCGCTCGAAGTGATGGATGGCGGACATCCTGTCATCATCAGTCCGGAACTTTTCGAAAAGGCGCAGATGGTGCGCTCCACAGCCTTCAAAAACCCCAAAAAGAAAAGGGGGAAAACGTGCCGGATCTATCCACTGACTGGCATCCTGAAATGTGGGTACTGCGGTGGAAATATGCGGGGCGAAGCAAATTATGAACACCGGTATTATGGAGATGGCGGTCGAATTGATCGCCGGGTTGAATGTACCCAAAAGCTGACCAGTGCCGATCTGGCAGAGAAGCAAATTATTGAGTTCGTGAGAGGTGTGGTAAAGAATTCAGAAGGCAAAGAAAACCTGGGTGTTTTACCCAAGCAAATCCAGGCAGCCGTAGAACGCCTGGAACGGGCGCGCGAATTATACCTGGCAGGTGAAATTGACCGACCTGCTTATGAAGAAGAGCGAATGCATGTAGAATCCATCAAAAAGGACTTGCATTTCAATACCATCGGTGCTACAATGACATTGCTCGGCGTCATTCGATCCGAAGTCGCCAGGTGGAATGAACTTTCCCAAATTGAACAAAAAAGGCTGCTTCAACTAACCCTTGAAGCAGCCTGGATACGAGAGAACGCGATTGTGGGCATACAGCCATCGATTGCGTTTCTGTCCTTGCTATCCTTAGGGCCTGATAGTAACATGGGGGTAAGCCCCCTGCCTACCCGCCTCCCCTAAGTTACAGTAGAAACCCGCTCATAACAGCGGGTTTTTGCGTTTAAAGGGGAAAACCGTTTGACAGGCTTACCACGCGTCAGGTAAGATAAGTCACCTATCACAGCAACCAGAATTTCCGAGAGAGAACGCACATGTCTCCCGATTTGAACAATCCTCCCGCCTGGATTCCAGACAAT
>Ga0172368_10007785_pt1 | contig 11076 bp, 1 predicted proteins | sample Lak11m_FD_114540 | JGI IMG/M metagenome (GOLD analysis project Ga0172368, IMG submission 114540) | Freshwater microbial communities from Kabuno Bay, South-Kivu, Congo - kab_022012_11m | ecosystem: Environmental > Aquatic > Freshwater > Lake | place: Democratic Republic of the Congo: South-Kivu...
AACGATATTCTTGATTCCATCGGGAGCGATGAAAAATATCCCCGTCTGCTGGTTTATCGTTTCTCCCGTGATAGATGAAATAATATCCTCTCAATAGAGATTATATCCGCTGATCTGATTCGCGTTTGCTTGTCAGGTTACTGTCACTCCTGTAGTGTATACTATAGCCGGCATGAGAAGGTTCCCTGTGTATGTATATATATCCGATCAAATGTATTTTCATGAATTATACGTGAGCCCTATGATGAATGTCGGCGTTGTGTCCCATATCACCGGTTGCGATTGGAGTAATATTCCGCTTCCGTAGCTGTAGATGAAAGGCGCGACATTGGAGAATCATGGCGATCATTGTAATGAAGCAAAAGTAAAGGTCCATGGGAGCATATAATTTCCATTTCCGTCTCTCGGATTCATCAGGTAGTCCCAAGACAATGGGTTACTGATTTGATTGAATTGTCATTGATCATCGTAAAGAGATCCGTCGGTCCATTGAAATTCTGGGGTTGCCGTTCATGATGAATAGGCAGAGTCGAATAGATACGCCGTTGTATTGCCGAAAGCGACGATATCTCCGTAATATACAAAAGTGTTTTTGACATGCAGTCCGTATGATCAGTTGTTATATGTCTTGGATCTCGCAATCGTAAAATTTGTCCCGTAGGAATCTATTCAATACCCTATATTATTGAAAATGCTGCAGTTGTTTATGAGCGTCTGATCTCCGTAATCGACGATTCCGTCATTAGAATTATTGTATACCAGCGTGTTGTTCACGGCGCTTTGGCTTCCATTGATTAGCACGCCTACAGCATTATTGTAGATATTGCTGTTGTTGATAGTATTATAGGAAGATGTGGCATCTCCCTCTATTCCGTAGTTGGTATTGAATATGTTGTTGTTATCTATCAGATTATAATTGCTATTGATAATACTTATTCCATCCGATCCTGCATTATAGATATTCATAGCGTGAATCGTATTCCCTCTGTCGCCATTGGTATCGAAAAGGACATTGTAGGTGCTTGTTCCGCCTCCATCTATATCGATGTTATCGATGATTGAACTGTCCCTTAGAAAGTGCATATAATAATCGTTTCCGTTTGGTGTTATGGTTGTAGAACCGCTAGAGATAAAAGCGGTACATGATCAGATATCCAAAATACTGCTGAAATTGTAGTGTCCGCTTGGGAAAACATAGATCGTAAAGTTTGTCGCTCATTCTCCTAGAGGTACGCTGTTCGGATTGCTTGCGTGGACGACGGTCATCGAGCTGAGGCAGGAGCTTCCATTGTATCATGATCGTGTCTTGGTATACGCCGTCTGATCATTTCCTCAGCTGCCGTAGAGCGCGCAGATGATATTCGCATCGCTAGGATTCTGTCCTCGGAATGTACTATCGATAAAGTTGTCGTTGTTTCGTCAGGAGAGACAAGGATCTATCAATTCAGTATTGTTCTGAAAGTGTGTCGCGAAATCTGTGCCGGAATATATCTGCATGATTACACGTTTGGTGCCTAGTCCGGTGGCAAGATAGATACCTGTGCTTGTGTTTATTGTCATTCCTATCTTTTCGGCGAATATGTCTCCGAAAAGCGAATACTTATTTATAACGCCTGCGTTTGCTATTCCTGTGACGGTAAATGATCCTGTCGTCGTTACCGTCGATGTCAATCATGACAATGATCATGTATATTTCGTGAGATCTGATCAGATATATTTAGTTGAGTTGTATACTCATCATGTCTTGAGCGTTGATCCAGAATAATATACTGGTTGTATTTGTGTGAGTATTCCAGTTCCATAGGAATATGCTTGTGTGACTACATTTGTATAATTTGTTTGTCCGCCTGTAATTTCTGTCCGTGCTCCTGTCCGCGGCAAAAGATAATTCCCATTGGTATCGACAGGGTTGGTGATGTAATCCCAGGATATAGTTCCGTCTGCAATCAGATTTCCTGTTGTCCGTCAGAGTGTAGCAAAATATGCCCCTGTTCCTTGCGTAACGTCTACTGTTCATCATGTATTTCAAAGGATATCTGCAAATAATGCTCCCGTACCATAATATCTGCTATAACTATCATTGTTATATATACCATATTGTCCATTATTATATGATTGAACATTATTCAATAGTGTTCAACTTGCTCATGCTAAATATATTCCATTTTGTCCGTTGTTGTATGTTTGGATATTGTTGAATGCATTACTGTCTGATGCTGATCATAAGTATATTCACTGTTGGGTGTTATTGTACGTCTGGATATTGTTGAATGCATTAAAGTTTGCTGAATCAAATAGCCATATTCCAAATTGACTGTCGTTATATGCTTGTATATTATTCAATATGTTATATTTGCAATAATATACAGTTATACCACGATCATTATTGTATGTTTGGATATTATTTAATACATTATTGTCTGCTGTATCCAATGCTATTCCATATCAATTATTATGTGCCGTTATATTGTTCAATGAATTGTTGCCCGACATATAAATATATATCCCCAAGCTATTTTTCCCGTGATTAGGTACTGGGCCCCCTCAAGTTCCATTGATTACGAAATTATCAAAAATATTGTATTGTACGCCTTGTGCTTTGATCATGCCGTCAGTTGATATGGCTGTATCACTGTATAGTATAATATTCCCTGTCTCTCCTACCATAGCATTACATGTGGTTGTATGTATTGGCCCGAATTCTGATTGTATATAGTCTCCGCTTGCCAACACATAAATTGTGTTTGTGTTTATGATAGGGGTGATCATATCTGTCCCTCAAGTAAGAAATATTACTTGCATATTTTCTGTATTACATTGTCCAGCCCAACCACTTCGATTGGTTGTATATGCTGTAGGGTCACTTCAACTTGTTCCCGTACCATACAGCGCTGCTATTATCTCACAATAATCTGTATTGACTGACCCGCTATTCCAAAATCATGAATTGAGAAAATTATTATTGTCCCAGGAGTAGCTGTGCGTCAGACAACTGCATTGATTGTTAGTGTAATACGTGCCTACGTCATTCACTTCTGCGACAAATTGTGATCAGCTATAGGCGAGACTAGATCAGGTGAGACTTGTTCATGACCAGAAGACCGGAAGTTTTTGTCCGGTAAGGCTGGTTCCGTATTTGTAGTCAAGATTTCCTGTCGCAGCCCATGTAGAATTTATTCATCTTACATTACATTTTGGATAGATGGTGGTGTCGATGAGATCTGTTAGAGTTGTATTTGTTGGATTGGTTATGAGGCTGCAACTAATACATCCATTAGTATCTAAGTTTCCTGTTGCCCATCATAAATTGCTGTATGTGATTCAGCTTCATGCTGTAAAGTTACTGCTTGGGAAAGGATAGATAACGCCAGCAATATTATCAAATATTTTTAATGTGCTATAGTATTCATATGTCCCCCCATCATAGATTATTCATCTCATTCCATTGTTATATAATTGTACATTACTCAAGACTCAGCTATTATTGTTGGAGCCTGCGAAATAAATTCCATTGCCGGAATTATTGTAGACGTGACTGTTGTTGAGAGTAAAATATGCAGTCCTTCGCACATTGATTCCGTCGTTGGCGTTGCTGTAGAATTGGCTATTGTTTACAGCGATATAATTTCTGTCGTTGGCATTATTCGTTGTCTGTAGTCCATAGTTATTGTTGTAGGACTGGATGTTGTGGAAAGTCACATGATCAACGGCTCCATCGATATATATCCCCGCCCCGGTATTGGAGTAGAATTGCGAATTATAGATTGTAATATTGGTAGCATTAAGTATGTGCATTCCATGATCGTCATTGCTGTATATCTGACAGCCACTGACTGTGTTGCTGTTTCATTCATAGAAATATATCCCGTAATAGACGTTATCGTGTGTTTTGGAGTCACTGATGATCGCTCCGGTTGTTTGAATCGTGCGGATTCCGTAACTGGCTTTGGATATTTCGCTGTTATTGATTATGTTGTTTGATGAGTAGCTGATTATGATTCACTCATTACTGGTATTGTATGTAGTGAACCTATTGATGGTGGTGTTGTTTCATAAATACAGGTTTATACCCAAGCTATTTTTTGTGTGCGATCCTCATCGGCCATCCCCCGATCCATCGCTAATGATGTTGTCTATGATGGCGTAATTTTCTGCATTATTTCTGATTATACCAAAGTTTAAGTATCCAGTGCTGTAGAGCCCTATTGCTCCTGCCTGTCCTATGATGGCGCTACAGGTCGCCATGTTTATCGTCCCTGTCTGGATATATGTCCCTGATGCAAGAACATAGATGGTGTTTGCCGCTAGGGTCAATGGTATCGTTCCTGTTCCTCAGGCTAGATAGACTACTGACGCATCCAAAAAATTACACTGATTGGTCCGTCCGGATCGATTCTGCGTATATGCAGTAGGATCACTACCATCAGTACTATTTCCATAGAGGGCTAACGCTATATCGCAGTCTGTAGGCGCAGGGCTGTGGTTCCAAAATCCTCCCGTAATATAGTTGTCATTATTTCGTCGTGATCAGGTGCAGGTGGATTTGATGACATATTGAAGCGAAGTAGTGCCCGTATTACCATCATAAAGCGATGCTCATGACCATCCAAATCTGTGAAAATCTGTCGATCGTGCGCTTACGCCTGTATAGTTGACCGCATATTCTCGGTGATCGGACTTGGAAGAGAGGTTACTATGATAAAGGTGATCTATTTCTCCGCTTGTGAGGGCGCGATTTCGTATGCGTGGTTCATCGATTTGTCCGTCGAAAAATCTGATAGCGGCTTGCCCACCTGTCAATGCTTCTCAGATATGCCGTTTTACATTATTAGTATTGAGTGGATTGGTCTTTCATGACGCTCATGTTATGTAGACGCCGTTTGCATACAAGCTCATCGTATTTCCACTATAGGTTAGGACTAGATGAGTCCGTTGGTTAGTAGAGGGCAGCCATGCTGTCCCCAAAGAGCTTATTGTCCCTGTTCCGCGATTGTGTACTATGACGAGCTGTACAGCCTGAAAATAGACTTCGATATTGTTTACGATACCGTCACTTCTTGTGAATATCCCTCTGTAATTAGCAATCGTATGCGGATAAATCCACGCTGCCAAGGTATATCCCGTAGTAAATCTCAAACCCGAAACATTCGGAATTTCTATATATCCTGTTGTTGTTTGTCCGGCGAAAAGATAGGATCCTCATCGTCTTCCTGTATTTGATCGCGTAGCTGTTCCTCAGGTGACTCCATAATTGTATGAGAGGGAGAGATCTTTTATGAGTCCTGTTGTTTCTCCTATTTCTGCAACCTTATCGAAATTCGACATGAAAACGAGTCCGCTGTCATAGACAGCGTTGTATGCTGTCGTGCCACTGATGCTGTCATATCGTGTGGCGCTATAGAGGTTAGGCTCGAAGATGAATGATCTTGTACTGAAGTATCATGAATATATGCCATAATAGACATTGGTTCCGTTGGGAGGCGTCTCTCCGCTGAATACTGCCACCGGAATATTTATATCCCTATTTGTTTCATTTTCATATTCTCAGATGAATCTATGACCATGATAGGGGATGCTGGAGAGTCAAAGTGATGGAGACCACAGGACAGGCTGTATCTGTCTCAGTACGTACTGCCCTGATACCATATTGTTACCATAGGCGTATTTTACAATCGGCGTGGAGGCCCATGCCGGTACCGCCCCTATTGTATCACAGGCACTGGTTTGATAAAACTCTGAATTTAAAAATCATCCGTTATGAGGATTGGCAACAAAATCACAAGAAAATCATACGTCTGTCGAAGACAATGCCCCTGTTGATCGTCCGAGGTTCGTATCTGCGGATCCTGCGCTAAAGTTTGCAAATCATGCAGTAGGGTAGGCTATGATATTCCCATAATATCGTCCGCTGCTTCATGCTGGAGAGTACACCTGAGGATTGGTGCCATTGTTAAATATCCTGGAATTATTTATCTTGGCGTTTGGTGATGTGGTGCTTAGATTGATACCATATCTGGTGTTGTTGTATATCTGGCTATTGTTTATCGTCAATCCTGTCACTGTTGTTCAAATCACTATCACCCCATCAGTACTGTTGTTGTATAGCTGGGCATTATTTATAGCTATTCCAACGCTGCCATTGTTGAAAGCAATTCCATTGGCATTATTGTAAGAGTGGATATTATTGATGGTTATGTAGTTTGCCTGGTTGATAAATATGCCATGATTGTTATTACTGTATGTCTGAGTATTATTGATAAGGATAAAATTTGAGAGATTTAGATATATCCCATAGCTATGTGATGCTCCTGAATTGCCGTATATCTGTACATCGTTGATGGCGCTTGATGGAGAACTATCGAATTCTATCCCCGCGTTGCCATTTCCACTACCATCAAGCTGCAGATTATCCAAGATAACTCAGCTTACGCTGCTTGCATGGACAAGATTTCCGACAAAAGATTTTTTGACGGTCACCGTGCCGCTTCCTATAAGCGCTGAACAGTTGGACATCGTTATCGTTCCTGTCTGGATATAGGTTCAACTTTGCAAGATATAGATAGTATTCGCATTTAATGTGATCGCTCATCTTGTCCCCGGAGTGACAATATTTATTCCTGTCGACATCGGTCTGCAGCTACCGCTCCGATGAGTCGTGTAGGCGCTTGGACTTCCACCGGTTCCATAGAATGCATCGATAATCTGCCCCGTGGTCGGATTGGCTGCTCGAAATCTATAGTTTACAAAATTTAGATTGTTCCATGTCTGTGAATCGGTTGTGCCTAGCGTAAAAAGTGTAAGATGTGACGAGGAGAAATTACATTTACCCGCAGTCACCGTACAGGTTTTGTTTTCATTGGTCCGACTTGATCAGTTGTATGAAGAATAGATATTCATTATCTGTCCTTCTGCGATGTTTGTGTCAGTCACTGGCAAGGAGAGATCAAAGGTCCCTGCGTTTAATGTCAGACTTGCACCATCAGCACCTACAGAGTAGGTTTGTCTCGGTGTGATACCATCGAGTCACGATTCTCCTTTGCTGGCTTGCGAACTGTCTGTGATAAGTGATGGTACTTTTATAATTCCGTCCCAAGTTCCCAATCATATGGTTATGGTGCTTGGAATGCCCGGACTGTTTATCGTGACACTGGACGTGCCGTCGTTTGAAGTGATTTTGCGGTAGAAATTTGTGGTATCAAGTGTTCATCCATTCCCTACGGGTCATCCTGCGATATCTGTATCTCCTGCGGCTGTCTTGACTACGTTGATGGTGTCGTCTGTCGCTGTTGTCATGTCTATGTCTGGCAATCCTTCTCTATCGTATGCGTATTCTGCAAACACTTTCGTATTTCATTCGGCATCTGTTGCTAGATATCGTTCATATGGGCTTGAAAACGGTAATCGTTCTACTCTGGAGAGGTCTTGGGTATTGCCGAATCTCATCCGGGCTACGCTTCCCTTGTTGCCTTTCGCAGCAGTCGCACAGAGAAATACAGGCGAGTTTACGTCGCTAGTTTCTGCTGTCTCTGATGTGCATCCGTTATCGCCTATGAAGAAATCGAAGCTGTCGCTTCAGATCATAAATGCAGTGAAGTGCGGAGTCTTAAAAGTCACATACGATATCTCTCACGAAGACTCTATGATGGCTTGTGTAAGAAGTGACCAATTGCTCTTGTCGGAAGAAGAATATATATTTACTTTTTCTCCGGATTGGTGTCATGGTACTGGCACGGTGATATCTACGAATGTAGGGTTCTGATTTTGGTCTTCAAAGTGTATTTCTTGATTTTGTGTTCAGACTTCTATGATTGCTATACTATTGTTAGCGGGCGAGTTCTGGATCTGACTTGGATCTAAAAATTGAGGCGCACTGACAATGTCTTGGTAGAGATTTTGATTATTGTCTTTGAAAATAGTCCCTTCTGGGATGTCTACTTGTATTGTTTGTCATCCTGTGTCTATTGGTGACTCAATCGTGATTGGCACCAAGATTTCTCAGTGGCTATCGCTCAGATCTATATTGTCTTGGGTTTTAAATTTCCCATCTTGCCTTTCGGCGAAGCCACTATCGCGCAGATCTTGTTTTATGGTGTTCTTGTTCTTAGATTTTGGGAATTTGAATGTTTTGATGTTTTTTCTGGTCTTCTCTTTTGGAGTGTCTCCTATATCTGTCCTGCTTCCGCCTGTCGAATTATTGATAATAAGATTATATCAATTATTTGATATGTTTTCGGCTAGGTCTGCTTCATCTCCTGCTGTGGCAGACCTGGTGCTTGTCGTTTCATTTGTAGTTTGATTGGTGTCGCCGGTCACGGATTCGTTGGTAATCAATACATAATCCGGGACAATATCCCATTGAGCATAGGTCCCTAGCATTCATAATGCTCCTCCTATCAAAAGAATTGTCTTGAAAATTGCCCATCATCCCAAAAATCAGAAAAGATATTTCTTATGATGGCGATGGATATGAGTAATGAGGGACGCGGCACGCGGCACGCGGTCCCTGATTTTTGATAATGAAAAATAATTATGAAATTTATTTAATCAAAAAATATTTCAAGTAAACTGTTTTACTTTCATGAAAAAAAGCCTCATACCTATCCTTTCGCTAATCGCTCAAGTTCTCGCTTTCAAATTCGTTTCTTAAGGTATTGAAACAGAAAAAATGCACCGTCAAAATGTATAGATATTTTGGCTTTCGATGCAAGATTATGGGGGCAAAATGATTTGACAAAATGATGAAAATATAGATGGTTTTCGATGCATGAATTATGAGTGTGAAAGTCCGCTTTCCATCGTGATTTTTTGAACTTTTTTAGAATATTGCCTGCGGCGCTTAATTAACCTACTTTTGCCATATCCACAAAAGTAGGCAAAAGGTCTAGTTCTTTGCATGCCTCGCTATATAGTTCAGATTGCTATTCTTGAATGTAATCCAGCTCAGACAATATGCAAAGAACCAAAATCGTTGACTGCATTCTTGCGCGACATCTGTATTCTATAATAGAGGAGACATGCTTGGTTTTCTCGCTTTTCGATCTATATTATTTTCTTTGTCGATGTCTGTCAATCCTTGGCTAATTCATGATTTTTTACTTCATTTTTATCATTGACTAATTTCTAAAAAATAGTACAATATTCTATTGAAAATAAGAAGAAAATATGTATATATTTGCTGAAGCGCAAGATGTGATTGACCCCATATTTCTTGCTTCATGTTAACAGTTTTACAAAATTATAAATAAAAATAAAATAAAATTTTATGAAAACAAAAATTTATCTCTTCGTTTTACTTATCAGTCTTTTGTTGGGCTTTAACGCCACGACAATGAAGGCAGATACAATAGATGTATATCTCACGGTTCCGGATCATACGGAAAACTTCTGTCAGGATATAAATGCCTTTGATACTTTTATTATTCACAAAAATCAGTATTTTGGTACCACAATGTGGTATATTAATGGCATTCCTGCTGGTTCTGGCGATAGTTTCGTTTATACGCCTGTAAGTGTTGGTTCTTTTCTTATTAGTTCCACGTGGAACTACAATGAGTATGGCGTCCATTTAAATCTTTACTCTGGTGCTCCTGCTCCTGCTACCTTTACTGCGAGTGGGCCTATCAACGCTTCAGGAGACACCATTTGGATGTGCGGAGGATCTGTCACCGTGAATGCGAATGCCAGCGGCGACGAATCTTATACTTGGTATGGACCTGCTGGATTTACCCCCACTTCCAGTGGTAATCCTATCTCTCTTTCTATACCTGGCGCATATTCCTTTGTAAGGACTAATCCATGCGACACAACTACCAATTCATTCGTGCTGATCCAATCTGCTAGCACAGCACCAAACCTCGGCGGTCTGGTCGCTAAATGTAATGATGGTTCTGCAACACTTATCGATGCAGGTCCTGGTTATACGTCCTATCATTGGAACACTGGTGAAACGACTCAGTCTATCTCAGTCAATACCACCGGTACGTATACGGTCACTGTTACTAGCCCGTGTATTGGTACAGCAACAGCGAGCAAAGTCGTAGACTATGAAACTTACTCTTTGCCTGTTGTGTCCGCTACGGATACTAATTTCTGCTACGGCATTGTCGTTCCTATTACGCTCAACGCCACGTATGATACGTATCAGTGGCAGGATGGAATTACCTCAACGAGCACATTCCCTGCTACAGAAACTGGGCAATACTTCTGCATAGTGACACAAGGCGCATGTACCGCGACATCCAACTTCTTTGACCTTACCTTCTTTCATCCGTATGAATATACGGTGCTCTGTATAGCTACCGTGGATCCAATACAAGCCCACAATAGGGTAGTGCTTGAGAACACCCAGAATGTACGTACCGACCATTACAATATCTACCGTGAAAATGGCAGTTATTTGCTTTTGGGTACTGTCCAGGCTGATAATTCACCTTCTTTGCAATTTGTAGATATGACTTCTGTCCCTGCTCAACAGGCCTACAGATACAAAGTATCTGCAGTAGATACCTGCGGCAATGAATCGTCTTTGAGTATCTATCATAGTACGCTTAAGATTAATTCAAATCCAGGAACGGGAGGAGGCGTAGACTTGACCGTAGCAGAACACTATCTGGTGGAGAATATGTCATTCACCCCTAGCTATTATTATGTCTATATAGATTCTGCGAATAATGGAATCTTACATTTGATGGATTCTATCCCTGGATATCTTAACGCTTATACTGTTGTACAACCTCATGCAGGGTCTACGTATCTGTTTGGCATCAAGCCTCCATGGGCTGGCTGTAACGGAACTAAGTCTGTAGGTAATGGCGTAGCATTGAGCAATAAAAGCGCCATCATCTCTCATGCTTGGTTGCAGTCTTTGGATCATATCGCTATAGGTCCAAATCCTTCCGAGGGCGTATTTACCGTCAGCGGATTGAATGCACAGCATGCAGAAATTACTGTTACGGATATTTCCGGAAGGAAACTTTTGACTACCAATGCAACAACTTTTGATGTGGGTCAGTATGGCGCTGGGATTTATTTCATCAGCGTTACCACTACTACCGGGTCAACACAGAAAAAAGTTGA
>Ga0172368_10007786_pt1 | contig 11072 bp, 1 predicted proteins | sample Lak11m_FD_114540 | JGI IMG/M metagenome (GOLD analysis project Ga0172368, IMG submission 114540) | Freshwater microbial communities from Kabuno Bay, South-Kivu, Congo - kab_022012_11m | ecosystem: Environmental > Aquatic > Freshwater > Lake | place: Democratic Republic of the Congo: South-Kivu...
TATTCTGAATTTAATTTAGTTATTCCAAAATTGTTTATGTCTGTTACAAGCTTTTGTGTAACTCCAGGTGTTGGACAAATAAACTGAGTAGAATATTGTTTAACATAACTATCAATTGCATTTAATTTATGTAATAACTCAATTGAGAATTGAGTTGCATCACAATAGATTCCATTCTTTGTTTTTCCTGATGCATCAGTATCACACCATTCTTCATTTTTTAATTGAGTGCTATTGATTGCTGTTGCAGTGTGTGCATTAAATGTCCAATCAAATGCAACTTTAGGAAGTATTTCTGTACCTGTTGTTCCAAGTACAGTTCCATCTTCATTTAAACAATCAAGTTGTGTTAAATCCAATGATTTGTTTGCATCTGTTGTCCATGAATTAAATTGTAAATGGAAAGGTTGAGTAATTGTGTCTATTGTTCTTGCTTCTGCTATTTTTTCTTTAGCTTTATTATTTGCTATAACCTTATCAAGTGTTAAAAAGCTTTTACCTGATGAAAATGGCATTAATAAATAAGTCATCCACATTCCATTTCCAAGCAAGTCAGATGTTCTTAATTCTATTTCTATATTATTTTCATATGTTGCTTTGTTGTATCTTGTAACAAAATATCTAAACTCATAACTATTAACTATTGTTTTATCTGGATCTTCAAAAAGAATACCTCTTTTTTGTCCAGTTACATTATTTCCATCAAGATCAGTTAATTCAAGAACTTCTGTTTCTTCAGCAAGTCTAAATCTTGGATTTTTTTTCATATTATCAGTCATGAATTCAGGATCATTTAATTGTTTTGTTTTTATAAATTCAATATCTAATATGTTTTTATCAGTTAATATCATATTTGTACATTTAATACCATTTCTTCCTGTGTAATCACAAGCTTGTAATCTATTTGTGTACAATCCATCTCCATAGGTCTTATAATCTTCTTCTCCCATTTCTGTTGGGTTATCTATAAAATCCAATTCAGTTCCTGATATGTTTACCATATCTTTTGTAAGAGTAAAATCAACGGTTGTATCTAATTTACTATAGGTTGAAAATCCTGAGATTGCTGCTCCAATAAGTCCATGAACAATTGGGTTTGATCCAATTAATTTATCTATTATTTTTGTAACAGATCCAAGCACTCCACCAAGAACGTTTCCGTTACTGCTTCCTCCAAGTAACGAACTAAACCATCCTTGAGATTCTGTTTTTGCAGCTTGATCAGGTTGTGCAGCTGGTGCAGCTGGTGTTGATGCAGCTGATGGTGTTGTTCCATTTGTTGCATGAGCAGTTCCTGCAAAGATCATTAAAGTTATAATTGCTATTGCAATTGTCCAAATTAAATTTTTTCCTCTCATATTTTCATACACCTATTTTATTTGAAAACCAATTAATATTAATTTATATTCTATTTAACTGTTGGTGGTGTTAATTTTGGATCGCTTGGATTTCCACCACCAGTACCACCAGCTCCTGTACCTCCAGTTCCTGTACCTCCAGTTCCTGTACCTCCAGTTCCTGTACCGCCAGTTCCTGTACCTCCAGTTCCTGTACCTCCAGTTCCTGTACCGCCAGTTCCTGTACCGCCAGTTCCTGTACCTGCTGCACAAATACCAGTTGATGGATTACATGTTTGTCCAGTTGGACAGGTTACACCATCACAAGTGTATTTTACATTACCCTCACATTTGCCTGTTGTTTTATCACAAGTTTGTCCTGTAAAACATGCTACGTTCTTACATAAATCTTCTGGCGATGTATTTTTTTCCATTGATTCTTGTATTTTTTTAACCAATGCTTTACAATCATCTGTTTCTTTTACTGTGTTTGTATTAGGATCATAGCATTCAGAATTGTATTGTGCATTTAATTTTTCATATTCTTTTGCATTTGGAGTCCCCTCTTCACCTGATGAAGATGATGAAGGAGTACATTTATCTCCTTTTCTTCCTATTGCTATCTCCCAAAGTGAACAATTTGAATCTGCATCTCCTTTCATTAACCATTGTGCAAGAGATGATCCTGCCCAGGTGTACACTCCATCTCTTAATGCAGAGATAAGTGCCATACCAAGACGAGAACTTTCTTTAATCTTTCCAATTCCAATTATTTCTTGTTGATAGCAAGTGTTAATTATGTTTGCTGTATCATATGATTTTGCATTTACTGCATCACCAGTGTTTTCAGAAACATTTCTTCTGTATAAATCAAACTCATATCTATCAAGATCAAGACATGAATCAAGTGGTCTTACTTGAACCTTAACTTGTCCAACATTCCTTTCAGATCCTCTTGCATCTTTAATCTTTGAATAGATATTTATTAAATATTGTCCTGGTATTGCATCAAGTGATTTAACAGAAATTGTTCCACTTGTTCCAGTTTCAGGAACATCAATTTCTGTTCTTGGTTCAATTACAATCCCTCTACAATCATCACATGATAGTCTATAGGTTGTGTCTTTTCCACAACCCTTGTTCTCAATTTCAAATGTGTCTGGTTCTTTGTATAAGTTAAGTACCTTCTTTGAAACAACAAAGCAATCTTCAAGAGATAACACACTTATATCAAATGCATATTCTGCAATTAATTCTTGGTTGCCTTCAGTAGTTTGATTAATTGATCTAAAAATAATCTTACCTTTAATATTTCCTTGCATTCTTCCTGTTGGTTCATATCTTAAGATCACAGGATATCCTGCATCTCTATCCATTGAATCAACAACAGTTTTATAATATCCACTTGATAATTCAAGTAATCTATTATTTACATTTGCACTAAACTTACCAAGAGGGCTTGTTTCATATTGTATTTTAACTTCAAGTCCACCAGTTAATGGAACTGTTTTTCCATTCATAGTACATTTATTATTAATTATAAATTGTTTTTCAACAGGCTTGCCAAGAGAAACATCTTTCCAGGTGTTTTCTGTTAATGTAAGGCAGGCAGCATTATCCATTACTCCATCAAATCCAACTGTGATTGCAACAGGTATTTCAACAACCCAGGTTGGTGATGATCCACCTTTAGCTTGAAGTGAAACTCTTAATCTTGCACTCAAGTTTTGAACCTCTGTTATTCCATCAGCTCTTGGATTAACTGTTAACCTCATTTCAATAACTTTTGTTGAATCACTGTTGTCTGGTATATTTGAGCTTGTATCAAGCCCTTTGATAACAAGTCCTGTGTATCCAGAAAGCTCATTATTTAATCTATCAAGATCTATTATCTCAAGATTATCTCCTTTAATTACAAGATCTGCAACTTCTAGATCAAGCTCTGATAAATTAGAAATTGTAAAGGTCTCTGTTTTTGCTCTTTCATTATTAATGTTAAGTGAAAATCCTAGTCTCTTTGGAGTTATTGAAAATAAAGTATCTGATATTTTAATTTCTTTAATGTATGTTTTATACTCTGGTGCAGAAACATAAACATATATTGAATCTCCAGCATTCTGTGCAGGTAGATTGTTTATTGATACCTTTCCAAGAACACCAATTGGTTCAGTTCTTAAAACATCAAAGAATCTATCTTTAATTACAACATAAGAATCATCAACTTCAACATTTGTTAAAGAATCTCTAGCTTCAATTTGAAGTGAAAAGGTTTTTCCTGAAGGAATAACTTCAGGAGTAACTTCAACTTTAAATTCTTTATTTGAAGTTACTGTGATTACTAGATCCTGAACAAATAATATTTTTTGATCAGAAATAAATTTAATCACAATATGCCTATCTCCCAATAATTCTGTTGAAAAATTAATATCTCCTTCTACTTTTTGTTTAGCATCAAGACTTGAAATTGAATAATCGAATTCATATGTATTTGATGGAATGTTACTTGTTATTTGAGAACCGTTTGGAGAATCAATCTTAATCTTAGTAAAATTTATTCCTTCATCCTTATTCTCAATCAATAATCTTGAATTTGTGTATCTCTTATCTTGTTGATTGTTAATTAATGTAAAATGTAACTTATAATCTTTATTTGGATCTGCTGAAAAGTTCGTACTTACATCATATCTTAGATTAGCTGAAACATCAACTATATTTGCACTATAACAGAAATCATCTGAACATAATACTTCATCTCCAATTCCATATGTTTGAAGACTATATACATCAAAGTATTGTATTTCATCTTCATTTCCTGTGTATGGATTATATGTTTCATAATCATCATCTTCATTTAATCCATACCCTAAATAGAATAATTTTAATTCTTCTCCAAATGTAGCGTTATCTCTAACCTTGATTGTTGCAACTATTTCATAAGTGTTACAAAATTCTTCTCCAAGTATATAATCTGGTTCTTCGAATACAACAATAGCCCATTTACTATCCCCATCAGTTAAAGTATCCTCATCATATATTCCATCAACTTTGTGGTTAATCATATCAAATTGAGTGAACTTTTGTATAGATACTGCATTTGGAACATCAATTGATTTAATATATAGATTATCGTTTTCTAAATATACTGTATTACCAGTCCTAATAATTGCTCCTACTTCTTGGAACTCATCATCTCCTGATCTATCTTGTGGAACAAACAAAGTGAATCTTGCTTCATATTCACTTCCTGGTTTTAAGTTTCCAGAAACAAGTAAATCATCCTTATAAAGTCCAGATAGTTTTAATTCTGGTTTTGATAAAGAAGATACTATATCGTACATTACAACCTTTAGTTCTTTTGTTCCATTTGGTGCAACTTTTACAAACTTAGATTGTGCTGTACCTAATTTTTCATTAATAGGATCAGAAACAACTGCAAAGTAATCGTTTTCTGCATCAAGCTCAAATGAAATTTCTCCAGATGCGTTTGTTAAATCAGATTTGATTGCAATTGGTGGTTGGAACCCAAAATAACTATATCTGTCATAGATTGTTATTCTTGCATTTTGCACAACATCATCTTCTTTATCTACAACCTTAACAACTAAAGTTCCTTTAGTTATGTTCATTGGAACTATTATTGTAGAATACGTGTCTGCTTGACGTACATCAAAATCAAATGATGCAGACTCACCTCTTGATGCACCTTTAATAGCAACTGCATAATACTTACCACTTGTTACGTGGAAAGTTACGTTTCCATCATAGTCTGTTAGCTTAGGTTGATAATCTGTTAAAAATCCTGTTTCAGAATCATACAAAGCAACCTTTGCAAACCTATATCCTCTTCCAAGTTCATCAAGAACCCTAATATTTAATTTTGCAATTGTTTGAGGAGTAACGAGATCTAATTTTATCTTTGTTGGTGTGCTTGGAATTGTGTCAGACACAGTTACAGTTGTTGATTTAATTAAATAACCATTAGCATCAACAACAACTCTATAGTTTAATGTTTTATCAGCAACAGTGAATAATCTTTCACCAGCTACGTCTGTATAATTATCAGAAATAATATTATCTCCTACCTTTAATGCAACGTATGCATCCTTAATTGCATTGTTTGTTGCTTTATCAACAACCAATATCTTTACATACCCAGATACTTGTGTGGTTAGATCAATATACTTAGTTGTATTTGATTCAACATGTAAGCTTTCAGTATAATTACTGTATATTGGAACACTTCTATTATCTGTTAATCTTAATATATAATCTCCAGTTGCTACGTTTTCAAGTATACAACTTCCACCAGTGTTTGTTATACATTCAGCAACATCAACACCAATATCATTATATGCAACAACCTTTATGTTTGATAAAGCTTCTCCAGTTGTTCCTTTAGTGTAAACTGTTACGTTATAGGTTCCACCCTCAAAGCTTCCTGTTGATGGATCTAAATAAACGTTTGCTGTTCCATTTGTGACTGGAGTATCATACTTTGGATTATATCCATCAGCAATTATTGTTACAAGAAGTGAACAATTTGGATCAGCAGATATTTTTATCTTACCATTAAGAATATCTACTGGTTTAGGAGCAATTCCTACCCCATTCATACATCTAAATGTTGCTTTACCATTAGAAGTTACTGCTTGGCTTGTTGTTCTATTAACAACTGCAAACTCATAATCTTTATTTGCAAGAGATGCAACTATTAATTCAAGAGGTATTGTATAGGTCTTATTGTTTTCTGTTGCATCAAAGTAATCACTATATTTAGTGTATCCTTCATCAACATAATCTATATCCACATAAAAGGTCTGATCTTTTTTAACATTTACTTTATCAGTTAGTCCATCTGTGTTTGTAGAAACCTGATAAACATTATTGCTTGTAACCATTAGAGGAACATTAGATAATGTAGCACCAGTAATTGCATCAATTACTTTGAACTGAACTTGATAATCACCTGCTCCTGAAACAAAGATTACTGGAAATAAAAGCAAGATGATTGCTGCTATTATTATCAATATAAGTAATATAAATAATAAGAAAGAAGGCATCACCTTATCTATCTTATCAGTTATCTTATAAAGACCAGTTCTTTCTACAAACTTGTAGTATCTATCCTCAAGAGAATAATAAAATTCTTTAAGACCCATTTTCATTCGACCTCATGTGTTTTATATAAATATTTAACTTCCAGTTGTAATTATGTAATCTTTAATAAGATTCCATGTTTTTAATTCTTGTTGTGTAGTTGTAAAACATACGTTTCCTGAATTAATTGCATCAATTAATTCCTTAATTGTTTTATAATTCATTGGTGTATTAAGTTTCTTTGAAATATCATATTGATTATTTGTACCAGATATGTTTTGATTAAAGGTTAATGGTTTATCTGATTTTAATCTTAACTGATAAGCTTCTGTGCTTGTCTTATCTTCATTTAATACAAATAATATATTTGAGTTTGTCCAAGTTTTTGTAAAGCTTGCTTGTTGATTATTTCTAATCATTTGTATTATTGGAGCGCCACTTACATTTACCTTGATAGGAACTGAGCTTACAAACATTGGAACTGTTCCTGTTGAAGAATATCTGAATATATATCCTTCTTGAAGTGCATTCCAAAATAAATAATAATCTTTTTGAACATACCCATTTTCAATGAACGGTATTCCTGCATTTCCATAAGTAAACTTGTTTGGATTAATTGGTTTATAGAAAATTGGATTTTCAGAATAACCAGTGCCTGTAAATTCATCAAGTGCAATTATATTTGAAGAAAACTCAATTGTTATCTTATCAGTTGATGAAGTTGATTTAATATAATATGCTCCTGGTGAACTAATATTTGTTAAGCCACTTATTGATAAATTCATATCATAGTTATTGTATAATGTTTTTGTTAACATCATAGCTTTATTTTCAGTTGATGTTAAATCACTATACTTCATTAAATTTGCAACAAAGTTATTTAATCCAACACCATAATATACATCCATATTAACATAGAATTCTTGTAAATATGCATTAAAATTTGCATCATTCATTGAACTAAATTTAGTTTTAATAGTTGCTGATGGGTTTGCTACATTCACAATTGGAACATATGTTGCTGCGTTGAAATAAATCTTATTTCCAACAAACTTACTATTTGGAATAATTGTTTGTACAAATGCTTTAAAGTTTGCATCAGAAATTTGGGAATTATTTGATGTAACAGAAATTACTGTTATCTCCTTAATTCCTTCAGGAACTGCTCCTAAGATTTTATTTGATGCACTTATATACTTATCAAGTTCTGTTTCGCTTGCAAGTACACTTGCGTTTGCAGTTGTATCTATCTTAAATTGTTTATAACCATCAATTGTTGTTAATTTCTCTGGAGATCCATCACTTGCTTTTGCAAACTTTGTGTTTCCAAGTTCTATGTACTCATTATTCTTAATCTTATTTTGCTTTATAGATATAGATTTATATAATTGTTCTTGATCACAATAATAGTTACCCATATCACATGTCTTATAAGTTATTGCATCATTACCCCAATCAAGAAGTATTCTATTGAAACCATATTTGTTAAATGCAGTTTCTCCTGTATACCCTGCATTCTGTGTAGTTCCATTTGGATCAGAACAATTTGTTAATGCCTTTGTATCTCCACCTGTTTGTCCACCAGGAGTTGTTCCTGAAGTAACTTGATCAGCAAGTGATTTTCCACCTTCAAGTTTACCTGCCCCAACTTTTGCATCAACACCAATGTATACTTGTCTTTGTAAATATGTTTTCTTCCCGTCTTCTGTGTAAGCCATTAAACTAAAAAGATTAGGAAACTTATCATACACGCTTACTTCATCAGGTTTTAATTCATCAAGTGGTCTCTTAAAGCATAACTTGAAATATCCTTCTTCCTCAAATGATAATTGAACAGTAAGTCTTCCACCATTATTTTGGAATTCTTGAACTTGTTCTTTTGGTATAAATGAAGTAGATGATAATTTGTCTATTGGTAACTCTCTTACAAGTCCAATGAAACACACTGATGAATAATCATCTTTATCAAGTGTTCTAAACTTATCAGTTGTTAATGCATTTTCTTTAACTTTAATAAAAATTATATCATTCTCCTTTGGATAAAGTGGAGTTAACTTATATGATAGAGCATCTCTATCTTCTTGGTTAACATACAATGATAACCATCTATCTTTTACTGCATTTGTGTCTTGTGTTCCAAACAAACCTTGGTTTTCTTTATTGAAGAGTCCAAGCCATTGCATGTTATCAGTTAGTTGCATACCAACATTACTAAAGATTGGTTGCATATTTAGGCTTGATGGTTGTAGTCCAACAGATAACATAAACTTTAATGCAACTTGTTCTCCTAAATCAAATCCAAATGTTCTAATTGTTGAAACAATTCCTGATGCATCTGTTCCATACTTTTCTGTGTATTTCTTAATCATTATTTTTTCAACTTCAGGATTTCTTCTTAAAGACACTGTCCATCTCTCAATAACATTTCCTTTTGTGTCTTTTACTTGATCAACTCTAATTGGTTGAAGAGAAGCACTATTTCCAGTAATTGATAAGAAATAAATGTTTTCAAACATTATTTCATTTAAATCTTGATAGTTAACTGCAACAAGTCTATATCCTTGTGAATAACACATATTGTAAACATCAACATTCTGATATCCATTCTTTAATCCAGAGAAATCAAGTTTTTGTGGAGTTACAGCAATACACTTAGAAGGTAAATAACTTAATGGAAGTGATACTTCAATTGGTATTTCTTTAATCAACTTATACTCTGATTCAATGTCTGTGCTTGGTCTTGCAGAAACTGATAATGGGAAGGTACCCATTTCCTCTGCTCCTGAAATTAATACTTGTTTCTTTTCTCCTTTTTCAAGAGTTACTTCATTTTCAGAAATTATATTAATACCATATGGTGCTTCAAACTTAAGATCAACTGCTTCTGAACAATTGTTTGTTGCATAGATAGGTCTTGATTGACAACCCATCGTGCTTCCATACATAGATGATCCATATCCATACCCATAATCAAGCATATTATATGCTTGTGTTGCATTTGGATCCAATCCATTATTATAATATGAATTTGGATAATTAAGAGTGTTTGTTGTTGACATATTGCTACCAACATATCCTGTATTTGAACTATAGGCATATGGATTTGTTTGAGAAAGTGTATTATATCCTTGTGTATAGTATCCGTTCCCATAAGTGTAATTATTTCCTGCATTGAAATATCTATTTACATTATATCCATCTGCATATGCATTTCCAAAGTTATTATTGTACATTGATTGATTATTCCATCTAGTCTGATCAAGTCCACTAGATCCATAATAACTATTATATAAATTATTTCCAAAGGTATATGCACAAGCAAGAACAGAAACTGATGTTTGTGGAAGTTCAATACATTCAGAATATTTGTTAACAATTAAGCTTAACTCAAGCTCAGATTCTATTTCATCAATCCCATTTACATTTGCTCTCTTGCTTGTAAAATAAATTATTGGTTCTGATAAGCCTGTTGACATCTTTCCACTCTTAAATATTATTTTAACAACCTTTTCATCTCCTGAACCCAATGTATTTAATATTAAAGTTTTGTTGTTTGGTTCAAGAATATAATTCTTTGTTCCAACCTGTAATGAAACTACTCCTATCTCTTTGAAAGTTCCATAATTAATTTCTGCAAATATATTTCCAAGGTTTGCAGGCTCAAGTCCAACAGTACATGTGTTTTTAATCTTGAAATTAGATTCTGTTGAAACATTCCCTTCTCCTCTAAGTTCAAGACTTGATGGAGTTAATTGTAAGCAATCAAGAGTATCAAGCGAATTACCAAATCCAATTCTTATATCAACTGGAATCTTTGTTGTCCATTCTCTTTTTGTTTCAAGGTTTTCTAATGTAATGATTAGATCTGTTGAGAAGGTCTTTGCTGTCATTAAGTTAACCCCTTCATCAGTTACACTTGTTTTTAATGCATACTCAACACTAGAACCCCCATCTAATACTTTTTCATCACCAACAAGTAATAACTTAACATACTTATTCTCAGTGTCATATTTAACAGAAGTTATTGCAAGTGGAAGAGTTGTATTGTTAACTAAAGTTATGTTTGTTGTGTTTGTGTATTCAGCAGATAAATCTAAATAAACAGCAATCTTTTCTGGAATTGTTGATATCATATCTGAGCTTACAACCATGGTTGTATCTATATTCTTATATCCTTCTTTTGAAATAATTAATTCAATTACATCTCCAAGATCAGGAGCAGGAAGAACAAATCCAAACAAACCATTTTGATTTGTTTGACCAGTAACAACAACTTGTTTATTTATCTTTGCTGTAACATCTGCTTTTTGAATAACTTTATTATTATCATCTGTTAATACTAATAGCACATCATTAGCAACAAAAGGAGCAATTGCTCTGGGTGATATTTCAAGATTAATATTATTTGATGGTTTAATATCCATGATTATTGATTTTGAAAACACTGTTTCATTTGATGAAAAAATATTGAAATTCAAAACATCGGAATTATCACTAGTAATTGCAAATGAAACAGCTCCACTTATGTAATCATTAGCACCAATTGTCCCAAGCTCGATTGAATCAAAATCTTTACCAGAGATTAATCTTGAACCAACTCCTTCAATTGAATAATCCTTTAAAAGAATCGTTGACCCA
>Ga0172368_10007790_pt1 | contig 11071 bp, 14 predicted proteins | sample Lak11m_FD_114540 | JGI IMG/M metagenome (GOLD analysis project Ga0172368, IMG submission 114540) | Freshwater microbial communities from Kabuno Bay, South-Kivu, Congo - kab_022012_11m | ecosystem: Environmental > Aquatic > Freshwater > Lake | place: Democratic Republic of the Congo: South-Kivu...
CTCTGCGACTTTCCCAATAAATGCACATGCTTTTGAGCCATACTGCTTTTGGACAGATCTTTTTCTTCCAATGTACACCTTCCCAACATCTTCGGAATCCTCTAAGAAGACAAGCTTAGGCTGGATTTCTTTAACATATTCTTCCATATTCTTAATCTTGTTGCTCAAGTCATCATAGATTTTTTGCTTGTTATCCTTAGATTTAACATCCCTTTCAAGCTCATCAAAAAAATCATTACCATCTGACTTATATTTTTCTACAGGCATATTTGCTCACACATATATAGTAGCAATATGTTTATAAAATTAGATAGATATAAAATATAACAAAAAAAGCTTCAATGCAAAAGACCAATTTGGTGCAAACATCTTTTTGGAATGAAAGCACTTTCCCTTTTAATTTTTCTTGGATTAAAACTTCTTTTTTTCAAATAAATTTTCTTTTGGCTAAATCCTTTTCTTCCAAACTGCAAGCAACATATAACTAAAATGTTTTTCTTTGGGAATTAAATAACTTTCTTCACAATTGGATGCAAGCACCTTTTGGGAATGAAAGCACTTTTTCTAAAAGGGCTTCACGCAGGAGACGAGATTCGAACTCGCGTAGTCTTGCGACTCCAGCTTTCCAGGCTGGCACGTTTGACCGCTCCGCCACCCCTGCTGACCTTTCTTGAAAAGAAAGATTCAATCCAAAGAATCCTTTTCTTTCTAATAAAAGGTATGCTTCAACCAAAAACAACTCCAAAGAAGGCACAATCCAAAATGACCTTTCTTAAAGAAATATGAACAAATCTTTTTAAAACCTGAATGTCAGCTGAAAAACAGCAAGAAATTACTTGCTGTTCATGCTGACTATTATTAATCCAGCAACTAATGCCTGAAATAATCCTGTTACTGTCCAAGATATTGTCATAAGCAAAGATATCTTGAATGATCCATAACTTATAATCATTCCTGAAAGGCTGACTAACCAATAAAACAATCCAAAGCTAATACCTGTCTTGAAAGCAGATCCTGATAAATGTGTTTTAACCTTGTCCCACACAATTGCCAAAGCAATACCTAAAACAAATGGCGCTAAAATATACAAATACATCAATGGATCTGACCAAGGCCTGAAGATCGCAATATTTTGATATTCAATTGCCAATGACGGGAAAATCTTGCCAAAAACCAAACTTACCAGCCATCCAACAACAACCATTCCAACACCAGCAACAATTCCTGGCCCAATTACTTTCTTCATATAAAAAACCTCCATAAATATTTTTCTATAATATTTTGACAAAATAAGATTAAATAACTTTCTAATTATTTTGCAGGATGATTTTGGGAATGAAAGCACTTTTTCAATAACTTTTATTGGATTAACCCTTCTCACAAGGAAACCTTGTTTCCTGTACACAGAAAAATCACTTTTCTTGTGTTTTTCAAAAGAACCATTGGGTGCGAATTTCTTTTGGCTTAATCCTTTTCTTTCTAAGAAAAGGGTATTGCACGCGAGCCTTGCGAAACAGGCTCAATGCGAAGATAACTTCGCAAACCATTGCGTGTCAACTGAGCGAAACCAGTTGAATGCAGAGGACAGGATTCGAACCTGCGAAGCACTAAGCACTAGCCCCTGAAGCTAGCCCCTTTGACCGCTCGGGAACCTCTGCTAACCTTTTTTAACAAGAAAAGGTTTAATTCAAAAAACCAAAAATTAAATTGCTAAAAGCCAAGATTAATGCACACTTGCACCTGCCTTGACTGACTCGCAAGGCATCAGCAATGACTCAACATCTTTGTTACCAATTGCTAAAATCATTCCTTGACTTTCCAGTCCCATCATCTGCCTTGACGCTAAATTGACAATTACAGGAATCTGTTTACTAATCAAAAACTCTGGCTCATATTTTGTAGCAATTCCCGCAACAATCTGCCTTTGAAAATCTCCAAAATCAAATACAATTTTAATCAACTTATTGCTGTTAGGAACAAGCTCAGCAGAAATAACAGTTCCTATCCTTATGTCAAGCTTCATAAAATCATCAAAATTAATTTCCTGCTTTATTTCGGTCATAAAAATCATTTCTTTAAAAAATTTAGTTTTTCTTTAGAAATTAAATAACTTTCTTCACAATTGGATGCAAGCACCTTTTGGGAATGAAAGCACTTTTTCTAAAAGGGCTTCACGCAGGAGACGAGATTCGAACTCGCGTAGTCTTGCGACTCCAGGTCTCAAGCCTGGTGCGTTTGACCGCTCCGCCACCCCTGCATAATTTATCATTCACAACTAACTTTCTGCGTAAAGAGGATTCTATTAAACAACTATTTTTTCCAAACTAAAACAACTGCGCGCTATACAATAATTATGTCAGAAAACTTATATAAACCCAACTACCTATGATAAGATTTAAATAAATAACTTAACAATAAACTTAATGGCAACTTGTTTTAGGTGATACTTATGAATAATTTTAATCTTAATGAAATCTATGAAGATATTAGAAAAAGAAATGTCAAATTTATTATTATCACTGGTGGTGTGCTCTCAGGTTTAGGCAAGGGAGTTGCAGGGGCAAGCGTCTGCCTTCTGCTCTCACAAGAATATAAAATGCTCCCAATAAAATGCGATGGCTATCTAAACTATGATCCTGGAACAATGAACCCAATTGAGCATGGAGAGGTATTTGTTATGGACGACGGAACTGAGGTAGACATGGATTTCGGTCATTATGAAAGATTCCTAAACATATCAAGCTCAAGCAAGCAAAACCTAACAATGGGTAAGATATACAAAGAAATTATTGATTTAGAACGAGAAGGCAAATTTCTTGGAAAGACAGTCAAGCTTATTCCTGAAGTGACTGATTATATAGAGCAACGCATATTAACAAGCATAATAGAGCACAATGCAGAAATTGTTCTTTTAGAGATTGGCGGAACTGTTGGAGATATTGAAAATGAGTTATATATCTATGCCTGCAAAAACATCAAGCAAAGACTTGACAAGGGAAATGTGATAAATATTCATTTAACTTATATTCCAGAATTAAGCAACAGCTCTGAACAAAAGACAAAGCCATCGCAGATGAGCATCGGACTGTTAATGGAGAGAGGAATTATTCCTGATATTATTATGTGCAGAAGCAACAGAATGCTTGATGAAAAATCCATTGAAAAGCTTGCAACATACACAGGTCTTAAAAGAACTTGCATAATATCTGACAATGATGTTGATCCAGTATATGAAATACCAATAAACTTCAGAAATCAAGGTCTTGATAAAATAATTACTGATAAGTTAAATGTTAAAACAAATCAAAACACAAATTATTTTATTGACAGAGTTAATAAAATAAAACAAATAAAAGAATCTGTAGATATTGGCATCTGCGGAAAATATACAAACCTAAATGATTCTTATGTTTCTATAATTGAAGCACTCACTCATTCTTCTGCTTTGTGCAATATGAAAGCAAACATACATTATATTGATACAACAGATCTTGACATAAACAAGCTTAATAACTTAAATGGAATAATAATTCCTGGCGGTTTTGGATCAAGGGGTGTTGAAGGAAAAATCAAGGCAATAGAATTTGCAAGAAAAAATAATATTCCATTCTTAGGCCTATGCTATGGCCTGCACATGGCAGTAATTGAATTTGCAAGAAATGTGTGCGGATTGAAAGATGCAAATACCACAGAGGTAGACCCTGACACTGAACATCCAGTCATTGACATACTTAAAGGACAAGATTTGACAAAAATAGGAGGAACTATGAGGCTTGGAAGCTATAAGGCAATTCTTAAGAAAGGATCAAGAGCTCATTCTATATATCAGCAAGATGAAATCACTGAAAGGCACAGACATAGATATGAAGTAAATCCTTGCTATCACAAACTTCTTGAAGAAAATGGCATGACTATAAGTGGAAGAAGCCCTGATGGAAAGCTTGCTGAATTTATTGAAATTTCTAATCATCCTTTCTTCATAGCAACACAAGCACATCCTGAACTGAAATCAAAACTTCTTTTGCCGCATCCTTTGTTTGTTGCGTTCTTAGATGCTACAATAAAAAAACAAAAAAAATAATGCTTTACTATCTTCTCACATCTAAATCAATTATTAATTTTTCAATTCGATTGACAAAATGTCTTGCATCTTTCAATAGTTTTTCTGCAGCATCTTTTCCGGTTTCTTCTGTAACCCCATATTGTGCTGTTTCTCTCTGCCTTCTGGCATGTTGTAGCTTTTGAACATATTCTTCCTCAAGCTCTCTCGCCTGTTTCAATTTATCAAGGAACTCTTTCTCCAAAAGATTTTTTTTCACAAAGAAGACTTCAAGAGCAACTATAGTTGCTGTATGATTATCACTTTTATAGCCAATTGATGCAAGAACTGCCAATGATGCATGATACATCGCATAATAAGCTGTAATAACAACCCAGTCAAAAGCAGAAAAATCTTTCGGCAAATTCAATGCCTTCTTTGCGTCATCATTATCTCCTAATTTTAACAATATATTACTAACCATGAAATTATGGTCTGCTTTTACCAAATAACTTTGGTTAAGTCTTATGATAAATGGAGCCTTACCACACAATTCTTTTTTTTCAAAATCCTTAAGTTTTTTGTCAACATTAATCATTTAAGACACCTTCACTCAACAATGAAAAATAATTTTCAAAACCCAGAAGTATTATTCCATCCTGTTGCACTTCATGCGCAACCATTCTTGTTTTTGATTTAAGCATTTTTACAAATTCAGAAGCTGTGGTAATAAGTGATGCTATTTCTTTTCCATACTTATATCCAATTCCCCCACATTCTCGCTCTAATCGTTCTCTAACATCAAATGTGGAACTTATAATTAGTATATCAATATCACTGTGGTTCTTTTGTTCCAATCTTGCATAGCTACCAAACAAAACAACACACAGCAATTCATTTGGTGCAACTTTCTTAAGATTTTCGACAAGTTCAGTGAGTACTTTCTTCAAAACAGCATCTGTCTTTAGAAACTCGTCTGTCTTTAAGAGGCTTATTTTTTCAAGATACTTTCTTGTCATAATATTACTTAAATTCAAATTACAAACAACTGCTTTTCCAACTTGTCTTTCTTTAAATATTCCTTTACTAGCAAGCTCCTTAACATGACGATATGCTGCATCATAAGATATATTTGATTTATTTGCAATTTCTCGTATATTAAATACATTAACTAGTTCAGGCATAAAGATAGATATTATTTTTGTTATTGTAGATTCTCTTGCCATTGCAACTCTCCGATAATATTATCGGGTAATTACAAATAAAAACCTTTCGATTAGATTGTGTCAAATCATAAAGTATAACTGTATATAAAAATTAGTTTATTATCTAGAATAAAAAACAAAAAAAATTCATAAATCACATATTTTGTTTTTCCAGAGAAATTATTGTTTTCAAAAATTTTCAGATAGAACTATTTCTTAGAGTATAATTTTTTCTTTGGCTTAATCCTTTGAGTGTTTCTTCAGATTGAACACTTTCTTTTCGCAAAAGAAAGGATCATGCAACCACCGGGGTTCGAACCCGGGTCATAAGCTTGGGAAGCTCATATCCTAACCGCTAGACTATGGTTGCAATATTATATATTTAAATCTCCTTTTCTTCATTTATTTTAAACTCAATAATTCTTGCATTTTGATTTTCCTTTTTCATTAACTCTCTTAACTGCTCAGGAGTGCCTTTAAGCAAAGGAAAGGTACCATAATGCATTGGAATTACAATCTTAGGTTCAAGAAGCTTAATGGCATACACTGCTTCTTCAGGCCCCATATTAAACACACCATCAATTGGAAGCATCACAATATCTGGCTTGTAAAGATCCTTAATAACCTTCATGTCATAAAACACGCCAGTATCTCCTGCAAAATAAATACAATCCTTGAAATAAATAATAAACCCAACAGGGGTTCCCTTAGAGCAAGAATGATCTGCCTTTACAAATGTGATCCTTGTCTGTTTACACTCAATAGTTCCACCAATATTTCCGCCAATTGCAGAAACACCTTGCTTTGCAAGCTCCTGTGCAAGCTCAAACACACAAACAACATCTGCCCGAGAAGCCCTTGCAATTTCTATAGCATCTCCTAAATGATCTCCATGATCATGACTAACAATAATAATATCGGGATTAATCTTTGAAAGATCTGCATTTGCCTTTGGATTTTTAGAAATAAATGGATCTGTGAGAACCTTAACATTTTCATTATCAATCAAGAAGCAAGAATGCCCAAAATACTTAATCTTCATTATCTTTTTCCTCTTCTTCTTTCTTTTTAATTTCATTTCTCAGATCATTGATAAGTTTATAAGGCCCCATGAAGCTAACTTTACCAAGATTAAATACAACAATAACTTCATTCAAATATATCTTGAAGCTAATTCTCATTGCGGTCTCAAAACTTGTAAGAACTACCTTCTTTAATGGTTCTAGATTTAAAGTTTTAAGAATGAAAAAACTTTCTATTTTCTGTGAAAACATGTTGTTATCCTTGAAAAGATTGTTTGTGATAACGTCATTCTTATCACAATCAATTGTTATTTCAGAAAGGTTATACTGCTCACAGAATCTTTTCACATAATCAAAAACATCATCATCTATATTTATGGAAACAATATCCTCAAAGTTAAGCTCCTGCAATGCCACAACTTGCCTATCAAACACCTGCGACATGTTTGTAAAGTGAGAAATCTTTGCAGAAATTGCACTCTTCACCTTTTCTAAATCCGAAATATAAAAAGAAGCTCCTGTCTTTCCAATCTTCAGCAATGTTTGGTCTGTCTTTGACCTTTCAATAAAAAGCTGAAGATTTTTTATAATGTCATCAATATATTGTAGTTCATGACCCTGTGATTTCTTCAAAAGCTCATTGATATTTATCAATATCTTGTTTTTTAATTTTGATTCAACCACTTGCTTGCCTTTTTCTGTAAGAATATAAAAATCATCTTCTTTCTTTATTTCACCAAATGCAATAAGGTCTTTCAATGTCCTTGATAATGCTGCCTTTGCAGAATTGACACTTGAATATGTTGGAACCATTTTTGTAAGAAGATCATTATAAGAAGTTTGCTTTTGTCCAATCTGCAACAATATTGAATCTGATATTGCCATAATATATAAGATATATAATAATATTTTTAAAGACAAGCTAAATGTAATTATCACTAATTTTTGAAAAAACAACCATTTAAAAATGTTTTGCCAATAAAGAAAAATAAATAAAACTCATTTTAAAAAATGGAGGCATTTACATGGGAGATTTACCAATTGCAGCAATTGAAAGATTAATAAGGAAAGCAGGTGCTGAAAGGGTTGCAGAGGATGCGGCTGAAGAGCTTAGCAAGATTTTATGTGATGTTGCAACAGACATTTCTAAACAGGCAATTGAGCTTGCAAAACATGCAAAAAGAAAAACCGTCACTGGAGAAGATATTCAGCTAGCAACAAAGACAATGCAGTGAACAAAAATGAGAAATACAGATCTTCACATTCATACAAATTATTCAGACGGCGAACTTTCGCCATCCTCAGTTGTCAAGCTTGCAAAGAAATGCAAACTGTCTGGAATGTCAATTACTGATCATGATTCTATTTCTGGGATTGATGACGCAAGAAAAGAGATTGAAAAATCAAGCATTAAAATAATTGATGGCATTGAACTGTCAAGCCACAAAGGAGAAATTCTTGGATACTGCTTTAACAGAGACGACAGTGGACTTAACAAACTAATTCTTCAAAATCAAAAATTAAGAATAAAAAAGATAAAGGCAAGAATTGATTACTTAATTGACAAGGGTGTTGATATTTCCTTGGAGGATACGCTTGCAGAAACTTCTGCACCAATTAAAAACATTACCAGCACACACATAGCATCTGTTCTTGTAAAAAAAGGCTTTGCGAAAGATCTTCCAGAGGTTTTTGAAAAATATATACGAAACATTCCAACATCTGGCACAGGAAAGGCAACTGAAGAAAAAAAGATTATTAAAGCAATCTGCAATGCAGGCGGTGTTGCTGTTCTACCGCACCCTTGGCTGTTCAAATATCTAAGAAATAATCTTGAAGAACAGATACAAAAGCTGATGGAATATGGATTGGAAGGAATAGAAACAACTGGTTGTTATCATGATGCTGACAAGGAATTTGTTGATGATATAAAAAGAATCTCCAAAAAATATAATCTCATAGAGACAGGTGGGTCTGATTTTCATGGTTATAACTGGATTCCTGAAAATATTCTTGGAAAATATAATATTGATATAAAAGTGATCCATAAAATTGAAGAAAAAAGTAGCTATAAATAACCAAGCTTAGACAGCTTGTCTTCAGAAATGCCAGCCTCTTTTAAAAGTTGCCCAAGATAATGTGAATTAATATGGTGTGTTTTCTTAACTGTTTTTGCATCATAACCCAGAGATTTAAGTTCTGCCACAGATTTTTCTGCAAAAGTTTTTATAAAATATCTTGCTGATGCCTGCGCTATCTTTCCAAATTTTGATGAGCCAGATCTTGCAGTTCTTACGTTGGTCTTTTCAACAAAGACATCAGAACCAAACAAACTAGCTTTTTCTCTTGATCTTCCGAATGGCCTGTTTTCCTTTGGCATTATTCTTCACATTTATTTTTGAAATTATAAAATCATATGCGCTATCACACACCTCTGCAATGTTCAGTTTGTCAGTGTCAATTACACAATCAAAGACATTCAAATCCTTACCAAGTTCATACTTATAAAGTTTTTTAAATTGATCAATAGCAAACTTGTCCTTTCTTTCAATAATTTTCTTTGCTTCCATCACTGACACTTTATCCCTTAATGATAATCTTTTTGCTCTTTCTTCAAGTCCTGCATGAAGCCAGATCTTCAATCCCTTCTTTGAGATATAAGGCAATGTCCATGAATCAAAGATTATCTTGTCTTTCCTTTTTACAAGATCAAGAAGATATTTATCAAGCTTCTTGTCTAAAGAATCATCATTCTTTCTTACTTTATCTAAATTAGAAAACTCATACCAACCAAGATTTTTCTTTGTCTTTTTTATATTAAGTTTACTTTCTGTCTTATTTTGACTAAGTTGCCTTAAAAGATCTGAAGTGTGGATATATTTATATCCTTGCTTCTTCAATCTTTTAGAGAGATTTTCAATAAGATAGCTTTTACCTGAAGCTGACAGACCAGCAACAAATATGTTCATAGATAAATATACTGCGAAAGATTTTAAAAAGGTTCAATCTGCCACTTTATAAAGTTATTCAAGCAATTGACAGAAACAGGAAACAAGCCCAGTATATACTTCTTTTCTTTTGTTCTTTTCAAGTTCAAAGAAAACATGCATTATTTGATCTTTAGATATTGTGAATATATTATTTAATTTTATAATACTGTCTTCAGCAGCACCATCACTCTTGGTAATAAGAATACCATTGCTTCTAAGATTAGACGTGATTGGCAAAATAATAATATCATCTTTATAAACATTAATTATTAATGCTGGTCTCAATTTTTGACCTTTGTTACCTGTGAAAGGAACATTAACATAAACTACTTGACCTGCTTTAAATATAGTTTCTGCCATGCATTTCCCTTGTTATCATTCCATGCGTGATTCATTTTTTTTAATTGAACATTCTTAAGACTATCATCCTCAAAAGAACTATTGCCAAGGCCATGCATAACAATATATACAAGTCTTGAATTAATTCCTTTTATTTCAGGCACCAATTGTTCTGCACAAGCAATTGCCCTTTTTGAAACTAAAATTGTTGTAAAATCTTTGTTTTTCATTCAGATCACAAATTAATCTTGATATTTTTCTGCCTTGCAAAAAATTCAACGGCATTTTCAATAAGCTCAGAATAAGATTGTCTAGGATGTGTCTTATATTCTTTCAAAATATTAACATCTGACTTAGAAATCCTTACTGTAACATATCCTTTTTTCATAACTCATCACTATATAACTAATTATATAATATATAACTAGTTATAAATATAAATATTTTCTTTTAATTGTTTTTACCATCAAGTATTGCGAAAGATTTTAAAACACCTTGATTTACAAATAGATTATGTAATTTGGAGGTTATTGTTATGAACATTAATACATTATCAAAATCACTTAATTCTAAGCAATTAGCATATGTTAATTTAAAACTTAAAGATCCAAAGAATGGTGAATATCTTCTTTGTGTGTTCCATCTTCTCCCAGGCGGAAAGCTCAATATTCTTCAAGCTGCAACAGAGATTGCTGCAGAATCATCAACAGGAACAAACTTCAAGGTAAATACTGAAACCAAGTTTTCAAGAGAAATGAATGCTTTGGTTTACAAGCTTGATCTTAAGAAAAACCTAGTATGGATTGCATATCCCTGGAGATTGTTTGACAGAAAAGGAAATATACAAAACATCTTGACTTATATTGTCGGGAATGTCCTTGGAATGAAAGAAGTAAGTGCACTTAAGCTTTTGGATGTATGGTTCCCTCCAGCAATGCTTGAACAGTATGATGGGCCAAGCTATACAATTGACGACATGAGAAAATATCTTGGAGTTTATAATAGACCAATACTAGGAACAATCATTAAACCAAAGATGGGATTAACATCTGCAGAATATGCAGAAGTGTGCTATGATTTCTGGATAGGCGGTGGTGACTTTGTAAAGAATGACGAACCACAGGCAAACCAGGATTTTTGTCCTTATGACAAGATGATTAAACATGTCAAAGAGGCGATGGATAAAGCAGTTAAAGAGACAAAAAAAAAGAAAATTCATTCATTCAATGTTTCTGCAGCTGATTTTGATACAATGATTGAAAGATGCGAGATGATAAGAAATGCAGGATTTGAGAAAGGCAGTTATGCATTCTTGATTGATGGAATTACTTCTGGATGGACAGCTGTCCAGACATTAAGAAGAAGATATCCTGATGTTTTCATACATTTCCATAGAGCTGCACACGGGGCATTTACAAGAGAAGAAAATCCATTTGGCTTCTCTGTCCTTGTTCTTTCTAAGTTCGCAAGATTGGC
>Ga0172368_10007791_pt1 | contig 11068 bp, 6 predicted proteins | sample Lak11m_FD_114540 | JGI IMG/M metagenome (GOLD analysis project Ga0172368, IMG submission 114540) | Freshwater microbial communities from Kabuno Bay, South-Kivu, Congo - kab_022012_11m | ecosystem: Environmental > Aquatic > Freshwater > Lake | place: Democratic Republic of the Congo: South-Kivu...
CCGCCGCCGGCCTGCCCTTCACCGTGCGCGCTTACCAGCGGGAGGCGATGGAAGTGTTCCATGCCGGCGCCGCGGCGCGCGGCGGCAGCGGGTGCATTGTGCTGGCCTGCGGCGCCGGCAAGACCATCGTGGGCATGGTGGCGATGAGCGCGCTGCAGACCTCCACCCTCATCCTCTCGCCCAATACCGTCGCCGTGCGCCAATGGATCGACGAGCTGCTCGATAAAACCACGCTGACCGCCGAGGAAGTCGGCGAATATACCGGGCTGCAGAAGCAGATCCGCCCGGTGACGGTGAGCACCTACCAGGTGATGACCTATCACAAGCGCAAAGGGCAGGGGAATGGCGGGGAGTACCCGCATTTCGGCCTCTTCGACGCGCGCAATTGGGGATTGATCATCTACGACGAGGTGCACCTGCTGCCCGCGCCGGTCTTCCGCATCACCGCCGAGCTGCAGGCGCGGCGGCGGCTCGGGCTTACCGCCACGCTGGTGCGCGAGGACGGGCGCGAAGATGACGTCTTCTCCCTCATCGGCCCGAAGAAGTGCGACGTGCCGTGGAAGGACCTGGAACGGCAGGGGTGGATCGCCACCGCCTGCTGCCATGAGGTGCGTATACCGCTGGCGGACGAGCAGCGGATGGAATACGCGCTGGCCGCGCAGCGGCTGAAATATTCCGTGGCGGCGCAGAATTCCCGCAAATTCGATGTCGTCGATGCATTGCTGGATCGGCACGCCGGCGCGCAAACACTGATCATCGGCATGTATCTGGAGCAATTGGATCGCATCTCCGGGCGCCTGGGCATCCCGCTCATCACCGGGAAGACGCCGGTCCGGCAGCGCGAACGGCTTTATGATCGCTTTCGCTCCGGCGAGATTCCGCACCTGATCGTGTCGAAGGTGGGCAATTTCAGCATCGATCTGCCCGACGCGCAGGTGGCCATCGAAATCTCCGGTACCTTCGGCAGCCGCCAGGAGGAGGCTCAGCGTCTCGGGCGCATTCTCCGCCCCAAGCGCGACGGCTCGCCCGCGCACTTTTACACCGTCGTCACCCGCGATACCGTCGATCAAACCTTCGCCGCCAACCGCCAGCGCTTCCTCACCGAGCAGGGATACGCCTACGAGATTATGTATGAGGATGAAGTGCTGGTGTAAATAGTCGGAAGATTGGAAGGATAGAGAAACGTCCATGACCTCCAAGACTGCCGTGATACACGATAATATCCCCATCATCGAAACCGCCAATGCCGCCGAGCTGGACCATCTTCTTGCCGACCCGGCGGTAGGCGGCGCCATTGTGCGGCGTCTGGCGCCGACGGTGGCGCTGATCGACCCCGCGAAGATCGAGTTGCTGACGGCGCGGCTGCTCAAACTCGGACATCTGCCCAGGGTGGTGGCGAAATGAAGAGTTATACAAAGCCCAGCTTTCACCTGTGTTTTACGAAAGAGCATCTGGAGTCCATCGCGACTGATGTGCTGCTCTCTATCAGCCGGCTCTGGGGTGGAAAAGGCAACGAATCCAGAGCCTCCTGTGTTCGACGCGTCCTGAACGGGTTGATGGATGCCTCCGCCATGCGCGCCGCAATGACCGGACATGATGCGGAGACCAGGGCAGCCCTCGCCGTTATCAAGGAACACTGCGGCGCGATTCGGGCGGGAACGCTGGAAGCGATCATGCTGGCCTATGGATATCCCATCACCCACACGGATTCCGAATACGGTTATGGGCATGATGCTTCACGGTATGCCGCGAAACTGATAAACCGGGGATTTCTGCTTTGCGAGACGTATGACTCGATGTATCATTCCTACGGGAGATACAGCGGCGTAAATAAAACGGACTCGGTCTATACCGATGAGCGCCTCCTCGCATACATCGATTGGCCGGTCAAGGTACAGCCGTTGCCTCTCTCGCCGGTGACGATCGAATCGGCTACCACCACGCTGCGCCGCCCGCAGCACGTGCTCCTCGACCTTATGGCGATCATACAGGCGCTGGTAGATATGAAGGGATTGTCGTTGAAGATGTCCGGTGAAGTCCGGCTGGGGGATCTCCGCCAGTTCAGGAAGCGGCTGTCCTGGACGGAGGATCAAGCCTTCAGCGGCCGCAAGTTCCCGCGGATTGCGGAGGCCTTTATCACCACGCTGGAGCGTTGCGGAGTTTTGCAGTCCTTCGGTGAAGTCCTCACCTTATCGCTGACGCCGGAAGAATTCGCGCAAATGCCTTTGCCGCGGCAGGTGTCATTGCTGGCGACCGGCTTTATTGCGAATGAACGGTGGAACGAAAAAGACGATACCTTTAGCTATTATATGTCGCCATTGCTCACCGCGCGGACTATTTTTTTTCACAGCCTGCGCGCGCTGCCGGCGAGCGGGCAGTTTTATGCCCTGGATGCCTTTGTCGAGGCTGTTTACCATCGGCTTGAAGACATGTTGGATTTCATGTCGATTCATGATCACTCCAGACCGAGTCGGTATGGCCTGAAAGAACCGGAGTATCAGGCGGCGCTCCGGGAATGGCGGCGGAAAAATATGCCGCGCCTGGTATCGTCTGCTACACCGGTGGTCGAGGCAATCCTTACCGGTTGGCCCTACTGGCTGGGCTTGATCGAGCTGGGCACGCTCGCGGAGGGCAGTCCCGCCTTGCGCCTGACCGAGCTGGGGGAGGCCATCTTTGCTGATGACGGCAGCGCGTCGTCCTGGAATGCCGCTTCGATTGAGCCGGACTCCGGCCGTCCCGCCTGGGTGGTGCAGCCGAATTACGATATCGTCGTCTACCTGGAAGCTATCTCGCCCGCGCAACTCGCCTTTCTCGAACAGCACGCGGAGCGCCGGCAGATGGAAACGCACACCGCCCATTACCGGTTGACGCGAGAATCCGTCTACCGCGGTCTGGAAGGCGGCGCCACCTTCGAGGATATGTTGGCCACCCTGCGGGACGGCGGGCAGGCCGACCTGCCGCAAAACGTGGATCGTGAGTTGCGCGAATGGGCGGAACAGCGCAAGCGAATGACCATTCGCACCAGCGCGCGGCTGATCGCCTTCCCCACCCCGGAGACGCGAAGCCTGGCCATGGAGGCCGGCCTGGAAGGCGCGCCGGTCGGCGAGACATACGTGCTCGTCAAAGAGGGCGCGCAAATCAAGGCGGCGCTGAAGTCGGTGTTCGGCCTCCAGGCCATCCCGACCATCGACTATACGCAACCCCCCGCCAAATGCCTTCTTATCGAAGAAGACGGCACGCTGAAGCTGGAAAAGGATACCGGCGACCTCCTGATCCGCGGCCAGTTGGCGCGTTGCGCGGAGCCGGTGGATGCCGCTCACTGGCGAATCACGGCGGCATCGCTCAAAGCGCTGCGCAAGGCGGGAGGAACGCCGGGCATGTTGCTCGCTTTCCTCAGAGCTCGCGCGGAGCACGACGTACCCGCGATGCTGGAGATCGCTATCGGCAACACCCTCGGCGCGCGCGATGTCGTTCAGGCCGAAACCGTTTTTTTGCTGCGGGTGACTGATAAGAAGCTCTACACGGCGATAACCACTAGTCCATCGCTTAAGCCCTTCCTGCTTGACGTGCCCGGTCCCGATACCATCGCCGTCAGCCTGGCGCGGTTGGAGGAATTCAAGGCAAAATTGGACTGGCTCGGTGTCAAGCTCGCGCCGTTCACCCCGGTAGAAAATCGTCCCGACTGGCGGCAAACCGTGCGCGACGCAAAAATCGGGCAACGCCAGCGGTACCGCTATTGAATGGTTGCCGCCTACCCCATAATGGCGTAAAATATAACCGTCCGGGGAACCTGGAATCCGGAATCTATTGACCGCCGGCAGCGCCGGAGATTCAACCTCATTTAGTATTCTCGGGTAGATAAAATGCAACCTCTAATGAATGCCTCCTGCCCGTGCGGCAGCGGACTCAAATACAAGCGATGTTGTTTCTCCAGCGCCCCCGCGCAATCTCTCCGCATGGTGAACTGGCGGGAAATCAGCCTTGCCGAGGAAGTGAAGCATATCCGCGCCTGCGCGCTGGCCGGCGAAATGCACACCGTCACGCGAATACCACTCTTCCTTTTCTCGACGGAAACCGGCGCTGCCTGGATGCTCGATCTGGAAGACCGCTTCGCCGCCCGTATCATGTCCGAATGCCTGCCGCTCGAAGTGACGATCGACGATAACGTAAAAAACTTCAGTATTGCCTGGCCCGGAACCTACAGCGTGCTTGGCCCCGCCTTTGTCTTCACCGATAAATCGGGAAAGGTTTCTACATTCATGGATTTTCCGGTTCGAGCTATTAAGAAAGCGGAACGCATGGCAAGGCAAGCTAAATAAGATGTTTTGACGGCATAATGTTTCGTAGGGGCGAAGGGCCTTCGCCCCGTCACAATAACCGTTGACTATCATGGGGCGAAAGCCCTTCGCCCCTACGAACCCGAGCATGAGCACGAACGATGACCTTTTCAACATCTCAACACTCACGGCAGTGGACCGAGACACTGCGGCAGGCCTGCTATCCGAATAACCCGCGCTTGCCGGAATTGGCCGAACAGGCCGTTCGGGAGTGCCCGCACGATCCGGATGTGCTTTACCTGGCGGCGGTGGCCGCCCTGCTCACGGAGCGTCCGGGACGGTGCGTGCGCTACCTGCAGCGATATGACAAATATTATTATTCCGACGAGCATACCGATTTACTGCGCGCGTTGGCTATGGCGCAGCAGGGACAAATGACCGGCGCCCTCGCTTTGCTGCGCGGCGCCGGTTTAATTTCCCCCGAGCAGGCGTTATACTGGTTTACCGGCAACCTGCTGCTCCGCTCCTGGTGCTACGATTGGTTGCGCGCCGTCTATGAGTATAAGCCGCCGGTGGCTAAACCGAAGGAGCGCCAGGCGCCCGCGCGCGCCGGCAGGCCGGCAAAAAATGAGACGAAACCCTCCAGGCCGGAACCCGCCGTCCCGCTGCCAGAGCTGCCGGAGCTGCCGCGCTACGAGCCGGAAATCACCCTCCGTTTTGAGCTTTCCAATGCGGACGCCATACGCTGGGACAGCCCGGGGCAGGCCGGCGAAGACCTGGACTGGTTTCGTATTCGCGCCGCATTCGCGCACCTGGGCTTGCTCCAGGGCTTCGACGAATTGCTCTGCCTCCCGCTGCTCCACCAGGTTGAAACATACTGGTATCAGGTGGAGACCGCGCGCAAGGTATTGAAATCATTTCGCGGACGGGTGCTGCTCGCCGACGAAGTCGGACTGGGTAAAACCATCGAGGCGGGTATGGTGTTGAAGGAGTATCTGCTGCGCGGGATGGTGGAGCGAGTGCTGATCCTCACGCCCGCCTCGCTGGTGGGGCAATGGCAGGAAGAGATGGCCACCAAGTTCGACATTCCCTGCGCCACCAGCTATGACGGCCTGCTGAAATCAAATCCCGCCGCTTTTTGGGCGCAGCCGCGCGTGATCGCCTCGCTGGCCACCGCCCGCCGCCAGGAACATTTCGACCGGCTGGCGCAGCAGAACTACGATCTGGTCATCGTCGATGAAGCCCACCATCTGAAGAACCGCGCTACCCGGAATTACAAATTGGTCGATGCCCTGCAAAAGCGTTTCCTGCTGCTGCTCTCCGCCACCCCGGTGCAAAACAGCCTGGTGGAGCTCTACAACCTGCTGACGCTGCTGAAGCCGGGCATCTTCAATACGGAGAAGGAATTTCGCGCCGCTTACATGACATATGGGAAACCGCGCGTGCCCGCCAACCGCGAGCGGATGCACGACCTGATGCGGGACGCGATGATCCGCAACACCCGCGCATTGGTCGATGTGCGCCTGCCCGCCCGCCACGCCGCCACCCTCCGCCTGGAGACCGAGGGAGAGGAACGGGACTGCTACCGGACGCTGGATGCCCTGGTGAGGGAAACCCATGCCGCCGCCCCCGGACATCACCGCCTGGCGCTGCACCACCTGCTGAGCGCTGCCGGCTCCTCTCCCGCCGCGGCCGCCGCGGCGATCCACCGCTTTGACGGGCGGGGAGACGGCCGCTGGCGAGAACTTCACCAGCGCTACAACACAATCTCGCGCGGCGTGAAGGAAAACGCGCTGCTGGAGCTGCTGCGGCGCAATCCCGACGAGAAGACCATGGTTTTCACGCATCACCGCGAGACGCTGCAGCATCTGGACGGCCTTATGCGCGAGCATGACATTCCCTTCGCCCGTTTCGACGGATCGATGTCCGGCCCGGAAAAGGACGCGGCCATCGATACGTTCCGCGCCCGGGCGCCGGTGCTGCTCTCCACCCAATCCGGCGGTGAAGGACGCAACGTGCAGTTCTGCAATACGCTGATCAATTTCGACCTGCCGTGGAATCCGATGGCCATCGAGCAGCGCATTGGCCGCATTCATCGCATCGGGCAGGAACGAGAGGTGTTCATCTTCAACCTGGTGGCGGGGGAAACGCTGGAGAGCGAGGTGCTGCGCATCCTTGATGAGAAGATCAATATGTTCGAGCTGGTGGTCGGCGAGATCGACTCCATCCTGGGCGAGCTGGATGAGGAGCAGGATTTCGCCGAGACCGTCTTCACCACCTGGGTGGAAACCACCGAGCATCACCGCGTCGCCGCCTTCACCGACCTGGGCGAGCGCATATTGATGGCCAAACGGCAATATGAGACGACCAAGGTGCTGGATGACGAGTTGTTCGGCGATGAATTCGAAGCGGGATAACCATGAACCAATTGCAGCATTTCATGAGCATGGTATTGGAAAAGCATGAGGCGGCGGTGGAGATTATCGAGCCCGACGGGCTGGAAGTGCTCGTCCCGCCTCCCGTGCAGCGGGCGCTGTCCATCCCCGAGCTGGCGCGCCTGGGCTTCGGCGCCGAGCTGCCGGCCAACGCCCGGCGCGTCAGTCTCGATATCGACCTGCTGGAGCGGCTGAACGGCCTGCTGGGAGAGGAAGGCCGCCAGGCCCGGCTGGTGCTCCCGCTGGATAATCCGCCGCCCAGTCACCCGGAGCGCATGCTGGAGCATGCCTTGGAGCTGCGCAATGCCGTGTACCGCCTGCGGGGAGTTGCGCCGGCGTGGACACGTTATCTGATCCTGCGATTCCGCTATACCGCCATCTCCGATGAAAAACGCGACGGGATGCTGGATTTTGGGTGGAATCTGGCCAACCGGGCCACGCTGGACGACATGCTGCCGGCCCTGCTGGCGGGAGTGGAGGCGCGGGCCGCGACCCATCCCCCGCCGCCGGCGCTGCCGGACTTCCCTTGGAAGCAGCAACAATTGCCCGCGCTGCTGGAGCGCGCCTTGCTGCCGCGCCTCCGCCGCCGGTTGGAGGGCTTCTTTTCCGGTATGGCGCGCCGGCAGGAAAGAGACCTGCAGCGCCTTTTCGCCTACCACCACGACCTGCGGCAAGAGGCCGCCGCCCGCCTAGCCGCCCTGACCGCCCGCGAGGAGCTGACCGACAAACACCAGGCCGACCAGGCGCGCGAGCGCCAGCGGCTGGAGGCGATTGCCCGCGAATACCAGGCAAAAGTCAACGACGCGCGCCGTAAATATGCCATGAAGGTCGAGCTGGAGTGGCTGCAGACGCTGGAGCTGGTCATGCCGGTGCAGCGCTTCACCGTGCACATTAAACGCCGCAAAGGCGAGCGCAACATCCTGCTGGACTGGAATCCGCTGGCCCGCCAACTGGACCAGGCCCCGTGTGAATACAGTTACACCTGGGAGCGCCCGCGCGAAGTGTGCGACCACGCCTTGCACCTGGTCAGCCCCGCGGCGCACGGCCCCTGCCCCGACTGCGGCAAGCCCTATTGCCGCGCCTGCCACCCGACCGCCTGCCCGCGCTGCGTCTCCGCCCAACGAGAAGCGGAAAGCAGCCCGGCGCCGGCGTAAGCTCAAATATGAAATTTTTATGAAAAACGTTGCAACCGATCTCTCCCCGCCGCGTATCTTCTATAAGCTGATATTATCAGGGAGGTAAGCGGTAATGCGCGTGATGTTCATCTGTATCGGGTTGCTGCTGGCGGGTTGCGTATGGTCGCAGGCGATTGACCTACCGGCGGCGGCGAGCGCGCCGGAAGTGACGATCGATATTCCGCGCCCGGCGCCGGAGCTCTGGCCCGACTTGCTGGTGGTGGCGGATAACGCTGATGACGACGCGAAAATCGTGCGCTATATCCCGATCAATCATCTGGATATCCGGGCACTGTCCCTGGCGCTCGGTGGTTCGTATATCGACCTCAGGCCGCTGTATTTCGGCAACGGCGGGCAAGGACCCGCTCGGCAAGGCCAGAACGGCGGCCTCGATCGCAACGCCCCACTGTCACCCTTCGTGCCGCCCGGCGTAAGGGATATCCTCGGCCTGCAGCGGTAACATAATATATAAGCTTTTATGCTTTCCTCCCACGCCGCCCGGTATGGGGGTTTCGGGCGGCGTGGGGGGAATTATTTATCAATCACCGCTCGTTTTGCGTCGGATACTACCAGCCTGGCGAGCAGTTGCTCCTCCAGCCAGATATGCTCACGGGATCGCTCCGCCAGCGCCGTCAGTCGCTCGCGCATCTTCCGGTAGGCCGCGCAGTGCTTCATCTCCAGCTCGATGCTGTTCAATATGTTGTTATTGAGGATTGTCGGGGTATAATGCAGGCGCTAAAGTGCCTGCAAAACCGCTGATCTGCGCTAATCTGCGGTGATCCGGCTTTTTTCGTCTTTCCCGGGAACAAACGGCGCGCCTTCGCCGTCATACGGTTGAACCAATCTTTCGTAAAGGATGACGCCCATGAAACTCGCATCCCTCTTTGCGGTCGCTCTCCTCGCCCTCGCCCTCCTTTTGCCGGCTTTCGGCCAGGGGGAGACGGCGCAGACCATTCGCCGGCAGGCGCGAGACCAGCAGCAAAAAGGCAACTGGAAGGATGCCTGCGACCTCTACACGCAGCTCCTCCTCGATCCGCGCGGCGATCCTGCGCAGGCCGGCAACGATCTGCGTTCGGCGGTCGAGTGCCTCGATGAGCTCGGTAGCATTAACGAGTTCGATGAGGTGGTCGAGAAGGCCGTCGCCGCCCAGCCGGAAAACTGGCGTGTCTTCCACGCCGCGGCCCGCCTTTACCTGGATGTGGAGGACTACGGCTACCTCGTCTCCGGCAGGTTCGAGCGCGGATATCACCGGGGAGGCGGCGAACAGGCTCAAGCGATTGAGCGCGATCGCGCCCGCGCCCTCCAGCTCGAGCTGCGCGCCATCGCGCTGGGGAGCGGCGCGGACGCGGGCAGTCGAGCGGGCATGTACCACCAATTGGCCGACATCACGGCATACCGGCGGCTCGATGACCAGTCATGGCGGCTGCAGTATCTCACCGATCTCGACACGCTGCCGGATTACGAGCTGGGATACGGCTACTATGGCGAATCATCGGGCGCGCCGGTAGATGCGGACGGCAACCCCGTCTACTACCGCCTGCCGGAAACCTGGGATGCCGCGGCGAACGACGGCGAGCGCTGGCGGTGGGCGCTTTCCATGGCGGCGGCGAACAACCCCGGCTTCGCACCGGAAGCCCAATATGCCTTCGCCGAATTCCTTTACGGCCAGTTCGACGCGCGCACCATGGCCGGCTATGACTGGTTCCGCGCGGCGGACGAGGAGACCGAAAAGCCCGGCCCATACGCGCTGCAGACGCTGAAGGAAAACGAGACCATCGCCCGCCTGGCCACCGGCGTCCGCCGCTTCACGCTGCCCGACGAGTTCAACTACATCAAAATCTATCAGCAGCTTGCCGGCGGGCGCGGCAACCTTCGCGATGAGGCCAATCTGACGCTCGGCGTCATCTTCACCGACCGCCGCCAGTACGACCGCGCGGTGGAATACTTCAAGCGCGTCGGCGGCGACGGGTACGAAAAGCGCGAGGCTAAAGAACAAATCGAGCAGATCCTCGGCAACCGGGGGCAATTCGGCCCGGTGATGACGCAGCCCGCCGGCAAGGGCGCTACCGTTGAGTACCGCTTCCGCAACGGGAAGAAGGTCAGCCTCACCGCCCGCCCCGTCGATACGCAAAAGCTGCTCGCCGACGTGCAGGCCTACATCAAGGCGAAACCCGAGCACGTCGAGTGGGAAAAGGCCAACATCTCCGACCTCGGCTACCGGCTGGTGACGGAGAACCAGACGAAATACCTGGGAAAAACCGTCGCCGCCTGGGAGGAAAAGCTGGAGCCGCGCCCGGGCCACTTCGACCGCATCATCACGCTGCAGACGCCGCTGAAGCAGGCGGGCGCCTACCTCCTCACCGCGAAGATGGACGGCGGCAATACCTGCCACATCGTGCTGTGGGTGGCCGACCTGACCATCGTCAAGAAATCCCTCGGCGAGAATACCCTCTACTATGTAGCCGACGCCGTCACCGGCCGGCCCGTGGCGGATGCGCGGGTGAATTTCTTCGGCTACCGCTCCGAATGGGTGGACGAACGCAAAGGCGGCGGCGGATATTACCGTTTCCCCACCAAAAGCTCCACCGGCGTCACCAATGCCGACGGCCTGCTGACCGTGCCCAGTGATACGAAGGAGAGTTACAACTGGCTCATCGTCGCCAAAACCGGCGCGCGCCTGGCCTATCTCGGCTTCACCTCCGCCTGGCGGAGCGATCGTTACGACGAGGAATATAACGCGAAGAAATCCTTCATCATCACCGACCGCCCCGTCTACCGACCCGGCCAGACGGTGAAGTTCAAGGTCTGGACGAACACCGCGAAATACGATCAGGAGGGGAAGAACCCCTTTGCCGGACAGCGGTACTCCGTGGAAATCCGCAGTCCGCGAAACGAAAATGTTTTCAACCAGGCCTACACGACCGACAACTACGGCGGCTTCGACGGCGAATTCACCCTGGAAGACGAGGTGACGCTGGGCGTCTATCACATCAACGCCGCATTCGGGGACAGTTATTTTCGCGTGGAGGAATACAAAAAGCCGGAGTTCGCGGTGACGATAGACGCGCCGGTAGAGCCGGTGATGCTCGGCGAGAAGATCACCGCCACCATCACCGCGAAGTATTACTTCGGCGCGCCGGTGACCGGGGCGAAGGTCAAATACAAGGTGCTGCGCACGAGC
>Ga0172368_10007793_pt1 | contig 11067 bp, 10 predicted proteins | sample Lak11m_FD_114540 | JGI IMG/M metagenome (GOLD analysis project Ga0172368, IMG submission 114540) | Freshwater microbial communities from Kabuno Bay, South-Kivu, Congo - kab_022012_11m | ecosystem: Environmental > Aquatic > Freshwater > Lake | place: Democratic Republic of the Congo: South-Kivu...
ATGCAGGAGCAGGGGCAGTGCCCCTTGCCCTTCGGAAGGCCGCCGAGGAGGAACGCGATGTCACGGAAAGCGACAGGAGGAGGGGGCCGAGTCGCGCCGAAGTACGCGGCATCCTGTGCCACGACCCTGGGAGCACTGCCATGAACACAGACACACCATTGTCACCCGAGGAACTCGATCGCGACCGCCGTCTCGCCTGGTTTCGGGCCGCCCGCTTCGGTATGTTCATTCACTGGGGCCTCTATTCGCAGTTGGGGCGCCACGAGTGGGTCATGAACCGTGAGCGCATACCCCTGAGCGACTATGAGCCCTTTGCCGACACCTGGAAACCCCGCCGAGGGTGCATCAGGGACTGGGCCCGCCTCGCAAAGGCCGCGGGTATGCGCTACATGGTGATGACGACGAAGCACCACGAGGGCTTCTGCCTGTTCGACTCGCATCTGACCGACTACTGCGCCACGAAACACGGACCGGGTCGGGATCTGGTTGCGGAGTATGTGGAGGCTGCCCGGGCCGAGGGTCTCCGCGTCGGCTTCTACTACAGCATGATGGACTGGCACCACCCTGACGGCGCGCTGTGCAAGACCGACGAAGCGGCGCGCCGCAGGTTCGTGGATTACATCCACGGGCAGGTGCGCGAGCTCTGCACGAACTACGGGAAGCTCGACATCATGTGGTACGACGTGTCCTGGCCCCTCGACGTCGAGGGCTGGGAATCCGCCCGGATGAACGCGATGGTCCGCTCGCTTCAGCCGGACATCATCATCAACAACCGCTCGCAGCTTCCTGAGGATTTCGGCACGCCCGAACAGCACATCACGCCCGAGAAGAGCGGGAGGATGTGGGAAGCCTGCATGACGTTCAACGAGTCATGGGGCTACACACCGATTGACAAGAAGTGGAAGTCCGCCTGGGATGTGATCGCCATGCTGCGTCAGTGCGCCGCAGGAGGAGGCAACCTGTTGCTGAACATCGGCCCGACGCCGGAGGGCAACGTGCCTCCGCCGTGCGGAGCGGTGCTCGAGGATGTCGGCGGCTGGCTCCGAAAGTACGGCGAGACCATCTATGACGCTACCGACCCCGTGGCGCAGGAGTGGATGATCACGGGTGCGTTCACTAGGAAGGGGGACTGCCTGTATTTCCACTGCAACCGCTGGCCTGGGAAGGAACTGGCGATCGGCGGCCTGGTCTGCAAGATCACCGGCGCTCGGATCGTCAACGGACCCGAGCTGCTGTTCGAACAGGTGCGCGATCGCCTCGTGCTCCGCGGGATGACCGAGTTCCCGCCGGACTCGCGCTGTACGCCGATAGAGCTGCGCTTCACCGGCGAACCGCGGCAGGCGCTGGGCGCAGGTCACGTGCTGATCGGCGAAGACCCATGGAGGAAGACCGAGAAGTAGGGTAGCATCAAGTCGGGCGGGCCGCCCCCGGCGCATACGAGTCTGAGCGGCGGCCCGCCACGACCGACCCAACCAGACGCCGCTCCCATGCCCCATCAGATAGAGGCACCGATACTCGCGAACCGCAAGGTCGGGCCTCAGCACTACCGGCTCACCTTGCGCGCGCCGATCATCGCGGAAGAGGGCGGGCCTGGCCAGTTCGTGCAGTTGCTCTATGGGTGGCGCGACCGCCCGGCCATGCGCCGTCCATTCAGCATCTTCAAGACGGACAGAGCCCCCGGCACTTTCGATATCATCTACCTCGTTCGTGGCCCGTTCACCAAGGGTCTGGCCGAGCTTCCAGCGGGAGGCACAGTCTCCGTCGTCGGACCGCTTGGCAACTCGTTCGCGCCGGACCCTGGGGCCGAGGGCCTGCATGTGCTAGCGGCGGGGGGAGTCGGCGCCCCGCCCCTGCGCTTCCTGGCTGAACGCCTGATGCTCAGCCTTCCGTCGGAGCGCCTTGTCGTCATCAACGGCGCGCGCACGCGGGAGATGCTTGTGGCGGCGGATGACTTCGCGTCGCTGGGTCTCGAGCCGCTCATCTGCACCGATGACGGAAGCGCCGGGTTCAAGGGAACCGTCCTGGACGCCCTGCGCGCCGTGTCGGCCACTCGGCGCGTCGCGTGCGTCTATGCGTGCGGCCCGGAACCCATGCTTCGAGCCGTCGGCGACCACTGCGCCTCGGCCGGCATCCCGTGCCGGTTGTCGGTGGAGACGGTTATGCTCTGCGGCGTCGGGGTGTGCATGGGCTGCGTCGTGAAGCTCCGTTCGGGCGATGGCGCGCCGGGCTACACCTACGCTCGGGCCTGCGCCGACGGCCCTGTGTTCGACGCGGAGGACATCGTGTGGGAGTGACCCAGCCGGTACGCGTTGCCGTGGTACAGATGGACGTAGCGATGGGCCGAATCGAGGCCAATCTGCAGCGCGTGCTGGAACGGCTCGTCGAAGCGCGGCATTCCGGAGCTCGACTGGTCGTCTTCCCCGAATGCGCGCTGTCGGGTTACTGCTTCGCCAGCGCAGAGGCGGCCCGTCCGTACGCCCTACCTGCCACGCAGACTGACCACGCCGGTCTCGCGAAGCCCCTGCAAGGCGGGCCGCTCGCGGCGTTCGCGGAGGCGTGCTCCTCGTCCGGGATCGTCGGCGTGCTGGGCTTCCTCGAAGCCGGCGCGAGTGGATCGCTGTTCAACTCCGCGCTGGTGGCCGGGAACGGGCTCGTGCGGCCTCTGGTCTATCGGAAGACACACCTGCCGCTGCTGGGAGTGGACCGCTTCGTGGTCAGAGGCGACGACCTTCCGGTCTTCGAAACAGGCATCGCTCGGATCGGCGTGCTGATCTGCTACGACGTCCGGTTGCCCGAGCCGGCGCGGGTGCTGACCCTTCGCGGAGCAGATGTTCTGGCACTGCCCACCAACTGGCCCGATGGGGCTGAGACCGCGCCGGAGTACGTGCTACGCGCCCGGGCGCGTGAGAACCGAATCTACGTTGTCGCAGCAAACCGCGTCGGCGCCGAGGAAGGAAGCCGCTTCATAGGGCGGAGCCAGATCGTGGCCCCTGACGGATCGGTGCTTGCCTGGGCAGGCGCCGAAGAGGAGATCATCCTTGCCGACATAGATCCGTGCGTCGCGCGCACAAAGCGCGTGGTGATCCGCCCGGGCGAGTTTGAGCAAGACACGGTCGGTGACAGGCGCCCCGAGCTGTATGGGGATCTGGCGCGATGAAGCCTGACGTGTCGGTTCAGATCGGGCCCCTTCGCCTGAAGAACCCCGTGGTCACCGCTTCGGGCACGTTCGGTTTCGGCAGCGAGTGGGACGGGTTCTACGACCTCGGCATCCTGGGTGCGATCACGGTGAAGGCCGTCACTGTGAAGCCGCGGCTCGGAAACCCCATGCCGCGCACCGTTGAGGTCACAGGGGGCATGCTGAACGCCATCGGTCTCCAGAATCCGGGTCTCGAGGCGTTTATCGTGGAGAAGATGCCCTACCTCCGCAGATTCGACTGCCCTGTGATCGTCAACATCGCGGCCGACACCATCGGGGACTTCTGCATTCTGGCCGAGCGGCTCAGCGAGGTCGACGGCGTAGCGGCGTTGGAACTGAACATCTCCTGTCCGAACCAGGCCTGCGGAGGGATCGAGTTCGGAGTCGACCCCGACCTGACGCGCGAGGTGATCGGATCCGTCAGGCGGCTGACGAGGCTGCCGGTCGTCGCGAAGCTCTCGCCGAACGTCACCGACATCCGTGTCATAGCGCGAGCCGCCGTTGACGGCGGAGCCGACGCGCTCTCGCTCGTGAACACTTACGTCGGCACGGCGATCGACGCCCGTACGCGCACGTTTCGTCTCGCGAATCGGACGGGCGGCCTTTCCGGAGCGTGCATCAAACCGCTCGCTCTATTCGCCGTGTGGAGGGTCAGGCAGGCCGTCGCCGTTCCCATCATCGGCATGGGCGGGATCATGAGCGCCACCGATGCGATCGAGTTCCTACTGGCGGGTGCATCCGCCGTCGCGCTTGGAACGGCTAACTTCATCAACCCCAGGGCCGCAGTCGAGGTGATCGCAGGGATCGAGGACTACCTGGTGGAACAGGGCGTCGGATCGGTTGCCGAGATCGTCGGGACCGTCCAGCCCTGCCGGTAACGTTGGTCGGCGACGCGGGGCGGTTCCCGGCACTCCGTTCACGGGACTTTCGCCTTCTGTGGGCCGGCCAGACGATTTCAGTCGCCGGCACTCAGATGCAGAATGCCGCAATCCTCTGGCACCTGCACTCCCTGACCGGATCGGCAGCTGCCCTGGGCATGTTGGGTCTCTACCGCATGATCGCGATCGCCACGTGCTCGTTCGTTGGCGGGGCCATCGCGGACACGGCCGACCGGCGGCGGGTACTGATCGTGACTCAGACGCTCATGTGCCTTACCGCGGCGGCGCTCGCCTTGCTCACCGCGACACACCGGACCACGGCGGCTACGATCTACGTGGTCGTTGCCCTTGGGGCTACGCTGGCATCATTCGCCAACCCCGCACGGCAGGCCCTCGTGCCGAACCTTGTGCCGCGCGAGCACTTCGGAAACGCCGTCTCGCTCACATCCATATCGCACCAGATTGCCGGCATCGTTGGCCCAACGGCCGCAGGCATCCTCATCGGCTACGGCAACCTGTCCGCCACGTACTGGGTGAACGCCGCCTCATTCACCGCGGTCATCGGCGCGTTAGTGGCCATGCCGCCCTACCCCGTTGATGTCGGGGGCGAGCCGCCCCCGGACCGCAGCATGCGGGCCGCCCTCGACGGCTTCCGGTTCGTGTTCCGGACCCCGGTCCTTGCCTGGACCATGGTCCTCGACTTCCTCGCGACCTTCTTCTCATCGGCCTCCGCGTTGCTTCCTATCTTCGCCACCCAGATCCTGCGAGCGGATGCTCGCGGCTATGGGGCGCTTTGGGCGGCGGAGAGCATCGGCGCCATGGCCGCGGGAGGCTACATGGCGCTGCGCTCGCCTCCCCGAAGGCAGGGCCTCACGATCCTGCTGGCCGTGGCATGCTACGGCGCGGCGACGGTCCTGTTCGGCCTGTCGCGCTGGTTCTGGTTGACCTGGCTGGCGCTGTGCATAGTGGGCGGGTCCGACACGGTCAGCACCATTCTGCGACAGACGATCCGTCAACTGATCACACCGGACCGGATGCGCGGACGCATGACGGCCGTCAACATGGTCTTTGTTATGGGCGGCCCGCAGCTCGGCAACCTCGAGGCAGGCGTGGTGGCGGACCTTACGAGCGCTCCGTTCTCGGTCGTAACCGGCGGCCTGGGCTGCATCCTGGCCACCGCCTTCATCGCGGCGCGAGCCGGATCATTGCGCCGCTATGAGTGCCATACGTCCGTGCCGGGCCTGCGCGACGAAGGAGCGCGCGGCATGGCTGCAGAAACTGAGCCCGGATGTCACGGGGACCGGGCACCTTCAAGGCCCGACCCGTAGGAGGATGTGCATATGAGCCTGAGCATACGAGTGCGACTCAGCCTGATGATGCTGCTGGAGTACGCGGTGTGGGGAGCCTGGGCCCCCGTGCTCTATGCGTATCTCGTAACCGCCAAGCCCGCAGGACTCGGCATGAGCGACCCGCAGGCAAGCTGGATCTACAACGCGCTCCCGATTGCCAGCATCATCGCGCCATTCCTGACGGGGCAACTCGCCGATCGGTTCTTTGCCACAGAGCGGTTCATGGGCATTCTGCACCTTCTTGGAGGCGTGTTGCTGATCGTTGCCGCGGGTCAGAAGACGTTCGGCGGCATGATGGGCCTGATGCTCCTGGTCTGCCTCGTCTACGCCCCGACCCTTGCGCTGACCAACTCCCTGGCGTTCAGCCACATGAAGGACTCGGACAAGGAGTTCGGCGGGATTCGAGTCTGGGGCACAATAGGGTGGATCCTGTCAGGGCTGCTACTGACCTTCTTCCGCAACCGCTATCCCCAGTTCACGCCACGCGGTATGACCGACACGCTATACCTGGCCGGCATCATGGCCATCCTCCTCGGGCTGCTGAGCTTCGGCCTGCCGCATACACCTCCCAAGAAGGAGGGGGTGAACCCGCTCGCCTTCCTTGACGCCGTCAATCTCATGCGGGATCGGAACTTCCTTATCTTCATCCTGATCTCGTTCGTCGTAGCCACCGAGCTTCAGTTCTACTACCTGCTCACCGCCCCGTTCCTTGAGCAACGGATGGGAGTACCTCAGGCTAACGTGCCGGGTGTGATGACAACCGCCCAGATAGCCGAGATCGTTGTGATGGCGGTGCTCCTGCCGCTTCTGTTGCCAAGGATGGGACTGCGCAAGACCATGGTCGTCGGGATCATCGCGTGGCCTATTCGGTACGTCGTGTTCGCCCTGGGCGCCAGCGCCGGCCCGAGCATGCAGTGGTTGGTTGTGGCCTCGCTGACGCTCCACGGCTTCTGTTACGTCTTTTTCTTCACCGTGGGCTTTATGTACGTTGACAAAGTGGCGCATGCCGACATCAGGGCATCAGCGCAGAGCCTGATCGCTATCGTCGTGCTTGGCCTCGGCAGCTTCTTCGGCAACATCATCACCGGCTGGATCGCGGACATCTTCAAGGACGCAAGCACCAAGACCACAAACTGGACGGGCGTGTTCCTCGTGCCTTGCGTCCTCACCGTTATCTGCGCCGTGCTGTTTCCGCTCCTGTTTCGACAGACCGCCACATCAGCGGAAGCCGCGGAAGGCGCATAGGGATGGGCTTCACTCCCCGCGGAGATGCGCGGCCGGGCGACGCCGGCAGCCCGCCGGGGCTCACATGGTGCTGACGTCGCCACTGTGGATATGGATCGGCACGGGGATCGTGGCGGTCCCTGTGCTCGCCGTCGCGTTGGCGGTGGTCTGGGACCTGCTTGGGCCCAGACCACGCCTTGCCCTGCGGGTACGAGGCTCACGCGTCGAGCTGTGGGCCGGGGCGCCACGTTTGCCGCGGCGCTCCGACCTCGTCATCGTGCCGGTCGGACCAGACCTGCAGATGGTTGCCGGCTCAGCGCTGTGGGCCCGCGGTCAGACTGCCGGCAGGGCTCAGCGAGAGGCCCTCGGCGCGTCTCCCAGAGAGCCGGGCGATGCCGTCCTCGTCTCCGGAGCTCGGTACCGCTTCGCCAGGACAGCGCTCGCGGTCGTCATGGACGCCCAGAGACGATACACCGAAGAGTGGATCGCGAGCGCCGTACGACGAGCGGCATCGCTCGTAGCACCGGGCTCCACCGCCTCAGTGCTGATCCCGGACTGGACACCCGACCTCATGCGCCAACCCCGCAATCCTGATGTGGGCCACCGCCAAGCCACGGCAAGCAATGTCGCGCCGGCGATCGTGGCCGCGGTGGTCGCGCTCACGGGCCAGGTTCCGGTCGTCCGGCTCTGGGTACCTGATGCCGCTGTTGGCGGCGTCTACTGCGAGGAAGTGCGGAGGGCGCTGCTCGACCCTCAGGCCGTATCAGCATAGGCAGCGCCTATCTCGGCAACGATCGCGTCGTCGAGGGCCCAGCCCATCGCCCCGACGTTCGCCTCGACCTGTGACGGTCGCCGGGCTCCTACGATCGCGGCCGTGACGGCGGGGTTCGCCAGCACCCACGCTACCGCAAGCTGCCCCACGGTCTTGCCATACCGCGCGGCGATGGGTCGTAGCGCCTCAACGAAGCGCAGGTTCCGCGACAGCTGAGGCTCCTGAAACCACGGAGCGTTGCGCCGCCAGTCGTCTGGAGCCAGCCGGTTCACGTCGAACGCACCCGTCAGCAGGCCCGCCTGCATGGGGCTGTAGCAGATGACGCCCGTCCCGTTGCGACGACACCATGGCAGGATCTCGCCCTCGACCTCCCTGCGGAGGAGGCTGTAGGGCGGCTGCAGCGAATCTATGTGACGGATTCGCTCGCACCGCTCCATCAGCGGGACGTCGAAGTTGCTGACGCCGATCCAGCGCGCTTTGCCCTCGTCCTGGAGTCGGGCCATCTCAGCCCAGGACTCCTCGACAGGCGTGCCGGTGGTCGTATCAGGCCAGTGGAACTGGAAGAGGTCCACGTGGTCCATACGGAGCCGCTGCAGGCTCTCTTCCAACTGCGCCCTGATGCTACCTGGCCTCAGGTCGCCGACAGGGGTGTCCCCCTCGCCCTTGACGCGACCGCACTTGGTTGCCACGAACACCTCGTCGGCGCGGATATCCTCGAGCGCCCGCGAAACGACCTCTTCGGAATGCCCCCAGCCGTACACCGCAGCCGTGTCAATCCAGTTCACGCCCAACTCGATGGCGCGCCCGATGGCGGCAACGGACTCGCTGTCGTCCTGCGGCCCCCAGCCGAACTTCCAAGGTCCGCCCGCAGCCCAGGCGCCGAAGCCCACCGTGGTGAGCATCGGGCCCGCTGATCCGAGCCTGCGCTTCTCGATCATGTTTTCACTCCCCATGTGCCGGGTTCACCGCTCCGGCAGCGGCGGCGCAACCGCGCCCAGCCTCTCGAACATCACCTTCAGGTGCTCGTATGCGCCGGGCGGGTTGGGGCTTCCGCGCTTCGTCAGGAGCTCCGCCCGCGGTATGGTGATGGTCACGTTCTCGTGATCCGCGCCGACCAGCGCTCCCAGAGCGCCTCCAATGCCACGCTCCTGCTTGTTCAGGTCCAGCCTGCCTTCGAGGCTCTGCTCCGACACCCAGAGATGGAACCGGACGCCATCGAGCAGGTGCCTGAGCCACGCAGGCGCTCGGAAGTTATACATCACCTCCGGGCCGCGCCCATCCCATTCGAGCGGCTGCAGGCCCAACAGGTCGCGCGCCGCTCGCTGGACCGCCAGAACCTCAGGATGAGGCAGCACCCGGAGAGGCGAGCTCGATCGGGCGTCCACGCTCCACGGAATGTGCGCTTCGGCGCGGACCTCCCAACCCTCGCGCCGGCGGGTACACCGAGCATCATCCGGAACGTGCAACTCGAAAGGGTACGCCTCGCGGAAGCCCGGCTCGACAGGGAGGTACTCGCCAAGGGTCACCCGTTCGTGCCGACGCTGGTGATACGATCGGCTCTTGCCATGGCCCGTGATCCAGTACTCGTACAGATCAACACTGAGCAATCGGACCTTCTGAGGCGCTCGCCCGGCCTCCATGAGAAGCTCGCCGCGCACCAGCCCTCCCCTGCACACCTGCGGGGCGGCAATGGCGAGCTCCACCCTCGCTGCACCGACGCCGAGAACGGCGCCCAATCGCGCGAACAGTCCCATGCATTCCTCCCGATCGTTCACGGCTTTCGCCGCCGCAGCCGCATGCTCCTTCCGATGGCCCAGGCGAACCGTCAGGCGCGCTTGCGGGTACAGTTAGGCTGGTCCGCAGGTCGGCGACACGTCGGTCTGCGCCGATCTTCCCGGCCGGTCGCCCAGGCCGATCGGCGTGCTACGGAGTGGTCAATGCCCTTCGACGTGTTCGGTATGTGCTATGCCCTCTTCGACCTTCAGGCCACGGTTGAGCCGCAAGTCCTCGACGACCTGGGCCTTGTCCGGGGCGCCATGCACCTGATAGACGAGGCGCAGCACGCCGCGATCGTACGCGCAGTACGCGACAGCATCGTCAATACGGCCGCAGGCGGATCGGGCGCCAATACTATGATCGGAGTTGCGTCCCTGGGCGGCACAGCGTGCTTCACCAGCCGCGTGGGCCGCGATGACTTCGGCGCCGCCTATGTGCGTTCGCTCTCGGATGCGGGAGTTCGGCCCAACCTCCGGCAAGGGGACGGCGCCACGGGTATCTGCGTAGTGCTGATCACACCGGACAAAGAGCGGACGATGTGCACCTACCTCGGCGAAGGCCGCCGCCTGACGCCGTCCGACGTGGTTCTGGGGGACCTCCGCCAGAGCCGCATGCTGTACGTGACCGGATACCTGTGGGACACGGACGATCAGAAGGCAGCCGTGATCGCCGCCGTGGCTGAAGCGCGGCGATTCGGGATACGTGTCGCCTTGAGCCTGGCCGATCGTTTCTGCATTGACCGCCATCGTGACGACTTCACGGGCCTCCTCGGTGGGGATGTGGACGTGGTGTTCGGAAACGAAGACGAGGCGCTGCTGTTGTCCGGCGAGTCGGAACCGGCTGCCGCGGCTACTGCTCTGGGAGCCCGCGGGACGCTCGCGTTCGTGACGCTCGGCGCCAACGGCGCGTTGGTCTCGCGTGGCGGCGACGTGACCCAGGTTCCTGCAGTCGCCGTCGAGCCCGTTGACACCACAGGCGCAGGTGATGCGTTCGCGGCCGGCGCGCTCTTCGGCCTGACTCACGGGCATGATGCGCTCGAGGCCGCTCGGCTCGGCTCAGCGCTCGCGGCGCATGTCGTATCGCGGATGGGTCCGCGCCCAGACGCCGAGATCGCTAGAAAGATGTCGCCTCGGTGCGCTGAGTAACGGTTCCCTCGACAACGTCCCCGAGCAAACGTGCCAGCAGAACCGGTACGACATCCCCGGCGCGAACACCTGCGGACGGGAACCGTACGCGGATGTAGTTGGCAGTGTAGCCCGCAAGGACCGCCCCATCGGCTCGATCGGGTTCCGCCAGCACGTCCATGGACCGCCCCAGGAAGCGGCCCGCAAACGCGCGCCGGAGGCTCGTCGCCGCAGCCGCCATCTCCGACGCTCTCTGCGCCTTAACGCTCTCGGCCACCGGCTGCGCCATTCCGGCAGCAGGCGTGCCGGGGCGGGCCGAGTAGCGGAAAACGTGCATCCGAGCGAACCCCACGTCGCGAGCCAGCGCGATCGTCGCCGCGTGCGCCTCGTCTGTCTCGCCCGGGAAGCCCACCATGACGTCCGTCGTGATCGCAAGGTCCGGCATCGAACGGGCCGCCTGCCCGCATACGTCGCGATAGAAGCCGCGATCATAGGGCCGGCGCATGGCCGACAGCACGGCATCGTCGCCGCTCTGAAGCGGGATGTGGAGGTGCGGACACACGGCGGGTGTCTCGCGCATGGCGTCCAGCAGACGCTGGGTTACGTGGGTCGGTTCCACCGACGAGAGGCGAGCTCTGGCTACCCCAGGCAACGCCCCCACGCGCCGGATCACGTCAGCCAGATCCATCCCACATGCCATATCCTGACCGTAGGCTCCGACCAGGATGCCGGTCAGGACGATCTCGCG
>Ga0172368_10007794_pt1 | contig 11066 bp, 5 predicted proteins | sample Lak11m_FD_114540 | JGI IMG/M metagenome (GOLD analysis project Ga0172368, IMG submission 114540) | Freshwater microbial communities from Kabuno Bay, South-Kivu, Congo - kab_022012_11m | ecosystem: Environmental > Aquatic > Freshwater > Lake | place: Democratic Republic of the Congo: South-Kivu...
AGGTGCTGGAATTTGCCGTGAACGAGGGCTACGCGGTCAGGGGATTGGTGAAATCCAGCCTGAAGGGGCCGAAGGGCAACGTGGAATTTTTGGTGCACTTGAAATGGCCGGGGGCAGGGGAAGGTTTTGAGCGGGGCATGATCTCAAAAGCACTGGCCAGCCAGACGGTTCAGGACTGAAAGGCGCAGACCGCCCGCGAATTCTCAAACAGCCTGCGGCTGGTTGAGCTATATCCCGCTGTTTGCGGTTATAATCAATCGTTCAAAAAGTATGACCAACCATATCCGAAACTTCTGTATCATCGCGCATGTCGACCATGGAAAATCGACCCTGGCCGACCGTATGCTGCAATTAACCGGCACGATTTCTGACCGGCAGATGACCGCCCAGGTGCTCGACTCGATGGACCTGGAACGCGAAAAAGGTGTGACGATCAAGGCCTCAGCTGTGCGGATGCACTACAGCGCGGCCGACGGCCAGGTTTACGAGTTAAACCTGATCGATACACCGGGGCACGTGGACTTCAATTATGAAGTCAGCCGCGCGCTCTACGCTTGCGAGGGCGCCCTGCTGGTGGTGGACGCTACCCAGGGGGTCGAGGCGCAGACGCTGGCCAACCTGTACCTGGCGCTCGGCGCGGACCTGACGATCCTGCCGGTGATCAATAAGATCGACCTGATTTCGGCCCGGCCGGATGAGGTGGCGGTAGATCTGGAAAACCTGCTGGGCATCCCAGCAGCCGAGATCCCGCGCATCTCCGCCAAAGAGGGCACCAACGTCGATAAGCTCCTGGAAGCGATCGTGCAAAAGGTCCCGCCGCCTTCAGGCGCGGACGAAGCGTCCCTGCGCGCGCTGATCTTCGATTCGCATTATGACTCGTACAAAGGCGTGATTGCCTACGTGCGCGTGATGGAAGGCATGATCCGGCCGACCGATAACCTGCGCCTGATGGCTACCGGCGCGGAAATGAAGCCGGTCGAGATCGGTTACTTCGCGCCCGAAATGCGCCCCAATGAATTTTTGGAGGCTGGCGACGTCGGTTACGTGGCGACCGGTTTCAAGACCGTGCGCGAATGCCGGGTGGGCGACACGATCACGCTCGCCAACCGCCCGGCTGGGGCAGCCCTGCCGGGTTACCAGCAGGCCAAGCCGATGGTCTTCGCCGGGATTTACCCGACCGAAGGCGAAGATTACCCTGACCTGCGCGAAGCGCTGGAAAAATTGCAGCTGAACGACGCCTCGCTGGTCTACCAGCCGGAAACCAGCCAGGCTTTGAACTTTGGTTTCCGCTGCGGGTTCCTGGGTCTGTTCCACATGGAGATCATCCAGGAGAGGCTTGAGCGCGAGTACGACCTGGATATTGTCGTCACGGCCCCGTCGGTGGAATATGAAGTCGTTCTGACCAACAATGAGGTCATCCGTATCGACTCGCCGGCGCAGATGCCCGATGAAAACAATATCCAGGAAGTGCGCGAGCCGTGGATGTTCCTGCAAATTTTCACCCCGACCGACTATTTTGGCACGGTGATGGAACTGGCGACCAAGCGGCGCGGCATCTTCCGCGAACAGGAATACCCCGCGCCCAACCGGGTGGCGCTGACTTTTGACATCCCCCTGTCCGAAATCATCATTGATTTCTTTGACGATCTGAAATCGAGGTCGCGCGGGTATGCCTCGATGGACTATCACTTCCTCGAATACCGCGCAGGGCAGCTGGTGAAGTTGGAGCTGCTGGTCAACAGCGAGCCGGTCGACGCGCTGGCGGCGATTGTGCACCGCGACGATGCCTACCATAAAGGCCAGATGCTGGTCAGCAAGCTGAAGGAAATTATTCCGCGCCAGCTGTTTGACGTGCCGATCCAGGCTTCGGCTTCGGGCCGGGTGATCTCGCGCGCGAACGTAAAAGCGATGCGCAAGGATGTATTGGCGAAATGCTATGGCGGCGACATCTCGCGCAAGAAGAAGCTCCTGGAGAAACAGAAAAAGGGAAAGCGGCGAATGAAGATGGTCGGGATGGTGGAAATTCCGCAGGAAGCCTTCTTTGCCGTGCTGCGATTGGAGGAGGAGTGAGCCTGGGGGTTGAAAAAGAATCTGCGGCCCGTTCAAACCGTGGTTGGATTGTGCAGTGGGGAATTGGCATTATCCTGACGGGGGTCGCGGTCTTTCTGCTCTCGCGGGTGATCCATTGGGAGGAACTGGTAGCGGCTTTCCGAGCGATCCCGCTGACCAGTTTGCTGGCAGCGACCGGCATCTACCTTTTTTCGATGGGGCTGCGCGTATGGTGCTGGCACACGCTGCTGCAGCGGCGGGTCAGCTTTTTCCGGGCCTGGCTCGGGTTGAACGAAGGATATTTCCTGAACAACATCCTGCCGCTGCGCATGGGCGAGGTCGGCAGGTCTTTTCTAATCGGCCGGCGGACGGGGCTGGGCACGCTGAATATCTTTTCGACCGTGGTGGTTGAACGGGCTTACGACCTGGCGTTTGCCGCGGCGATCCTGCTTTCCACCCTGCCGTTTGTGCTTAAGATGAGCTGGGCCAGGCCGGCCGCGATCGCGATCCTGGTGATCATCCTGGGCGGGCTGTTCAGCCTGTACCTGGCGGCGCACAACCGGGCCCGCTTGGAGGCCTGGATCGCGGTGCGCGTGCGGCATATCCCTTTCGCGGAGCGGGCGGCGCTGCCCGCGCTGCATTCCATCCTCGAGGGGTTTTCCGTCCTGACCCGGTTTGAGCTGTTCGCGGTCAGTGTGCTCGCGCTGGGGCTGAGCTGGGGCACGGCAGTGTTTCGCGATTACCTGATCCTGGACGCGCTTTCGCCTGGAGCGCCCTTTTGGTGGGCTTTGTTGGCGATCAGCGCCTCCAACCTGGGCGGGGCGCTGCCTTCGATGGCGGCGTCGCTGGGCACCTTTGAAGGCGCGGCGACCGGCGCGATGGTCCTGGCAGGAGCAACCCCGGAAGTGGGGCTGGCCTATGCATTGGTGATCCACGTGATTCACTTGGTTTTTTCGAGCATATTTGGCCTGATCGGCCTTTCCCAGGAGGGAGAGAGTTTAGGCCGTTTGATTGCTGATTTGCGGAAAGCGCGTTGAACCTGGGCCTATGCGGATTCTGATTGCCCTGACCTACTACCGCCCGCATTATTCCGGGCTGACGATTTACAGCGAACGCCTGGCGCGCACGCTGGTCAAGCTTGGCCACGATGTGACTGTTTTGACTTCACGCTTCAGCCCGGTGTTGAAACGCGAGGAGATGTGCAACGGGGTGCGGGTCATCCGCTCGACGGTGCGCCTGCGCCTGAGCAAGGGCGTGATTATGCCGGGTATGCCCCTGCGCGCGCTGCCGCTGATCGCCCAGGCGGATGTGGTCAACCCGCACGTTCCGCAGATGGATGCATCATACCTGTCGTGGATGGCGCGCCTGGCGGGAAAACCGGTGGTGACGACGTACCAGTGTGACCTGCGCCTGCCAGAAGGGGCGATCCACCGCCTGGCCAATTTTGGCTCGCATCTGTTCAACCACTTTACGGCCGCGGCTTCGAATGTGATTGTCTCGACGTCCCAGGATTACGCGGAGCACTCCGCGTTTTTATCGCGCTACCTGGGCAAGGTCCAGCCCGTCATTCCGCCGATTGAGCTTCCGGATATCAGCGTTGAACACCTCGAGGTTTTCCGCAAGAAACACGCGATTGAACCTGGGCAAAAAATCATCGGTATCAACGCGCGCCTGGCGACCGAAAAGGGAGTCGAATACCTGGTGGGGGCCATGCCCAGGGTGCTGGAGAAGTACCCGAATGCGCGCGTGCTGTACGTGGGCCAGTATGAGAATGTGCTGGGCGAGGAACTCTACGCCCGCCGACTGCGCCCGCTGATCAACAGTCTGGAGGGGCATTGGAACTTCCTTGGGGTGGTTTCACCGGAAGACCAGGTGGCTTTCTTCCGCAGCTGTGACGTGACGGTGCTGCCCAGCATCAATTCCACGGAAGCCTATGGGATGGTCCAGGTTGAATCGATGTTCTGCGGGACACCGGTGGTTGCCACAGACCTGCCGGGCGTGCGGCACGCGATCGGTTTTACGGGTATGGGGCGGATCGTCCCTCCGCAAAACGCGGATGCGCTGGCTGACGGTATTTTGGAAGTGCTGGATCACCCAGAGCAATACCACGGCAATGTCGCCGCGGTGCGCCAGGCCTATTCCTGTGAGGCAGTGGCTTCACAGTACGTGCAGATTTTCGAGGAGTTGATTAAGAAACGATGACCCCGCAGCCTCCCACCTCAGACGCAATTCTCTGGCGCCAGCTAAAGGACCTGCCCTATTTCAGGGCAATGGTCCGTGCCGTGGAGGCCAGTTTTTACCAGGGACTCGAACTGCCCGGTCCGGTGCTGGACCTGGGGAGCGGCGATGGGCATTTTGCCTCAACGACCTTCGACCACCGGCTGGACGTGGGCCTCGACCCCTGGTGGGCTCCGCTGTATGAATCGCGCACACGCAAGGCCTACCGCATGCTGATCCAGGCAGACGGGTCGAAAACGCCTTTTCCGAGCGGCTATTTCGCCAGCGCGGTGAGCAACTCGGTCCTCGAACACATCCCGCATGTCGACGCAGTCGTGCAGGAGGTGGCCAGGGTGGTCAAGCCGGGCGGGCGGTTTGTCTTCTGTGTGCCCAACCACCGTTTCCCCGAGATGCTGCAGGGCAGCGCCTTCTTCAGGGCGATCGGGTTCAAAGGCGCCGCGGAGTGGTACACCGATTTCTTTACACGGATTTCGCGCCACCAGCACTGCGACTCGCGTGAGGTTTGGGAAGCGCGCTTGAAAAAGTGCGGGTTTGCGATCGAACAGCATTGGGATTATTTTGCGCCGTCCGAGCTGCATAAGATGGAGGCAGGCCATGCCTTTGGCGTGCCTTCACTGTTCTGGAAGAAAGTCGCGGGCCGCTGGCTGCTCGCCCCGCATGAGGCAAATCTTTGGCTGGCTTACCAGATCGCGAGACCTTCTTACCGCAATCCGTTGAGTGAGCAGGGCGTGTACAGCTTCTACATTACACGGCGTATTGGCTAAATTCTGCTGACCAAGAAAAACCATGGACGAACCCAGCGTACTGGATTATGTAAAGGCCAAACTGACATTTTGGAAGAAGACGGACCTGCGCATCCCAGACCCGGATGCCGTTCCGTTTGAACAAGCGGTGGTGGAAGCTCCGGTGGTTGAAATTCAAGCGGCTGCCCAAGCAGAAAAGCCGCCATCCAGCGCATGGCTGTCCAGCTTTCCCTGGCTGGCCCTGGCCCCGCTGGCCGCGGCGCTCATCGCGCAGGAATTTATCGAACCGCCTAACCGCTTCGCAGTCATCGCAGGCTTGTTATATGCCGTTTCGGCTGTACTGGCAGGCCTGGCTGTTTGGAAGAATGCCCTGCGCCTGGCGGAACCGCGTGCTCAGGTCCAGCCGGCTGACCGGCAGCCCGATGATCTGCAGGCGGTCTGGATGGTGGCGGTCGGCGGGTTTGGGCTGGCACTGGTCTATGCGCTGGTGAAAACGCGCACCCCGGATGACAGCGTGCTGATGGACGCGGGCCGGGCGGTGCTGGCGGTGCTGGTGGGGGTTGGCAGTTTTTGGATCGCCTGGCTGGGCAGTCAGAGCTTGCGCCCGCAAGGTGAGAAGGAAGCCACACCCTACAGCTCAAAAGTGGTCGCGGGGCTGGTGCTGATGCTGCTCTCGATCCTGGTGCTGGGCGGCAACCGCTTCAACGTGATCAATATGACGCTCTGGCTGGCCTGCATGGTGGTCTGTTATGGACTGCTGTTCCGTTACGATCTCAAGGCGCTTTACCAGCGCGCGCGAGGCGCGCTGCAGGCAGCGCCTGTGTTGAAATTGAGCGGTTACGGTGTGTTGTTAGTCTTGGCCGTGCTGGTTGTGATGGCCTTTCGCTTTAACAACTTTGAGGGGCTGCCCGGCAATATGTTCAGCGACCATGCTGAGAAGCTGCTGGATGTGCGAGACTTGATCAGCGGCGAGGATAAGATTTTCTTCGAGCGCAACACCGGCCGCGAAATGTTCCAGTTTTACTGGACGGCCCTGGTAGCCGGTGTGTTTGGAACTGGCCTATCGTTCATGAGCCTGAAGCTTGGCACAGCCCTGGCCGGGCTGATCACGCTGTATTACATGTATCGCCTGGGGTATGAGCTCGGCGGCAGGTGGGTCGCGCTCTACGCCTTCTTCCTGGCTGGGACCGCCTATTGGCCCAATATCATTTCGCGGATCGGGCTGCGCTTCCCGCTCTACCCGTTTTGTGTCGCGCCGGTCTTGTTCTATCTGTTCCGCGGGCTGCGGCGGCAAAACCGCAATGATTTTATCTGGGGCGGCATCTGGCTGGGGATCGGGCTGCACGGTTACACGGCCAGCCGGATTGTGCCACTGCTGGTATTGGTCGCCTTTGCCTTGTATTTCCTGCTCAACCGGCCGCGCGGCAATTCGCGCGAGGTGCTGACCTGGCTGGTGGCATTCTCCTTCGCGGCGCTGATCGTGGTGCTGCCGCTTTTCCGTTACACGCTGGACACGCCGGAAATGGTGGTCTACCGCTCGCTGACGCGCATGGGCACGGTCGAACGCGCGCTGCCCGGAGAACCGCTGGGGATTTTTCTGTCCAACACATGGAATGCGCTGGTGATGTTCTTTTGGGATGACGGGGATGTCTGGGTGCATTCGATCCCCAACCGCCCGGCGCTGGCGGTGATGGACGCGGCGCTGTTTTTTAGCGGCGCGGCGCTGGTGCTGCTGCGCGCGGTCCGGCGGCCCAACTGGCGGGACGCGCTGCTGCTGGTGTCGATCCCGGTTTTGCTGCTGCCCTCCATCCTGTCGCTGGCCTTCCCCAATGAGAACCCGAGCCTGAACCGTACCGCCGGCGCGTACGTACCGGTGTTCCTGATCGCGGCGCTGGGGATGGATGCGCTGCTGCGCGCCGTGTGGCAAAAAATATCCGGCAAAACAGGCCTGGTCTCAGCCGCCCTGGTTGGCGGGGTGCTGATCCTGGCCAGCTACAGCGCCAACGCAGATTTGTTCTTCAACCAATACTACAAGCAGTATACAGCTTCGGCCTGGAACACGGCTGAGATGGGCCAGGTGATGCGTGGCTTTACCCAGGTAGTTGGCACTGATGAGACGACCTGGGTGATCGGTTATCCGCACTGGGTAGATACCCGCCTGGTGGGGATCAACGCCGGGTTTATCGAACGCAGCCCTGAAATTTCGATTGCACAGTTAGACAAAACCACCGCCGACCCGCGCGCCAAGCTGTTTATGCTGAATGTCGCAGACACCGCGGCGCTCAACAGCCTGAACGCGCTCTACCCGCAGGGCTGGTCGTGGCTGCACAAATCTGCGACACCGGGCAGAGACTTTATGCTCTTTATGGCGCCTGCCGACGCGACCTTTGACGCAAAATCGATGGAGTGAACCGACCTATGAGCCAGCCGGGTGAAACCATGCCTGCCACCAAACAAGAGAACCCTCGCCACATCACGGGCAGTTGGATTTGGGATGTGCTTCTGATCCTGGTCCTGCTGACCGGAGCGTACTTCCGGTTCATGGGGGGCGACTGGGATGAAGGCACGCACATGCACCCGGATGAGCGCTTCATGACCATGGTAGGCTCGGCGATCAGCCCGGTTAAAAATATTGGCGATTACTTTAACACCGCCCAGTCGACTCTGAACCCGAATAATGTCGGCTATGGCTTCTTTGTCTATGGCACGCTGCCGTTATTCATTGTGCGGTACGCGGCTGAGGCAGTGGATATGGCCGGGTACGGCGAGATCGCCCTGGTGGGGCGGCAGCTCTCCGCCTTGTTTGACCTGGCGACAGCATTTATCGTGTTCCTGATCGCGCTGCGCCTGTTCCGCAAACAGTGGGTGGCCGTGCTGGCCGGGGCCTTCTATGCCCTGGCGGTGCTGCCGATCCAGCTATCGCATTTCTACAAAGAAGACACCTTCCTGACCACCTTCGCGGCTCTGACGGTGTATTTCGCCGTACGCATCCTGCCGCAAGATGACTCGAAGTCTGACCTGAAGGAAGGCTTTTTGGGCGGCGGTTGGGGCGGGGCGGTCAATTACCTGCTGTTCGGCCTGGCCTACGGCATGGCGATCGCCAGCAAAATCAGCATTGCCCCGCTGGCGGTGGTTCTGCCGCTGGCCGCGGGTGCGCGCTGGTACATGCTTTCCAGCGAAGACCGCGAGCGCTACCTGTTGGTGCTGCTGCGCAACCTTGTCCTGGCAGGGGCGGTGGCGCTGCTGGCCTTCCGCATCTTCCAGCCCTACGCTTTCAGCGGGCCGGGCTTCTTTGGCGTCACGCCAAATCCGCGCTGGCTTCAGACGATGCGCGAGATCGCGGCGCAGAACTCGGGCGACGTCGATTTCCCGCCGCAGCTGCAGTGGGCGCGGCGCACGCCGTTGTTCTCAATGGAGAACATGGTGCTGTGGGGGCTGGGACTGCCGCTGGGTGTGCTGGCCTGGACCGCGTTCTTGGGGATGGGCTGGCGCATCCTGCGCGGAACGCGGGCGGAGCGGGCGCAGCTGATCGTGCTGTGGCTGTGGACGGGGGCTTACTTCGCCTGGCAGGCGGCCAGCATCACGCGCACGATGCGCTACCAGATGCCGGTCTACCCGATGCTGGCGGTGATCGCGGCCTGGGGGGTGCACGCGCTGCTGCAGAGCGCGTGCGTGCGGGCCTGGTTGCGCTACGTGGCCGCGGGGCTGGGGGTGGCGGTGCTTGTCTGCACGGCAGCCTGGGCCTTCGCGTTTACGCGCAGCTACACGCGCACCTTTACGCGGGTGGAAGCCAGCCGCTGGATTTACCAGAATGTGCCTGGTCCGGTGAATTTGCGTGTAGCCACGACAGATGGAGAGGTTAATCAGTCTGTCAGTTTTGAGCACGGCATGACGATCGACGCCGGAAAACCGGTGATCATCGCTTTCCAATCCAAGGAAAGCGGCAGATTGAGCGAGCTCGCGTTTGCCCACCTTGTCGACCGCACCTCCAACCCTTCCATCGCGATTCAGATGAAAGAACTGATGGTCACGGTGACGGCGCAGGCATCCACGGACAGCCCGCTGGGCTATGGCCTGTTGGGTGAGACCTTCGCGCCGGAAGGCGACGCGCGCGGCAAACCGTTTGCGGTGAAGTTCATCCAGCAGCCAGACCTTGAAGCGGGCAAGACCTATTTCCTGGTGATCGATTTGCAGACACCCTCCGCGCGCCTGGACGCCAGCGGGCCACTGCTGTACAGTGTGAAAACCGCGGATGGGGTTGTGCGCCAGGCGCTGCCAGAACCGGAAGCCAGCATCAGCGAAGGCCAGGCGATGTCGATCAATTTCAACGCGCTGCAGGATGGCACGGTGGAGCGGATCTACCTCAACCGCATCGTCGATCTGGAAGCCAACCCGGCCGAAAAATGGCTGCACCTGACGCTGAACAACATTGGCGGCGGCAACTCGTCGACCGGTTCAGCGGATTTTGTGGGCACGTTCCTGCCCGGCAGGGACCCGCGCGGCGAGGGGATGTGGGTCCAGTTGGACAAGCCGGTGACACTGCAAAAGAACCGGCCTTACAATCTGAGCCTGCAGTTCTTTGAAGGCCCTGGGCGGGTATCCGTGTATGGCAGCAAACACGCCAATGAAACTTCCTGGGACGACGCCTTGCCCTTGGGGGTGGATGGCTACGACCCGTATGGCTACAACTCGGGCATTTACCGCACCGAGCTCAATTTTGAGATGTATTTTGATGACAACGCGGACAAACTCGACCGCTTCCTGACCAACCTGGAGCAGATCGATTACATCTTCATCAGCTCGAACCGCCAGTGGGGTACGACCGTGCGCGTGCCAGAACGCTACCCGCTGACCACGCTCTACTACCGCAGCCTGGTCGGCTGTCCGGCCGATAAAGAGATCCCCTGGTGCTACTCGGTTGCGGAGCCGGGGATGTTCGAGAGCCAGTTGGGCTTTGAGCTGGTGTATATCGCGCAAAACGATCCGAACCTGGGCCCGCTGCGCATCAACACCCAGTTCGCCGAAGAAGCCTTCACGGTATATGACAACCCCAAGGTGCTGATCTTCAAGAAAACCGCCGCGTACGATGCGCGCAAGGTGCGCGAGCTGTTCCACACGGTCGATCTGTCAAAGGTTGTGCATCTTACGCCGAACAAGGCGGCCGCTTACCCGGGCAATCTGATCCTGTCCAGTGTGTCGCAGGCGCGCCAGCAGGCAGGGGGAACCTGGTCGGCGATGTTTGATTATGACGCTCTGCAAAACCGTTTCCCCGGGTTGGGGGTGGTGCTGTGGTATCTGGCGATCAGCCTGCTGGGCTGGGCGGTTTATCCGATCGTCAGGGCGGCGCTGCGCGGCCTGCCTGATCGCGGTTACCCGCTGGCGCGCCTGGCGGGGCTGCTTTTGTGGGCTTACCCGGCCTGGCTATTAGGTTCGAATGGGGTGGCTTTCAATAACACAACACTCGCGCTGGTGGGGTTGGGACTGCTGGCGGTCAGCGTGCTGTTCGCCTGGCTGCAGCGCAAAGAGCTGCTGGCTGAGCTGCGCGGGGGCTGGCGCTATTTTGTGGCGGTTGAGCTGATAGGGCTGGCCTTCTTCGCCCTTTTCCTGCTGGTGCGTTTGGGCAACGCCGACTTGTGGCACCCCTACAAGGGCGGCGAAAAGCCGATGGACTTTTCCTACTTTAACGCCATCTTGAAAAGCACCACCTTCCCGCCATATGATCCCTGGTTTGCGGGCGGGTATATCAATTACTACTATTACGGCTACGTGGTCGTGGGAATACCGGTCAAACTGCTGGGGATTGTGCCTTCGATCGCGTATAACCTGATTTTGCCGCAGCTGTTCAGCCTGCTGGCCCTGGGCGGCTTCTCGGTGGCCTGGAATATCCTGGTGGCGGTGCGGCGCGAGAGCGGCGACGGCAAGGATTCCTGGCCGTATGGCGCGGGGGCGACCGCGGCCTGCTTCCTGGTCGTGTTGGGCAACCTGGGGTCGCTGCGCATGATCTGGCACGGCCTGATGAAGCTGTCCGCGCCGGGC
>Ga0172368_10007795_pt1 | contig 11066 bp, 13 predicted proteins | sample Lak11m_FD_114540 | JGI IMG/M metagenome (GOLD analysis project Ga0172368, IMG submission 114540) | Freshwater microbial communities from Kabuno Bay, South-Kivu, Congo - kab_022012_11m | ecosystem: Environmental > Aquatic > Freshwater > Lake | place: Democratic Republic of the Congo: South-Kivu...
AAAAGGAGAAACCAAAATGAACCAACCTCAACTCGGACTCAAAGTCTCGGAACTGCGCCAGCAAAAAGCACTGACGCAGGAGCAACTGGCGGAACGTTGTGAAGTCAGCGCCCGCACCATCCAGCGCATCGAAAGCGGCGAAGTGGATCCGCGCGCCTACACTTTGCACTGTCTCGGCGAGGCGCTCGAATTCGACTTCGGTGAGGAGAACACCGGCAACGAGAATCTCTGGCTGGCGATCCTGCACCTCAGCAGCATGTTCTGCATCCTCATCATCCCGCTCCTGCTGTGGTCGTGGAAGAAGAACCAGTCCTACAAAATCGATCAACAGGGACGCCAGGTGCTCAACTTCCAGATCACCATGACCCTGTGCCTCTTCGCCGCCGCCTTCCTGCTAATGATATTTCCCGCCGCGTTTCTTCTGGCAGGTAAGACTACCGTGCAGACAGGAGAAGGTTTTCCAATCATTCTGGCAACGTTGTGCGCGCCTTTGCCCTTGATCTTCATCGGCATCTTCTGCATGTATCAGGGCGCGGTCAATGCCATGCGGGCGCTGTCGGATAAACCCATCCACTATGCGCTCAGTATTCCGTTCGTGAAGTGAAGACCAAGCCAGCGGAGGAGTCTCCGCTGGTTGAAATATCAACTCGTAAGGAGAATTTCAATGCCAACAGAAGCGGAAAGACTCACGGTTGAAAAGGTCATCCACGACGCCATCGGCTGGGCGTTGACCAAAGACCTCGACCGATTGTTTTCCATCATGGCGCAGGATGACGATTTCTTCATCTTCCATCCCGATTCAAAATCAACGATTGTCGGCTTCGAGGCGTTCAAGAAGTTGGGCGAGCGCGTCTGGATGAAGGACGAGTTCAAGGCCACCGATTTTGCCGTCCGCGACTTGCGCGTGAAATTTGCCGAGATGGGAAACGCCGCCTGGTACTCGTGTATGCTCGATGACCACGCCGAGTGGAACGGCCAACCCACCGGCTGGGACAATTGCCGCTGGACGGGCACGCTCGAAAAACGGGACGGGAAATGGGTCATCGTGCAGATGCACTTCTCGTTTCCAAAGGATGATTAGACATGAAAAATGACTTCATCGCGCAACTGACGCGCCAACTCAACAAACGTGTCCGCGAAAACCAATTCTCGGGCGCGGTTCTGATCCGCCGCGGCAAAACCGACCTCTTCCGCCGCGCCTACGGATTCGCCAATCGCACGTGGAAGATTCCGAACACGCCCGAGACGCGCTTCCGCATCGCATCGGTGGGCAAGATGTTCACCGCCGCGGCGGTCATGCAATTGATCGAGGCGGAGAAATTCTCGCTCGACACGCGCGTCGTCAAATACCTGAAACTGAAGGGGACGAAGATCCCTGCCGAAGCCACTGTCTACCACATGCTGACCATGACCTCGGGCATCGCGGATTGGTCAGACGAGGAGTCCGAAAATTTCGAAGCCGAATGGAAGCAATTCTGCCGCGACCATCCGCTCTATCTGTTTCGACGCGATGCGGATTACCTGCCCATCTTCTCACAACTGGAGCCGTACCATGCGCTGGGCGAAAAGCATCGCTACAACGGCGCGGGGTACATGCTCCTGGGGTTGATGATCGAAAAGGCAGCGGGGCTTTCCTACTTCGACTACATCCGCCAGAACATCTTCGCGCGGGCGGGGATGAAACACTCGGACTTCCTCGACCTGGACGATGTTTCCCCCAACGTCGCCGAAGGATATGTTCCCATCGAGGATGAAAGCGGCGGGATCGTCAGGTGGCGGAAGAACATCTACTCGACCACCGCAGGCGGCGCGGCGGACGGCGGCTCGACCTCCACGCTGGATGACCTCGTCCGCTTCTCGCGCGCCCTGCGGACGGGGAGGCTGGTCGCGCGGCAACTGGCCGATTCCATGCTGACGCCGAAGGTGGTCGCGGACGAAGACGATCCCCGCTGGCGATATGGCTTTGGCTGTTTCATCCTGCTCGATGACGAGGAACAGATCGTCCGCTGGGGACACACGGGCGAGGAGGACGGCGTCAGTTGCCGCCTGGCCTACTATCCCGCTCAAAACCTGGATGTCCTCATTCTCGGCAACCAGTCCTCGTGCGCGGGCAGGGTCGCGCGCGACATTCATAAAACGCTCTATGGAGAAATCTTATGATCGAACTTGAAGTTGGAAATTACAGAAATGTCCTGCCTTTGTTGGGCGGACTCAAACAGGCTGTCCTGCCTTACGCGGTCTGCGAGGGAACCAACCCCGGTCGTGTCTTTGTTGACGATTTGCAAAATCCAAAAACAACATTGATCTGGACTCCGGTGGGTTATTACTTCCTTGTTTTAGGTCGGTCAGACACGCAAACACTCGAAGATTTGTCAGAACTGCTGACCGGAACCTTTGTCCCCGCCTCCAAGGCGATGGGCGAGACGGGGTTCATTCTCGTTGCCGAACTGGATGACTGGCGGGAGAAAACATCCGCGCTGTTGGGAAGCCATGAAGTGATCGAAATTTTCCGCAGGCCGTTTGCGTTCAACGCGGATAAATTCAACGCGCGGGGAAATTGGCGGGAGAAGATACCGCCAGGTTTCGAGTTGAAGCGTGTGGATGAATCCCTCGCGGCGCAGGCAAACCTCCCTCCCAGTTGGAAATCACCTGAGGACTTCACCTCCAATGGCATGGGCTTTGCTTTAATGGACGGCGAAAAAATTGCCAGCCTGTCTACCAGCGTCTTTGCTTCCTCCGCGCGGGTCGAGATTGATATTCATACGGAGGAAGAATATCGCCGCCGTGGATTCGCCAGCATCACTGCTTCCGCGTTGATCGAAGAGTGTTTACGGAAGGGAAAACAACCCAACTGGGAGTGTTTCTGGGAGAACGAAGAATCCACCGCACTTGCGCTCAAACTTGGCTTTGACCAACTCCCCGATTATCCCGTCTATTTTTGGGAAGAGTAAATCTCTTCAATATTCTGGAGGAACAATGGATACACCAGCCTTTCGGAAATTTCTGGAAACACGCAAGTTGAGCGAGGAAAAGATTCAAGTCTCGATTGCGTTGGCCGAACGCTTCGAAGCCTACATCCAATCCGCGGGCGGGAAGACCGACGCGGAGACAACCTGGGCGTTCAGCAGTCTCCTCATCCAGGAGGGACAGAACACCTACGACAACCTCGTCACCGTGGCACGCTACGGACGGTTCATGAAAAACAACGAGATCTACGTGGCGATCCTCGAACTGCTGGATGGCAAGGAAGCCCAATCCAACCTGTATAAAAAAGTGAGCGAGTTGTTCGGGGAGGAAATCCGCGAGGAGGTCTTCGCGGGGATCGGCGTCGCGCCACTGGGAACGCCATCTCCGGAGAAACCCCGCTTCCTGTTCCCGGTGATCGAGCGGCTGGTCGCCAAAGTCGGACAGAAAAAGGTCGAGAAGTTGCTCGCGGCCTGCCTGCGCGACCTGCCCGACGAGTATTACAAGAACGAGCGCAGGAAGTTCCTCCGCGCGAAGAACATTGACGATTACATCGCAAAGCGCCACCGCGCTTTCGTGCGGACGCTCCGCAAGTCCCAGCGGCAGGGCGAATTGTTCTTCGCGCAGGAGATCACGGACGAGGTGGTGGAGTACGTCAAGCAGAACGCCGAGATCGAGAGTGGCGTGCGGGACGGAAACATCCTGTATGTCTCGAAGATTCCCTACAACACCAAGCAGTTCCTCGCCGAAACCGATCCGACCATGAAGCGCTATTACGCCTGTCACTGCCCGTGGGCGCGCGAAGCCATCAAGCGCGGCGACGTAAAAGTGGACTCGATCTTCTGCAATTGCAGTGGCGGGTTCAGCAAGAAACCCTGGGAGATCATCTTCCGCCAGACGCTCGAAGTGGAAGTGCTTGAGTCCGCATTGCAGGGCGACATGCGTTGCCGCTTCGCGATCCATTTGCCAGAGATGATCAACCAACAATGAAACCCTACTCCGAACTTACCGTCCGCGGCCAAGCCCGCCGCCTGCGCGGACTTGCTCTCGATGCGCTCACGCATTACGAATTGGATGTTGCCCGCCTGCGCCTCGTGACGAACGACATGAACGGCATCTTCCGCATTGATACGCGCGACGGGCGGAAGTTCATCCTGCGCGTCACCCTGCCCGAGGGCGGCCACACCCGCGACCACGTCACCGCGGAAATGGACTGGCTGGCCGCGCTGACGCGTGACACGAATCTCAGTGTGCCGCGTCCGTTGCCCGCGAGGGATGGGTCTCTTGTCGTCGAGGCCCGCGCGGGCGGAGTCCCGGAGGCGAGGCTGTGTGAAATCTTCTCGTGGGTGAATGGCAAAGACCTCGCCGAGGATATGTCCGCAGTCAACATCTCCAAATTGGGAGAATTGATGGCGGGACTTCATCTTCACGCCCTGGCGTATCATCCGCCTTCGGAACTTTCCCTGCTCCGATTCGACCGCGTCTTTCCCTTCCCCGAGCCTGTCCTGCTTTTCGAGGAGCAGTTCTCTCCCCTCTTCCCTGCCGATCGGCGCGCGGTCTACGAAAAGTCCATCGCCTGGGCACAGGATTCGATTGCCAGGTTGAAGTCCAGCGGCGAGCCGATGCGCATCCTGCACAACGATCTGCACCAGTGGAATGTCCGCCTCGCGCGCAGCGTTCTCTCGCCGATTGATTTCGAAGACCTGATGCTGGGCTGGCCGGTTCAGGACATTGCCACCACGCTGTATTACTTCGACGCGGAAACTTATGAGGCGTTGCGCGATGCTTTCCAGGAAGGTTACACGCGTCACAGTCCCTGGCCTGAACGCCGCGCAGGCGAAATCGACTCGTTCATCGCCGCGCGTGGACTCGGCCTGGCGAATTTCATTCTCAACGATCCCAATCCCGCGTGGAAGGAACAAGCGGGTGAATTCATTGAGCGCGTCGAGAAACGTCTGCTTCTACTGATGGAAAGGAACCATCTTTCATGACACTGAACATGCACCCCTGTGACAAAGAAGAAGACTTCTGGCGCGCCCGCAATTTTCTGCGCGAAGTGTTTCCGCTCAACGATCGGCTCGAACACAGTTGGAACGTGGCGCGGCTCGACTATTGGCGCTGGCATATGATCCAAACCTGCAACATCCTCCCCTCGGTGGAAAGCGGAATGGCACTTTGGGAAAATGCCGATGGCAGAATCGTGGCCGTGTTGAACCACATCGGCGGCAGTGAACTTCGACTGCACGTCCAGCCGCATTTCCGTTCGACGGAATTGGAAAATGAAATGCTGGCATACGCAGAGGAAAATTATTTCGCCACAACGGAAGATGGCAGGCGGTATGTCTATCTGCCCATCTTCGAAGATGACGCCCAGCGACAGGAACTTGTGCAAAGCAGGGGCTTCAAAAAGCAACCAGGCTGGGGTCATCACTACCGCCGCGACCTGGACTCGCCAATCCCTGATTCGCCAATCCCAGACGGATTCGTCATCCGTTCGATGGGACTCGCGGACGACTACCCCGCGCGGAGTTTTGCCTCGTGGCGCGCCTTCCACAACGATGAACCCGACTCGAACTACGACGGCGATTATGCGTGGTACGCGAACATGCAATCCGCGCCGCTCTATCGCCGCGACCTGGACGTTGTGGCGGCCGCGCCCGACGGGAGCATCGCCGCGTTCTGCACCTGCTTTTACGACGATTACACACGCAGCGCGGTGACGGTGGTGGTCGGCGTCGCCGCGGAACACTGGCGGCGCGGACTCGGCAAGGCGGTGATGACCGAAGCGTTCAGGCGGCTCCAAGCGCTGGGCTGTACCCGCGTCTTTTCCACCGCGCACGAAGAACCCGCCGACGCGTTGTATCGTTCCATGTTGAAAGAAATGAAACTCACAGAAACTTGGCTGAAGGTGATCAAATGACCGTTAAACTTTGCAACTACCGACAAGCGGATTACACCCGCATCAGCGATTTTCTCATCGAGCATCATCAACCCAACAACGCCGATGGCAACTGGCTCGAACCCGCCTGGGAGTATATGCACAGCCACCCTGGCCTGGATTCTTCAACCCTGGAAAGGATCGGCATCTGGGAGGATGCTGGGACAGTGGTTGCGGTAGCCACGTACGAGTCGCGGCTGGGCGAGGCCTTCTTCCAATTCCATCCCGCGTACAGGCATTTGCGAAAAGAGATGCTCGATTACGCGGAGAAGTCATTGTGTGGAACATCAAAAGACGGAAGAAAATATCTGCGCGCCTTCGTGAACGATGTGGACGTAGAGTTCGTCTCGCTGATCGAAGCGCGCGGGTACGCGCGGGATGACAGCGAGTCGCGCACGATGCTCCAATTCGCGATCCCCAACCCGTTCCCCGCCATTCGACTCCCCGAGGGATTCCGCCTCAACAGCCTGGCCGAGGAACCCGACTGGGCGAAGGTCCATCGCGTGATGTGGCGCGGATTCAACCACGGCGATGATGTCCCGATGAACGAAGAGGAACTCGAATCCCGCCAGAAATTGTTCGACACGCCCAAAGCGCGGCGCGACCTGAAAGTCGCGGTGGCCGCGCCGAACGGGGATTTCGTCGCCTTCTGCGGCATGTTCCACGAGCCGACGAATCGCTTCGCCTACGTCGAGCCTGTCGCCACCGACCCCACGTATCGCCGCATGGGACTCGGCAAAGCCGCTGTGCAGGAGGGCATCCGCCGTTGTGGCGAGTTGGGCGCGACCGTCACGTACGTCGGCAATGATTTGCCGATTTATCGCGCCGTTGGTTTCGAGAAAGTCTACATCAGCGAGTGCTGGTTGAAATACTTCGAGCACTGAACGAGGCGCGTTTAAGGAGTCAAAAGTGAGCATATCATTTCCATCCGAACACTTCACCCTCCACGAGTTGGCGGGTGGCGTCTACGCGGCCATCGCCACCGAATTGGGCGCGGGATATTCCAACGCGGGTTTGATAGACCTGGGCGGCCAGACGCTCATCTTCGACGCTTTCGAGAATCCCCTCGCCGCGGAAGACCTGCTGAAGGCATCCATCCAGTTGACCGGACGCAGACCAACCGCGGTGATCCTCAGCCACTTTCACCCCGATCATTGGGGCGGGATGCAGGTCTTCGCCGATTGCCCGATCCTCGCCACGGAAATGACGCGAAAGGCCATGCTCCCGTTCGTAAAGGAAATGGAACTGGATCAACGCGACCCATCCCGAATGGAAAAAGAACTTCGAGAAGCAGAAGCGCGTCTCGCCGCGGAGACCAACCCGCGCCAGCACAGGATGATGCAAATCGCCGTCACCCGTCAGCGCTATGATTTGCAGACATTACCTGCATTGAATCCGGCCCTCCCCAATCAAACCTTCGAAGGAAAAATCGTCTTTCACGGGACAGCGCGCTCCGCTGAGTTGATCGCCACCGGCAAAGGACACACGCACAGCGACTGCATCCTCCAATTGCCGAAAGATCGCATTGCCTTCATCGGCGACCTCGGTTTCTTCCAGTCCCAGCCGTTCATGCCCTATGGCTTCCCGCGCGAATGGGTTGCCCTGCTCGAAGAATTGGCGGATGGGAAGGCGAAAACCTTCGTCCCCGGGCATGGCCCGCTGGGCGGTAAAACAGACTTGCTCCTCGAAGCGAAGTACATCCGCACATTGGAGAGGATGGTTGCAAAGGTGATTCGCCGCGGTGGTAAACTCAGGGATGCGCTGCGCGAGACCCTCCCGCCGCCATTCGATGCCTGGCAGGCAGTGGGGCGCCGATTCGAGGTCAACGTGCGCAGCTCATTCAAACGGCAAAGCAGGTTGAGGAAAGGCTGAAATCAATGTTTCCCGTTATCGCCTCCATTTTGTCGCCGCAAGCGCTTGCATCCGATATCCTGCCAGGGTTCGGGGTGACTGACGTGAGTCAATGCCAGTTCTACTCTGGCGGATTCAATGACACCTTTCGAGTCAGGACGGTTGATGGAAAGACCTGCTACTTGCGCGCCTATCGCATCAACTGGCGGACGAAGGCAGACGTTCAATATGAGTTGGATGTACTCAACCACCTGCAAGCGAAAGGATTTCCTGCCGCCAGGCCGTTGACTTACAAAGATGGTCAACCGTTTTGCGCGGTCCATGCCCCCGAAGGGACGCGCTATATTGCGGTCTTCACCGAAGCGCCTGGCAGGGAAATTTCCTATGATGAGAAGCCCGAGGAAGTCGCCCATTGCTACGGGAAGGCTGAGGCGCAAATGCACAACGCACTGGCGGATTTCAGCAGTCCCCACCCGCGCTTCCACCTGGACATCGAGAATTTCATTGACCGTCCGCTTCGCCATATCGAACCGTTCCTGTCTCATCGCCCCGAAGATTGGACGTATGTTCAACATTTTGCCGAGACATTGCGCCAGCGGATTCTGGCAATGCCCGCGGACGCGCTCGAGCAGGGATTCTGTCACGGCGATTTACAGGGCTATCATGCAAACGTCGCGCCCGATGGCACGTTGACCTTCTTCGACTTCGATTGCGGCGGGTTTGGCTACCGGGCGTACGACCTTGCCGTTTTCCTGTGGTGCTGTCGGCTGGAGGATGCCGTATCCGTCCGTTGGGAACCGTTCCTGAAAGGATACCGCGAGACGCGCTCCATCCACGAACTGGATGTGAAGGCTGTTCCCTTATTCGTTTGCGCCCGTTATCTCTGGCACATGGGCGTGCATACCCAGAATTCCCCGGACTGGGGAGTCGGTTTCCTCGGCGACAAATACTTCGACGATCACCTGAAGAGATTGAAACAAGCCGAGGAAGATTACCTGAAACCATGAACATTCCCACCCTCTCAACTCCCCGCCTGCCCTCTGTCCGCTCGAAGCCGCGGACGCGCTGATCTTGCATCGCATCCACCAGGGCGAGGGCGTGTTGTGCTATTTCCCGAATCCATCTCCCCTCCGCTCGAAAAACTGGAGCGTTTTGTCGCGGGCCAGCAGGAGTATTGGGAAAAATTTGGCTATGGCAACTGGGGAATTTTGCCCGAAGGCCAAACAGAAATCATCGGCGGGGCGGGCGTTGACAAGGTCGGGGAGCAGGACGCGAAGCGGCCCGAAGCCATGCTGCGCGAAATGCTTGTAAACCGCGTAGAATCCCGCGTATCCACTGCACGCTGTGTCAGCCCGCTTTGGTGTGTTGGCGGGCGTCCTGTTTCCAGAGCAAAACACCCTGCCAAATACCTATTATCGTGCCAAGCAACATGGCAAGCCCTTCGATGTCTGGGAACAGATAAACAAACAAGGACGAGACTCCTGCCAGAAAATAGAATACATTCAACAGGCGGGGAAAGAGGCGGGATGTCCAACCGGCTGAACCAAGTAACACAAACGCCCATCCTAGAAAATGAAATCCAAGCGCATTCACGCCCGCCACAAGCGTCGCCCAAACGACGAGAACAGTTGTAGAGTCATCCAAATTCAACTCAGGATGTAACAAATGATAATGACGGTTGGAAGCGCGGATAAAAGCGACTGCCGCCATGCCCGCCGCCGAAAGGACAGCCGCCAGGAGCGCCAGGTCCATGCGACGAAACGCGCTCTCACCGATGCGTTCGCGAAGCACGTAGATCACAGTGATTAGACTGGCTGACAGGATTGGTCCGTAGAGAAAATCTGCCAGGTCATATGTAAACACCCCGACGGCATCCCGCAAATTTCCGGTCAAGTAAATCAACGGCGCGACGACAAACGACGCCGCCAGTAAAAAAGACGCAAGCCCGCCCCATTTGTTGATTGTCATGGTCTTTTACTCCTAGATTCAGACGGTAAATATAAATTTCAAGTGAACGATGCAAGGTGCGGGCTAACAACTTGCATTCGCGAAGCATGGCACTGGGGCGTGTTTTGACAGGGTTTCGACAGGCTCAACCAACACTCAACAACCAGGCATGGACTCTGTTCGGGAGCGGGAAAAATCCGAAGCCACGCAGAGCGAAATGCCTGCCGCAGAATCTCCAGCAGCCTGCCCTGACTAGCGAAGCCGTGTCGAAGGATCAGGCGCATGCTTTGTTAGACCCCGTTACAATTTGTCAAACGCTTCTGGCTCTACATCAGAAACTTTGCTTAATATTTCAAGAAATTTTTCACGGCTACCACGTTTTGCACGCTTTTCTAAATATTCAATCGCTGAAATAGAAGCAACTTTTTCAGCAACAGCAAGCATGACAAACTGATTGACTGAAATACCTTCTTCTTGTGCTACTTCACGAAGTTGCTCATGTAATGATTTGGGTAAACGTAAACTTAATGCGCTCATTGTTTCACCTCACGAATAATCTGCAAAAACTCTTTCGGGGTTATTGCCTGAATACCGAATTTTTCACTGCCTCTGAAATCGCTTATGTTATGCGTAACGATATATTCACATTTTGCGGAAACCGCTAATTCAAGTACAAGTTCATCATTTGTGTCACTTAAAAATGGTCGCCACAGAAAATATATTTTGTGGTGCTGTGCCATTGAGCAAAGAGAGTCAATAAAAACTGGGACTTCTTCTTTTGATAATCCAAATTCTTCTCGGTGGCGTTGAATGACATCTTCGTATTCAAGAATCAGAGCCACTGAGTCGTGGATTTCAAACTGATGTGTTCCAACCAATGACAATAACATATACGAAGCGCCCTTCTTTGAACGTAGGGCAGAAATGATTACATTGGTGTCAAGTACAATATCGGGAATGCCCATGTCGGTATTATATACGATATTTTATGTAATACCAAACGGAATTTAGAGAAGGTTTGATTTTGCACGGAAGGGGTCTCAACGGCAGGCGTTAGCGATGTGGGGGCGGGCGTGGACTCTGCTTGCCTGCACCTGTGGCAAGCACAGGTGGGAGCAGGACGCGAAGCGGCTCGAAGCCATGCGTGCGCGAAATGCTTGCTACAGGTGCACGCTGTGTTAGGCGGTCTTACCTCTGGCTATATTGTGTGACTTTCACTGGTCTTGCTCCGTCGTAAATATGATGTAAAAGTCAAGGTATATCCTGCCGGATCGCGCAGGCTGGCGGTGCGTAACCCCCAAGGCTTGACGGTTGGCGGCTCGTCAAAGACAACCCCACACTCTGTCAACCGCTGGTAGGTTTCATC
>Ga0172368_10007804_pt1 | contig 11058 bp, 5 predicted proteins | sample Lak11m_FD_114540 | JGI IMG/M metagenome (GOLD analysis project Ga0172368, IMG submission 114540) | Freshwater microbial communities from Kabuno Bay, South-Kivu, Congo - kab_022012_11m | ecosystem: Environmental > Aquatic > Freshwater > Lake | place: Democratic Republic of the Congo: South-Kivu...
GAGGGCACAAATAACAAAATCAAAACGATGAAACGAATGGCCTATGGCTTCAGGGATATGGAGTTCTTCAAACTCAAAATCATGGCCCTTCACGAAACAAAGTACGCTTTAATCGGATGAACCATAAATAAATAGAACCGTCCCTCTTATTCTCCTGTTTTTTATGCCATAGTCTTGATCTTTTCAACACACGAATCAAGTTGATCACGGACCTCCCAATACCAGAATCGACAGACACGCCAACCAATTGATGTTATTTGTAGATCGCGGTAAATATCGTCCTGTTTGCGTTCGCCGTAACGGTTCAGATGAAAACCTTCACCATCCACTTCAATATCAATCTTTTCGTCAACCAGAGCCATATCTAAGAAACGACCAGCCAAAGGATACTGTTGAACAGGCGAAATTCCTGCTTTGCAGAGAGCACTATACAGCTTTTCTTCGCCTCGGGACTGAGAAAGCCTTCTGGGAGGGCGTCGGTTAAGGTCTTTGGCCAAATTCCTCAAAGCGGAAGATGATGATTGTTTTGCACGATTCCGATCACCCACGACAATTAAGCACGCGCGCGCGCGACTGACGGCCACGTTATAGATGTAGCGGTTTTCGTCCGCAACTGCATACCAGTCCTCACCGGATCTCAGGTCGCTCGTATATCCAAGCACGAACGCGATCAAATCGCGTTCTCCGCCCTGAAAGCCGTTTGCCGTGTGGACATCTGTACTGCTGTTGAATTTCGGTAATTCAATATTAAAAAGTTCTTGTTTCAACCGATCTGCCACTTTGCGGAATGGTGAGATGACTCCCACCGAACCTTTATAACAATTTTGCTGTAAATCTTGAAATAGACTTTTGATTTCAGCGATCTCATTTTCTAATGAATCAGTAACTTCACGCCAGACAAACGCCTGTTGAAACCCCATGTTTTGGGGGAATTTTAAATGTTTGGGGTCAGTGTGAACTCTTAGTTTATTGCCGTAATACTCTTCGTTGAAATAAGCGGCTATATCCTCGTGACAGCGGAAATGCTCACGGAGAAGCAGCGGAGACACTGCTACGATGTCAAAGGCGTTGTGCTGAATGAAGTCAAAAACGTCATCCGCCAGATCATTGAGTTTATGTTTGATCCGTCGTACATAATGATGACGAGCCTCACGCAGTGTTATAACCGGTGGGAACTGATTGGGATCACCAATGATGGTTACGCCCTTTGACCGGAACAGTGCTGGAACAATTGGCGGGATTTCACATTGAGAGGCTTCATCAATAATTACTCGGTTGAAGGCGCCCGCGATACATGGAGACGCTTTGGAAAGAGAAAGTAAAGTGGCTGCCCAGGCAGGAAAAAACTTTGTGAAAATTGCAAATTGCCCCTGCGCCCAGTCCGCATTTTCTCCTTCGGTGTCGATAATGCGTGTCAGGAATGGCAGTATATTTCTCGCAGTGGCCCTTTGCAGGATGCTTTTCAGCTTCTGCAACGTATCAATATAGAGTTCATTTGTTGCTGTCACACGCCGGAAAAGAAAAATCTGTTTCAAACAATCGCGACGAAATTTCATATCTTGGGCAAGCTGCGCCAATGTTTCCTCTGGAAGATCGTGTCTTATCCCGGCTAATTGCTTTTCTTCTTCTTTGACCGCGAGCCAATCGGAAATCATCCCACAGAGTCGGATGACGCGCTTGTGCAATGTTTCTGGACCTTTGGTTTCTCGGGAAAGTGCCGGTAACAGTTTGCGTAATTCACGCTCGGCATTAAACGCCTGATATTTACGGAATAACAAGCAATCAAGCAGCTTGCGCCAGAAAGATCGATAATCAGTGAAGAATCCGATTTTCCCTGCCAGATGTTTAATACGTTCCGCGAATTCAGCAGTCAGCTCTGTTTCAAAATCAAGCAAAGCTTCCCGTATACGCTCATCTTTGGCCTGAATTTCCTGCATTTTCGCGCGTGCGGCATTAATTTCAGCAATTTCTTTGTGCCAATCCCGGTAATTATCCAGCGTATCATCAAACTTTTCATCAAGTTGCGGCGTAGCGCGTAAGAGCGGATGATCTCTAAAGGCCGCATGCTGCGCAAGCACCAAATCAAGTTGCTGTCTGTTCCATTCTGCACCGGTTTGACTATCCGGCGTCGAACAGAACTGTATTAGCGGCGGAATAGACAGATTGATATCTTCAGCAGAATCAATCCGCACCGTATCAACAGCACGTTCATAAATTGCGTGGATAGCTTTGTGGTTTTTGCTCGTAAACAGAACGGATTGGCCGTTAAAAACCAGATTGGCTATAAGATTGACGGCTATCTGCGACTTTCCTGTGCCCGGAGGGCCGGTAATTTTGGAAACAGGGTAATTTAACGCCTCATCCAGTGCCTTATGCTGCTCATGATTGGATGGAATAGACAGGAAATCAAACGGCAGGATTTTTTGTTCAGCTTCAAACCGGTTTACAAGCGGTGGATCGCGAAACACATAGGCCAGAGCCGTCTGATTCAGGACGGCCGCTGGTTGCTTGGCTATAACGTGTAACTCTTTCTTCAATGTTTTGCTGTATTTCAGTGCGGCGCCGATGAACAGAACTGCCGAGTTGGTAATTCCCCTTGGCCGTTGGCCAATTGAATAGTCAAGCATATTTGGATTAAGCGCTACGTTAAAGCGGTTCGCTATGTACTGAATTGCTGTCTCGGTATTCAAAAGGCCCGTTTTTTCTCCTTCTGAAAAGCAGATGCCGGCCTGCACATCCTTTTGTTCTGTACGCGACACATTGAATTCCAACCATGTTCGGTTGATATCCACTTCATCCTGACGAATTGTTATCTGGAGGCTGTCATTATCAAAACTAATATCTACTGGAAACAGTAGGATGGGCGAATAAACCATGTTCCCGCGTATGTCATGGAATGCGCTGAGTGGATAACCGATATAAACATCCTCTTCAGTGTCACGTCTCGCCTTAATACGGTTGACGGCCGGCTGGCTTCGCTGCGAATAATTCACAGTTAATGGTTGGTCTGCGCTAGTCCAATGGTTATCGAGCACCGGCATTAGATACTTATTATCCAGATCACCTTCAAAAAGATACTCCTGTTGCTTTTCGGACTGTGTCACGCAATCGGCATAATACCCACACAACCTGCGGAAGCGTACCCATGCTTTTTCATCATCAACATTTTCAATTACAGGGGGGCGAACCGGAAGAGGAATTCGTTTGGAAATGCCTTCAGGCGTTAGCGTGCGCCTGCCGTCCGGCAGAGTTGAAATAAACCCCTCGGCTTCCAACCGTTGAATGGTCCTATATCCAACCTCATCCGGGTCCAGTTTTTCGATTTCCCGGCAAAGAGCATTGTAATTATATGGAACGCTCTCCCTGTTCGATTTCAGTTGCCAGATGCCAAGATATTCTTCCAGCTTCATAATTGACAATCAATCTACCGGCAATCCGTCGATTGTTCCTTTGTTGTTTAAGTATTCAATTACAAGAAGGCGCAATTTCTCATGCTGGTAATGTACTTCTTGCTGCAAGCAACGACTAATAATTGTGTAACGTTCGTTATCGTGTTCTTGTGTCAGAAATACCTTTTCATCAAATCGGCGGCATCGCAGGAAATACAAAATGCTTTTCAGAATATATCCGATGGCATTACGACTATTTTGGTAGTTTTTATACCAATGCGGAATGTGTCTCACCCATTGCCAGCATTTATTAGTATTGGCATTTCCGGTATCATGAATGATTGTCGGGTGGAATTGCAAAAGGTTATAAAGCATATAAAAATCGCGTGCGACATTATTATCATAATTAGAAATCCGCAGACGCACAGCTTCTAAGCAATCAGCCCATTCGTCAGCCCGATTACAAAGATTGGCGCAAAGCGTCAATTCCTGAAAAAGCGGAGCATGCAGCGTTCCCCTCGCATAGCCTAACACTCGTCTTAGTATTTGTCTTCTAATGGGTATAAATCCAGCGAATTCGAACTGATATGTCCAAGCGATCAAACGCGCAAGTTGATCCCTGTTAGCTTGATTATTCATTGCCCGGTTGTAATCATCGGCCAATTTCTCGAAAAGGGCATTGAAGTTGAAATTATCCGGAAACATAATATTGGAAGACTGCAAAGGCAAACGCTTCTTTAAATCATTACCAAATACATTCTTTCGCCGAAGCCGTTCCAAGGGTCTAAGGCCACTTGGCAGCGGCCCATACTTCGGGTATAGCTGGGTCGCTTGCGCAAACCACGTTCCGTCCGGCGCTATTTGTCCGGCTAAATATTTCTCAACATTGCGTTTGATCGCCTGCATCCCATTATTCCCGCTAATCCATAAATCGTAATCGGCTACAACATGAGGCGAATCCGGTGGAAAACTGCGTTCCATTTCATTTTCAATGATGGATATGGTCAAGTTACGTTTTTTTTCATCCTGGTCGGACATGTTGGTGAGGAAATCCAGTTCGATCGGCTCACGTAAAAAATCTGATTCAATCGTAACAACCGCCATCCCTTGCCCAGGTTTCATACGAGCCCGGATATGTAAGGATTGATCTTCAGCGAGACTATCCTTAAATGAATGTTTTTTGATTTTTAACGGTGTGTCTGGCTTCGCCTCACCCATACATAGCAAAAGATTTACGTAATCGGAACCTTGTTTGATCCGCGCAGCGTCGCAAATTTCATCAATACATTTTTCTTTGCCGCCGGGGAACTTCTCGTCTGCTTCAACAAGAGGTTTCGCCATAACCCGTTCATCAGTAGTCTGAACAATCAGTGAAAGCGCCTCCATCTCGTCGTAATATGCGGTTTTCCCCTGCCTTTGTTTGTTGATAAATAGCCGCACTCCTTTTTCCAGAGTCATGCCATCAACTGCAATTCCCTGTAGTGATGGTGCCGCAATTTTATTGCAATTGACCAATATCACATGACGAGCGCTGCCTATAAATTTACGGATACTGCCCAATGCTTGATTGTCGATTGTATATTCATTTTTTGCGCCCCACAGAAACGCTTCTTTTTGATCTACCTTTCTGCTCGGGCTGAGATTCATATCTAGAAAACTTGATTTATGTCGATTATAGGATTTGCGCTGTGGAATAAGTTCCGTACCGTTTTCGTTGAAAGCCAGAACCAACTTGCTTAAACTGACCACACCATTCATTTGCCTATCAACCACAACGACAGTGTCATGTTCGCACGGTTTTATCAGTTTATTAGTGCTGCCAAGCACAGCGGCTACGCTCCGCCAGAGCAGAAACACGTTGTTTCGGGCAAGTGGAACGGACTTGATGATAGCTTCCTGCCAAAGCGGGCTCCAGGAATCCGGCACAAGGATGAACCAACGTTGCCCGCCAAGCCGACCATGGAGTTGCGTAAAGTAATCGCGAAGATGCTCTCGCAAATTCGCATCGTTTATGTTCTGTTTGGACATCAAATTATTCAGAGAATAGTGGTCGCGGTTATCCAGATCCTCTATGGATGGTTTTTGATAATCTTGGATATAGGGCCTGGCATTGTCATGCTGTCCATAAATCAGCAGATCCCAGCGAAGAGTCCCTCCGGTCAGGTCGATGATGATATCGTCGCCTCGTCCGTTGGATTCGGCAATGCGCACCTCTCCCATTTCATTCTCGTAAAAAGGTTTGTCGAGAATACTATGTCTGCCGTCCAAGGGATTGAACCAGATCGGGCAATGATACTTCGCTTTTGGGTTGATATGTTTCTGTATTTCCTGCCGCAACATTGCGAGAGTGGCCTTAACTTCTTCTTGGCCCGCCCATAGCAGCTCTGCTATGTTTGCTTGCCGGATAAGCTCAACATATGCCTTCCAGATTTTTGCATAGCGTCGCTCCTGCCTGAGCACATAATTGGGGACGGGCAGGGAACGAATTATTGCAACCTTTTCCAGTAGCGGTTCCCTTATGCCTTTTTCGCACAATTTGTGCAGACGTCGCACACATTTGATTTTCTCATGCTTTGAAAATCTGCTTTGATTTTTACGCAGATATTGGGCAGTTTCCTGGCCGCAGCGCATAAGAAAATCTGTAAAGACTCGATTTTCAAGCGTGTTGTAATTTTCCCGCCGTACAACGGCTAAAATGCGCTGCTTTGCGCCGGCCTTTTCGATTGCGTCTTGCCCTGGTTGCCGACAGAGCCAGCGCAGACAATGTGCATCCACCTGTTGCACCATCCCCAAGGACATCTTTTCTCTTTCACGAATCAGGATTTTTCGTAAATTACCGAGTATCTCTTCAGCATCGGTTAGACATTCCCGGGTAATTCTCGTGATCAGTGTTTCTGGTGGTGCAGCAGTTTCAGGATTGACAATTGCATCAATTTCCTGCCAATCCAAAGGCAGTGCGCCTCGTCTGCTTTGCGCTATATGCTTTCTGGTCTTGAAACGTTCTTCTGCCTTCAGACGCAATCGGAAAAGCGTGTCAACTTGCTCTAAAAAATCATCAAATTCCGCAATTGCTTGAGCGTGGGGGCGGCGTAAATATTCTCGCAGTTCTTCAGCGCGTCGATTGCTCATGATTAGCGCATCACGCCCCGCCATTTGAAAAAAGAATCAGCAGCCTCTCTGCAGGCTTGAGTAAAAGCGTCAAATAATTCCTGGTCCTCAACGCCTGCAATTACACCTTCGATTATATTAATTACACCATTAAAGCCGGTAGCCTGTCCATCCAATCCGTTAAGCTTGGGTAGGATCTTCATCTCAATTTGATCGGAAAGCGCATCGTTGAATTCACCGGGATAACAACCCATATATTTTTTTATCGCTTGGTCGACGCGGTGCCCAAACGGACGTCCGACTATTGCCATAGCCTCGTTCAGTTCAAGCATAATATTGTTCAAGTTATCAACATTATTATGGTTCATTTCGTCCCCACACCACGACTGCCACCCGGCAAAAGATATTTTTTTGTTACCATTACAAGAAGTCAAAAAAGCACTTTTGTCGGGCAGTGCGGCAAGCTGTTGCGGCCGTCCAAAACGGATAACGTTGGCGCGGTCAATTACTTTTTCGGAAAGTGTCTGAGTGGTTTCATCTTCATTCATTGTGCCGATAAAAAGATTGTTTAGTGAAATAAAAAGTCGCCGAGTCTGTTCGTTGTTCGCGGAGGCGTTGCTTTCAAGTTCGATTTCTGCCTTTTTTCGACTTTCGTCATCATCCGGATTCAGTCCATGCCTGATTTCCAATTTGCTGAGCAAATCAGAAAAATAGTATTCCACCCGCGCCAAATTCATTTCATCCAGCAAAATCAGGTTCATCGGCATTTGCCTACCATCATTCTCATTAAATTTTTTTGCGGCTGGATTGTTGTAGCGGTCAAATTGCCAGAGCAGGCGGGAAAGTTCCGTGGCCTTGTATCGTCCTTCCATGTAGTTGTAAAAACCAAATAAGTCCTGAGGACTGTCCCAGCGAGGCTGAACAGAAACCGGCAGGAAATTCATACCTAATGCAGCGGCGTACAACTCGGGCAACAGGCTTTTGCCGGTTCCTGAAATACCGGCCAAAACAACCAGGGGTGAAATGTCCGCACATTTCAGGCCGGTATGAAATGCGCGCAAATGACGCTCATTAAAGACAAAACCATGTTCATGAAGTAATTCGTTAAGATTTCCCAAAAATTTCCGCTCATCTACACGACTGACATTTCTGTGATTTGTAATAAGTGGCCGGTCCAAATCATTCCAGCGTTCTATGTTCATTTCATGGATTTTGTCTGCCTCTGCCAGTACACGTCTTGATGCATTTGCCTGCCCTTCTAAATTAGCAACTTCTGTCCGCAAAGCACCGGCATTTGCCAGTAGCTGATTTCTTTCATTTTTAGCTTCATTTAGCTTTTCCCGCAGGCTCTCCAGCCGGCGCTCCAAATCATTGATATCCGCTTCCAGTGCACCTTTAAGTTTTAACAATTTTTCGATTGTCTCGCTCAGCTCTTTGATTTTGCGTTCCTTTTCGCCAATGGCTACATCAAGCGCTTGTATCCTGTTTTCCTGTTGTGCGGTTTCAATGTCGAGTTTATCTTTTCTTTCAGTCGCATTTTTTAAATCGACGTGCTTATCAGCAACTTGCTGCGTAAGGTTGTTTAATTCTTCCTGCCGTTTCTGTGCATTTTCCATCGCGTCTTGCAACCGTTGCTTTTGTTCTTCGATTGCCGTTCTAAGCGCCTCTATCTTTGGCGCTTCATTGCGCAACCACTCCTCTGCTGCTTTCCCGTCCGCTACCAGCTTGTCGGCCCGGGCGATTTCGTCAGTCTTTGCGCGCAGCTCTGCTTTTGTCTCCTCCAGCGTATTCTGCGCCATCGCGATTTTTTTCAGCAAGTCTTCGAGACGCATCAGGAATGGAGCAATTTCCTTCGCACGCCAATAGTAATAAACGGAGAGCCACAATGCGACGATCAGTATGGCTAATAATGTCAGTCCGGTAATATATAGATTTGTTGGCGTAAGTAGATTGTTCATGATTTGTTTATCGTTCAGTAGATTGTTTTAGAACCTCTATCTTTTTCATTGCTTCGGTGCCGTTTTTTTAAGATTGTTAATACGATCAGTCACTACATCGACCTCTTTCTTTAAATTAGTTATCTCTCCCTGTATCTTTGCCATATCACCTTTTACAGAAATCTGTTGCTGCTTAAGACTTGCGACCTCTGTATTCAGTTCAGATTTTTGTTGCTGCAAAGCTGATTTTTCACCACGCAATTTCGATACTTCATTGTTAAGATTTGATTTTTCTCTTGCCAATGTTTGATTATCCATCTTCAATGCGCTGTTTCTACCCAATTCTTGCACCCCAGCTTCTTTCGCTTGTTGCATTGCACTAATGATTTTATCATATTCATTCTTTGCCTGCGCGATTTTAGCCATCAATTCCCGAAATTCGCTTTCTTGTTTCGGTTTTTCAGCCATCGTTGCATTATGATCTGCAATTTCTTTGATTAATTTTTGAAGTCGCTCTTTTTCAAATGCTATCAAGGCATCATTCTTGGATTTACTCTCTTTTAACTTAACACCGGCATCTTCGATTTCGTTCCTTATCATAGACAACTCACGCTCTGCCTGGATACGGGATGAGTCAAAAATTAAGAAATCCCGCAATAGCCATCCAAATATCGAAAACACAGCTAGTGTCACCAAGCCAATGCTAACCACTAGCACTGATATACCCCATTTCTTGATCTTGGCGTGGGGATCTTGAAGTATTTCTTCCGAGCTCTTCATATTATTTTACTCGTCCTCGCTACTTTTCAAATATCCCCTACATTTCACCCAATATAGGCCATCCCATCGTACTTTCAGGCATATCCCTTCATTCATGGTAAACGGCAAATAAAAACCCCGCCTTTTACAAAGTAATGGGGTCTTGCCAGTCAGTCCATATTTTTTCTCCAGCATGGTAATACGGAATGGAACATGTTCAACTGCTTTTATATTTGAAGCTTCTCTATCACCAATTTTGTTTAAAATCTACCATATCATGAGAAATTGTCAGCCAAACAATTACAGGAAGGAGCGTGGCGGCTCCAATAAATTAAATGGTTTGTCTGACGCATGCGTGTTTTCGATCCGAATTCAGTGACTTGGTCCGACCAGCCTGTGTAGAGATAAGTATTTGTTATGCTTGCCATGGTTGTTGGCAAACTCAGTGTCCAAGGCTTCCTCAAGGCGGCCACCCCTCTGTGCCAATGTAAATGAGACACTTCCCCCCATTGAATTTAGAGTATATGATTGAGGGCGGGAAGGGAAATTATAATGCAAAAGAAGGAAGCGATGCTGGTTGATGTTTCAAAGGAACGTGAGGAAATTCCAGTCGCCCTCGCAAACATCCCAGGGTTATGAAGGAGCAGGCGGTGGGATATATCCGCTTTTCAGCCCGTCGGCCTATCCCCTTCAAAGCATCACCCCTCAAGTAGCCTTAAATACTCCTTTGCCGATTCGTAACAGACACCGGTGATAAACTGAATAAACGGTCTGTCGTCGCCTTTGTGCGTCTTGTTTAGCGTGTCCAAGTAGTCCCGCCGCAGGATAGGCGGAATGATCGCTACAGGGTATCCGTCTTGCAGCAAGGCAAGGTTCATCAAGAGATGGCCAGCCCGTCCATTGCCGTCAATAAAGGGGTGGATGGTCACCAACTCCTTGTGGATAACCGCTGCAAATTCAATCGGGTGATGTTTTGCTCTGGCGTCCGGTAGCCCGGCAATGAATTCCCTCATCATGGCGTCTATGAGCGCCGGAGGAGGCGGAATAAAATCCGTGCCCGTGATGATAACTTTGCGCGTTCGATATTTCCCCGCCTCTTTTGCATCAATCCGATAGTAAAACAGCCGGTGAAGCTCCTTGATATTTGTCTCGGTGATGCTTCTTTTTTTTGCCAACTGAAAGAGAAGCTCATAAGCCTCTGAATGTCCCAGGGCTTCAAGATGATCCCTAACCGGTTTACCACCGATAGTTATGCCGTCTTCAATGACAATCTTGGTTTCCGTCTCTGTAAGAGAGTTCCCTTCCAGGGCGTTACTGGAATAGGTGAGGCCGATCCGGTAATATTCTTTTGAGAGTGGACTCGATAATCGAGGGGATGCTGGCCGGGCAAAATAAGGGATTATGGATCATGGCCTGTACGGCCATTTGTGAAACCGAGACGGGCAAGGATTCGCGCTCCGCTCCTGACTGACGGCAAGGGACGGACCCCCATGGATTCCATTTTCTGGAGGATGGCCTTGGTGCCGCGAGTACGGCTCCGGTTATAACGGTTGAGCATTGCGATTGCGACGATTTCTTCGAGTTCACCCTTGTTGAAGGAAGCGCTGTCTGTAGGCATTGTTGAGGCTCATCATACCCGTGGGGGCCTGGCAGCCCCCCTTGGTTAATAGGTTTAAGCGTGAGCCAGTCGCGATCATGATGGCGGCTAAGACGCTTTGTTGCGGCGGGGTTTTGCAGGGGTTGGAGAAAACAGTTCAAAGTAAAGTGATTCATCGAGTCGCGGCAGATTTCGTTCGGCGGCGGCATCAAGCATTTCAGCAGCCATCTGGTTGAGGACGCGCAAGTTGTTTAAGGAGTGCGCGGCC
>Ga0172368_10007805_pt1 | contig 11058 bp, 9 predicted proteins | sample Lak11m_FD_114540 | JGI IMG/M metagenome (GOLD analysis project Ga0172368, IMG submission 114540) | Freshwater microbial communities from Kabuno Bay, South-Kivu, Congo - kab_022012_11m | ecosystem: Environmental > Aquatic > Freshwater > Lake | place: Democratic Republic of the Congo: South-Kivu...
CGAAAGTGTGTCAGCGATAAATGCGTCAGGTACATAAAACTCACACGAAAATGAAATGACAAAGAAATACCATCTTGTATCAAACGACTTGATGGTTCTTATAGATCGAAGTCCTCATCCCTCAAACCATCAATGGTCATTGCAATCTTATACCCGGTTTTTCGGGGAGCGAGTGCTTCTCGAGGGTGGCAACGCTTGTCCACTTGTAGGGTCTCATAACATCTACAATCACACATTATCAACCAGATCTTCCTGTTCCGGTTTCCAGATACGCGTCGCCAGGTCGGTGAACACCACCCCATCCAGGTGATCAACCTCATGCTGGAAGATGCGCGCCAGCCAACCCTGGGCTTTGATTCGGGTCGGCTGACCCTGCCGATTCAGACCCTTGACGGTTACCGCCAGTGAGCGCTCCACCTCCCCCAACAGACCCGGCACGGAAAGGCAACCCTCCACGCCCATCTCGGTTTCATTACCGGTCGCTTTGATCTCGGGGTTGACCACTGCATACAGTTTCTTGGGCGCATTCTCATCTTCTTCGTCGGTCGTATATTCCACCACGATCACCCTCTTCGAAATGCCCACCTGCGGGGCAGCCAGCCCCACCCCCGGAGCTGCCCGCATCGTCTCGACCATGTCTGCGATCAACACCTGCAATTCATCATCAAATTTTGTCACCGCCTTGGCTTTGCGCCGCAGGACCGGGTTTGGAACAGAAACAATTTCACGGATTGCCATTAAATTTCACCTTACCAGTAAGATCAGGGCGTAATCAAGCCCAGCTTGAATATAATCTGCTATTGTACATCAAATTCATCCCCTTTTGGGATCGGGCTGAAACCATCCAGCCCGGCCTCCTCGGTCCGGAATGCTTCCGCATCGTCGTGATAAGCCGCGAACCAGTCCGCCAGGCGGTCACGCTCCGCCCTGTTTTCCGCTTCCTTTTTATTTGTGATTAGGGCAATCCGGCGGGTATCGATATCCTGCTGTACAGAGGGTGGATCAGCAACATCTTCAAAAACAAGCTCAGCTCCTCCTACTGTAACATACACATTTCCAAAATTGAGCAGGACCTGCATCAGCCCGATCCGTTTGTATTCTGTGGATAAAATATTTTCCAGGGGTGCCGCGCGATGCTCTTCTCTACCCAGCGGAGTTTTATCAATATCTATGATTTGATCCGGAGTTACCTGGAAGATATCATTTCGCCAGTCAATATACTTGAATACCCACCATACGAACGAAATAAAAAGGAATAAAAGTAGTATTTTAAGAAAAGTGTCCACACCAACTGGACCTGGGACCTCGGATGGTTCAACTTTTGGCAGGTTGAACAACCGGTTGATGAATAGCCCCAGCAACAGGATGAATAACATCCCGGGCATGATTGTTGTTTTCAAGAGATTGAACCAATGTTTTCGATAAGTGATCGTTCCGCTGTCTTCGATTCGGACTTTAAAGAGATCGGAGAATAGGAAGGTAAAGACCCCTGGTCTGTTCATGGTTCGAACAACCGGTACTGCCTTGGGTGTTTCTTCTTTATTGTGTTCGGATAATCCCAGCCTCTCCCGGATGGCTTGTTTCATTGCCATCACATCCTCTTTTTGGGAGATCTCTCTCGAGCGCACCCAGTGTTCCTCCACCAATGAGGCTGCCTGGTTTGGATGGTTCACATGGTGGAACCGTAAGCGCCCAACGAAGGTCCTCACGATCACATCCCCGTAATCGAGGATGCGCCCGATCTGGTCTGTTTCCACTCCCACTGAAAGGATGGTCTTCAATGGCGCTTCCTGGCGGCTGTCATACAGCCCGATCACTTTTTCCAGCCAGACAACACGCTGGTTCGTTACGATATAGTAGTCATTACCCCAATCCACCCACTGCCACAACCCCCAGGCAACATCCCCCACCAATGCCAACACAGCCAGAATTAGGATCAATAGGGATGCAGTTGATATGGCCATCATGAAGAGAAATACCGAAGCAAGCAGCAGCACGAATGGACCGGTCATCGCCTTCCAAAGCAGGATGGGATGTCTGCGCGCCAGAAAATAAATTCTTTCTTCTGGTTCCAGCCAGTCAAATTTTATGACCTGGACCAGACGTTTGCTCTCTATAGAGGCTTCTATACTTCCTTTTAAAGTGTCGATTTGTGCAAATAATACTTCCAGCTTCTGCCTGGTAAGCACAAGGAAGATGGAATCTTCCAGTGTGGTGATGCTTACTCTGCGGATCCGCTGCTTGGAGATCGATTCCTCCCCAAAAAAGTCGCCTTGAACAAGATCTCCGAGATTTTCTTGATTATTTCTGTACAAACGGGTTACATTTACGCTCCCGGAGAAGATCAGGTAAAAATGATCACCTTCAGTACCTTGTTTAATGAATATTTTCTCAGCTGGGTATGGCACTACTTCCATCACCCCGGCAATGCTCTCCAGTTGCTTATCTGATAATCCTCGGAATAAGTGGCTTTTCTTCAGGAACAGGACTATCTCTTTAACATCCAGCTTGGAGGGTTCGTTCTGCATGCGATTATTTTAGCATGAATCAGGCAGTTGGCGCACAATGCTGCAGCCATACGGTGCAGTCTCCGCTGGTAACGGATTGCAGCCCTCCAGGATGGCTTCCAGCGCAGAGAGCGCATAAGGCTGTGTGGACTTGCGTACCCGGAAGCTGACATCATCAAAAGCACCCCGATAACGCAGTAAACCATTCGCATCCACCAGGTAGCAGTGCGGAGTTGTTTCTGCTGCATACAGGTCGGCCACCTTCTGCTGCGAATCCCGCAAAACCAGCGATACCCCCCGCCCGGAGGCTGCTTGCCTCATCTCGTCCAGCGTTTCGTTCCGGTTGGAGGCGATCCGTAGGAACACCACCTGCGCACCAGGCTTTTCCTGCCATGTGGACAAGACCTCGTCCACCCGCGCCGATTGCGGGCATTCCGCCGACCAGAAGTTGATCATCACCACCTTGCCGCGCATATCCTTCAGGCAGTGCATCTTCCCATCCAGGTCCGGCAGGCAAAAATCGGGAGCAGGTTCCATTAATTCCATACCTGGATTATACCCTTTCAAAGAACCTGCTCAACCACCTTCCCAGAAATAATAGCCTGGGCATGGACACCTGTTTTTTTCAGCAGCGTCTCATGGAACCTGGGAGTGTTTCTTTCCATAATTCCTTCGTGCCAACCTGCCTTGGTGGTTAATTTCTTATTTATCAAGACCTCCACCGATTTATCGGGTAGAATCATATCCTATGAAAAAATGGCAATTCTGGCTCGGCATGCTCGTAAGTGCTGTCTTCCTGTATTGGGCTTTCAGCAAACTCGAATGGCAGGATTTCTGGTCGTCCATCCAGCAGGCCAATTACTGGTGGTTGATCCCTGGCATCCTGGTTTACTTCATCGGGGTTTGGATCCGGGCTTGGCGCTGGCATTATCTGCTCAACCCCATCAAGAAGATCCCCACCCGCACCATGTTCCCCATCACCACCATAGGCTACATGGGCAATAACATCTACCCTGCCCGCGCCGGGGAAGTGCTGCGGGCGGTCATCCTCAAGCGCAAGGAAGGGGTGGCTATCTCCGCTTCGCTGGCCACCATCATCGTCGAGCGCATCTTCGACGGGGTGGTCATGCTGGCCTTTGTCTTCATCAACCTGCCCGAGCTGGCGAAGCTGGCCGGTTCCGAATCGGGCTTTGTTGGCAATATCCAGTCCCTGGCCCTGTGGGGTACGGCTGCCTTCATGGGTGCCCTGATCGTCTTCCTGCTGGCTGCCATGTTCCCCAGGCTGACCCTGCGCATCGGTGCCTGGTTCATCGACCACCTCTTTCCTGCCCGCCTGCGGGAAGGAGCTTCCGGCATTCTGCACAAGTTCCTGGACGGGCTTGCCTCATTACGTTCACCCTTCAATATCCTGATGGTCTTCCTGACCTCGGTCCTCATCTGGCTGCTCGAGACCGCCAAATACTGGTTCGTGATGCACGCCTTCCCCTTCGCGGTAAGCTTCTTCACGCTGATGCTGCTGAACGGCATCGCCAACCTGGCCACCACTATCCCGTCCGCCCCTGGTTATGTCGGCACCTGGGAGGCTGTCACCAAGGCTGTCCTGGTGGCCTACGCCGTGCCTGAGGGCGTGGCGCTCGGTTACGCCGTCGTCCTGCACATAGCCCTGTGGCTGCCCATCACCCTCTTGGGAGCCTTCTACCTTGCCCGGGAAGGCATCAAGTGGAGTGACAACCTGCGCACCGAGACCAAAGAACCTTAATTTTTCGGTCATTGCGAGGAGCATCTTCTCAGCGACGTGGCAATCCTGCCATTAATGAGATTGCCACGAGCCGGTGAAAACCTTCCGCCTCTCGCAATGACATTCAGTTATTATATTTATTAATTTTTCACTTACACATCATTCGCAAGCGAGCAATATAAAGAACGGAGAAACCATGAAAATAGCGATCATCGGAGCGGGTTTCGGGGGCATGGCCGCCGCCTGGGACCTGGCCAGAGCCGGGCATACCGTTACCATCTTCGAAGCTGAAGACCACCCCGCCGGGCTGGCTTCCGGCTTCAAGGAACCGGGCTGGGACTGGTCGGTCGAGAAGTTCTACCACCACTGGTTCGCCGGGGACAGGCACATGCTCGCGCTGATCGATGAGCTCGGTCTGGGTCACATGGTGCTCTTCCCGCGCCCCTTCACCGTCATGCTCTACAAGGGCAGGTGGTCTCCTTTCGATTCGATCCTCAAGGCCATCATGTTCCCTGGCCTGGGCTGGGGGCTCAACAAGCTGCGCTTCGGCCTGGTCGGTCTGTACCTGCGCCTGACCTCCAACTGGCGCCAGTTCGAGAAAGTGACCGTGGACGCCTGGATGCGCAAGTGGGCTGGCGGGAAGGTCTACCGCCTGATGTGGGAGCCGCTCGTCATCGGCAAGTTCGGCGAAAAATATTATAAGCAGGTCAACATGGCCTGGATGTGGGCCCGCATCAAGGCCCGCACCACCCGCCTGGGTACCTTCCAGGGCGGCTTCCAGCACTTCGCCGACCTGTTCGCCCAAAAGCTGACCGGCCTGGGCGTGGACATTCGTTACTCGTCCCGCATCCGCCGCATCTCGCCCCACACCTCCGGCAGCAGCTTGCAGATCGAGACCGAAGCCTCCTCGCAGGTCTTCGACCGCGTCCTGGTCACCACCTCCCCCGCCAGTCTGGCAAAATTGACCCCTGACCTGCCCGAGAGCTATCTCAAGGGTCTGCTCGACCTCAAGAGCATGGCCGCCCTGGTGATGGTCTTCTCGCTCAAACACCAGCTTTCCACGCAGGGCTACTACTGGTTCAACCTGCCCAAGAGCGAGGGCTTCCCCTGCCTGGCGCTGGTCGAGCACACCAACTTCGTCCCGCCCGAACATTTCGGCGGCGAGCACATCATCTACATGGGCGACTACCTCGAGCCCGACCATCCCAACTTCCAACTCAGCCAGGTTGAACTGCTTGAGAAATTCATGCCCGGTCTCAAGCGCATCAACCCGGATTTCGAGCCAGACTGGATCAACAAGACCTGGCTGTTCTCCACCAATTATGCCCAGCCCGTGCCGCTGGTCAACCACTCCGCCAACATCCCCGCCATCCAGACACCCCTGCAGGGGCTGTACTTCGCCAGCATGAGCCAGGTCTACCCCTGGGATCGCGGCACAAACTTCGCGGTCGAGATCGGCCGTCGGGCAGCAAAAATGATTCTGGAGGGGTGAACTCAGCCTGCTCCTAACTTTCAGGAGCATATCTCCTGCCTGCTAGTGTGATTTATTGCCATGTGCTACAATCAGACATGGGTGCAGTATTTTAAGAACTGCCAAGCAAATTTCATATTCACTATTTTTTTCAACCCTACCATTATTGTAGTTGTTGTTCAAAAAGGAGTGAGAAATATGGTTGGTAAAAGTGTTTCAGCTCTTTTCAGGGTCTCCTACTGGTTGATCTGCATGGCTCTCATCACTGCCCTGTCGGGCTGTGCCCCACAGATCCCCAAGAGTATGTCAGGTGAAGATTTGCAGACCTGTGACGAAAATGCTTGGGAAGATGATCCGTTACCTTATAATTACAATGATCTTATCAATAAACACCCTTACTTGGCATTTCCCGGTGATGTAGACCTTTGGTCTCCCCTAACCGGCTCCATAATACCTTTCGGAGAACCGGTGGTCATTAAATTTGACCAACCCCCCGCCACCAGTGGGGTTTTATTCCGTCAATACCAGGTCATTGTATCTTCGTTCACCGGCCAGATCTTGGAGAGACTGGGAAGTAATTATGCGGTTATCGGCATGTCCTCCTTCAATACCCAGGTCACTTGGAAACCAAATAAATCCGGGAAATACATAATCCAAGTCTTCCTCCGGAACCTTGAAACATTGGATTGGTTGGAAAATAATCCCTCCTGGTATTCTGAGGAACTGGCTAATCCGTTGGGAACCTATATCCATACCGGACCTTTTTCCGTAGCCCATGTCTGCATCCAGATCGATGTTCCCAAGGCAGGGGATGACATCATCATTCAGCCCGGGACAGTGGCGCCTGTTCAGAATGTCACCTTCCAGGTGCCAACCATCACAAAAACACTCACACGGACACCCACAGCGACCGCAACATTTACATTTACACCGGTCACTCCCACATTCACAACAACCTTCACCTTCACCCCCCTCAAACCCACATTTACATCCACCAGGACACCGACTCACATTCCGCCGACTGTTGTACCGCCAACCCCGGTCGTTGTCTGTGCCGGTATGGATCAACGAACCTGTGAGTCGCATAATGATGTCTGTAAATGGACAGTCCCGGCATCAGGTGCTCCTGCATATTGCGAAGACAAGTAACAGGTCCATCCTGCTCCCCATGCCGGACCGCCCGCCTGATGGGGGAGGATTAAAGCATGTCCCTGCGCTCGTTTTTTAACAAACGTCTCCCCCGCCTGGAGACCTTGGGTGTCAAATTGATCTCCATCCTGACAGCCGGGATGGGTCTGGTCAATCTCTTCTCAGCCATCAATCCCACCCTGCCCAACCGTCTGCTCCTGCTGGAGAACAGCATCCCGCTCGAAGTTCGGCATGGCAGCCGCCTGGCTTCTGTCCTGGCCGGGTTCGCCCTGCTGGTGCTGGCAGGTAGCCTGCGACGCCGAATGCGCCTGGCCTGGCTGCTGACCCTGATCTTCCTGTCGGTTTCCATCATCACCCACCTCATCAAGGGCATGGATTTTGAAGAAGCCAGCCTGGCGGCAGGGCTGATCATTTTGCTTATGCTGCTGCGCCGCAATTTCCACGCCTTCTCAGACCTACCCTCTGTGCGCCAGGGGTTGCAGACTCTCTTGAAAGCATTGCTATTCACCAGCCTGTATGGCGTGACCGGACTGTACCTGTTGGACAAACATTTCAGCGTCAACTTTAACTTGTGGGGTGCCCTTCAGCAGACCGTGATCATGTTCACCACCTTATCCAATCCTGGAGTGCAATACACAACCCGCTTTGGCAAGTATTTCCTGGATTCGATCTACTTGGTGGGAGCCACCACCCTGGGTTACGCCCTGCTGATGTTGATCCGGCCTGTGCTGGTGCGCCAGCCTGCCACACCCGCCGAGCGCCAGCAGGCCCGCACCATCGTGGAAGCCTATGGGCATACCGCCCTGGCCCGCCCGGCTTTGTTCGAAGATAAATCCTACTTCTTCAGCCCCGGCGGTTCGTGCCTCGCTTACGCCTGCCGGGTTGGGGGTGCCATTGCTCTGACCGATCCCATCGGCCCCGTTGAAGATGCAGGAGATGCCATCCGCACCTTCCTTGAACTGTGCAGCCGCAATGGCTGGCAGCCGGCTTTCTCCTCAGTCTTGCCGGACTACCTTCCCTTCTACCATCGATCAGGCTTGAACAGCCTGTGCATCTCCAACGAGGCATTTGTGGACCTGCAGACCTTCAGTCTGGAAGGCAGCGCCAACAAGAAATTGCGCAACGCTGTCACCAAGATCTCGCGCCTGGGTTATACCACCCGGGTCGTCCAGCCGCCGCACGAAACCCAACTGCTGGCACGTCTGAAAGCCATCAGCGACGAATGGCTCAGCATGAAAGCCAGCGGGGAACTGCGATTTGCGATGGGCTGGTTCGATGAAGCCTACCTCGATGAATGCCCGTTGATGCTGGTGGAGGATGCCAGCGCGGAACTGTGCGCCTTTGCCAACCTGGTGGGCGAGTACCAGGCCGACGAGATCACCCTGGACCTGATGCGCCATCACCGCCAGCTTGAGAACGGCGTGATGGAATTCATGTTCGCCGGGCTGCTTTCCTGGACCAAAGAACAGGGGTTCGCCCGCTTCAGCCTGGGGCAGAGCGCCCTCTCGTTGATCGGCCAAAAACCGGATGACCCGCGCCTGGAAAAATTTCTGCACTACATCTATGAGAATTTCAACCGCTTCTATAATTTTAAGGGGTTGCACAGTTTCAAGGAGAAGTTCAACCCGGTCTGGGAACCTCGCTACATCATATACCCCGGCCTGGCCAGCCTGCCCACCCTGCTGACAGCCTTCATGCGGGTCAATTCCGGGGATGATTTTCTATGGAGGTATTTCAGACGATAACCCTCGCACCGTTGGGGCGCACTGGTTGGGGCGCATGGCATGCGCCCTGCACTGGTTGGGGCGGTTGGGTTGGGGCGCAAGAGTTGGGGCGGTTGGGTTGGGGCGCATGGCATGCGCCCTGCACTGGTTGAGGCGCAAGAGTTGGGGCGCAAGAGTTGGGGCGGTTGGGTTGGGGCGCATGGCATGCGCCCTGCAATTACCCCCATCACCTGACGTTTTCCAGATGGGAAGAAGGTGGCGTGCGCCCTGCCTCAACCCTGATTACGCCCATTCCAGCAGGATCCAGGCATACGCCTGGGAGCGCGGCACGAACTTCGCGGTCGAGGTCAACCGCCGGGCGGCGGAGATGATGTAGGAGGGTTAATCCGCGTTGCGCTCACGGTTCATTATAAAGATAGACCACCAGGTCGAAATTTCCAGAATTATCTGCGTAGCAGTCAGCGCAGTCATTGACAGCCAGGTAAAGTTCTCCGCTGCTGGCAAGGGTAAACTCGGAAGAAGCCTGGGTCACTAAAAAGGGTTGACCGTCGCCAATCCTGGCCACCAGCCTGCCGTAGTCCTGTCCATTGATGGCGCAGTTGGTTTCGCAAACCGTTTCAGAAATGCCATACATGTCATACGACATCGCATCCCAATTGGGATTGTTGTCTTGCAAGTTGTAACTTTCAAAACCAGGCACAAACAGGATGCGTTGCCCCTGGTTGACGTAGATCCCACTGTCAAACCAGGGCAGATTAGCCGGCACGTCCAGGTTTACAGCGCCTTCTCCAGGCTGACCCTCAGCCGCAACGATCTTGGATCGAAGAATGGTCTGCACCCGAAAACTGCAAACCTGTTCGCCATCCTGCGGGTCGTTGAAGGGCTCAAGGCGGACAGTCACCTGATCGTTATAACCTAATTCCTGACCATCGTCAGCGGTGACCACCAGGTCATACGATTTGTACGGGTCTGGCAATCTATCCATCCCATTTTTACCCCCGGTCTCCATCCAAATGTCCAGGCCATTTTGTTCATATCCCAGCAGGATCTGACAGCGCTCCCCATCCTGGTCGGTGATACACAGCGTGGTGTCGCGCACGTTGAGCGCACCGCTGATGGATGCCGCCTGGTGATCCGCAAGCAGCACAGGGCAATCCTGCTGCAGGGTTGCGTAATCTTCATAGATCACAGGCGCTCGGGAGGCTGCCGAACAGCCCGCCAGGTTGAACAGAAACCCCAAAAGGATAACACTTCCCAGCAACAAGAACTTACGCTGCGCCAGGTGCATTTTTTGTTCCATTTTTTTCTCCTGTGGGTGGTGACCCGCGCCCGCGGCGCAGAGATCTGTCAAAGCCTGATGCTCAGTTCATAATAATTATAGTGCATATCGCCCGGGAGGCTTCGTGCGGGACCAACCCCTGTGCAGGTATTTCAGGCGATAACCCTCGCACGGGTCGGGGCGCATGGCATGCGCCCTGCACTGGTTGGGGCGCACGAGTTGGGGCGCACGAGTTGGGGCGCACGAGTTGGGGCGCACGAGTTGGGGCGCATGGCATGCGCCCTACACGGGTTGGGGCGCACGCCGCCTCCCCGGGTTTTCATCATCATCCTTCCAATTTATCGGGTTAACTTCCATATAGGCATAGATCCGTTCATAATCAACCTCATTCCGGATGATATGGTCATAATAATTGCGCTGCCAGATACCAGTCATATTCAACTCCCGCCCGGCCCTGCTGGTGACCGCGGCCTTATATCCGGCGATGAAAGAACCCAACGATCCTGGCCGCCTGATAAACCTTTGGGGAGTTCCTGGTTGGGGCGCAAGGTTTGCGCCCCTTTTGAGGCTTGCGCTTTTTTTGGAATTCGCATTCCCCATATCCAGGCAGACGCCATCTGCCCCTACCTGCATATTTCCATCCTTCTCAACCAGCCAGACAATGGCATGAACATGATTTGGCATGACCACAAATTCGTCTTCAAATAATTGGATCTCTTTGCGTATTCCGATCGACCGCACCCATTCTTCACGCACAATTTCACCCAACGCCGTACATTTCATTTTCCCGTTAACCACTTCTCCGAATATTTGCTCGCGCAAATACGTCACCATCGTCACAAAATACGCGCCCGGAGAGGCATAATCATAGCCCTTCAAGCGCGTCGACCGACGATGGTGGTTTTTCGGATCAAATTTCATCAATCATCTCCATTGGACCGAATTATACCTTTGGGGCGCACGAGTTGGGGCGCACGAGTTGGGGCGCACGAGTTGGGGCGCACGGGTTGGGGCGCACGGCGTGCGCCCTGCACAGGTTGAAGCGCACGAGTCGGGGCGCATGGCATGCGCCCTGCACTGGTTGGGGCGCAAGAGTTGGGGCGGTTGGGTTGGGGCGCATGGCATGCGCCCTGCAATTACCCCCATCACCTGACGTTTTCCAGGTGGGAAGGCAAAGTCCCGTGCTCTCC
>Ga0172368_10007806_pt1 | contig 11054 bp, 11 predicted proteins | sample Lak11m_FD_114540 | JGI IMG/M metagenome (GOLD analysis project Ga0172368, IMG submission 114540) | Freshwater microbial communities from Kabuno Bay, South-Kivu, Congo - kab_022012_11m | ecosystem: Environmental > Aquatic > Freshwater > Lake | place: Democratic Republic of the Congo: South-Kivu...
AAAGGTTACGACCATTCGCAGGATGTAATCGCCATCGGTGATGGCGTCGGTATCCCACAAAACCAACATTGTTCCGGTGACTGGCTGGATGCCCTGGTAGATGAGAAACCAGGTCTCAGTTGGGTCATTGGTGTAGCGAAAAGTCAATTCAACGGTTTGGAAATTCTCCACCGTTGTATCAACAACCACGGGGATGCTCCCTTGCAGCGCCTGGCCAGGCTTAGGGGATATGATTTGCAGAGCGCTTCCGGGTGGGGGCGTTGCGGATGGAATCTGCAACTCCTGGCGCGCATCAACATGACCTGCTGATAACCCCATCAGCATCAGGAACAAAAAGAGAAAGAAAAGCGCATGACGCATAGCAAAAAATTACTATAACATGGTCAGTGATTTGGGTCAACCAATTGAGGTTCATCGTTCATCAAACCTGCCCATGCCTCGAATATCTTATCTCTTGGTCAGAAATTTATGGTAAACTCAACAAGATCAACAATAGATTAGAAGAGGAATGATTGTGACACGATCGCGTACCGAATTGATGGTTGCGCGCCTGCGGGAAATGCAGGCTGCCTCGCCGGACATTGAAGCTTCGGCGGTTGTCTCTGTGGATGGTCTGATTATGGCCTCAGCCCTTCCGAATGACGTCGAGGAAGATCGAGTTTCTGCGATGTCGGCTGCGATGCTCAGCCTTGGCGAACGGATCGCCAGCGAGTTGGGACGTGGTGGGTTGGAACAGGTCTATATCCGCGGCAACATGGGTTATGTGCTCGTAACCGCTGTAGGCGAAGAAGCGGTATTAACTGCGCTGGCGCGCGAAAACGCTAAGCTAGGTTTGGTGTTCCTGGAGATGCGGCGCGCAGCAGAATATCTGGAGAAGGTCGTCGGTTGACGACGAAATACATTTTCTTCACGGGCGGTGTGGTCAGTTCGGTTGGCAAGGGGGTTACTGCTGCAGCAATCGGCCGGCTGCTAAAAGAGCGCGGTTTCTCTGTGGCGGTCCAAAAGCTCGACCCTTATATCAACGTTGACCCAGGGACGATGAGTCCGTACCAACATGGCGAAGTCTTTGTATTGGATGATGGCGCAGAGACGGATTTGGATCTGGGACATTACGAACGGTTTATTGATGTCAGCCTGAACAGGGTCTGCAATGTAACCACCGGTCAGGTGTACGCGGAAGTGATCAGCAAAGAGCGCCGCGGCGATTACCTGGGCGGTACAATCCAGGTCATTCCACATATCACGAACGAGATAAAACGGCGCATCGCGTTGGTAGCGAAAACGACGGGAGCAGAGATCGTACTGGTAGAGATTGGTGGAACAGTTGGAGACATCGAATCTTTACCATTCCTGGAAGCTCTTCGTCAGATGCGCATCGACCTGGGACGGAATAATACCGTTTCGATCCATGTCACCTGGTTGCCGCATATTGGCGCGACCGGGGAGCTTAAAACAAAACCCACCCAACATTCGGTGCGTGAACTGCGTTCGATTGGTATTTCTCCTGATGTCATTGTCGCTCGCTCTGATACCCCGGTGGAAGATGATCTGCGCGAAAAGATTGCCTTATTTTGTGATGTGGAACGGCGAGCAGTAATTCCACTAGAAACTTCTAAAGTATTGTATGAAGTGCCTTTGGTTCTGGAGAAATACGGAATCGGCGGTTATTTGATGGATCGTCTGGGGCTGCAACCCCGCCAGGAGCCGAACTGGCAGCCGTGGGAACATCTTGTGGCGGAGGTGCAGCGAGAGAAGCCTTCTATTCGGATCGCGCTGGTTGGAAAATATGTAGAACTGCATGACGCCTATTTCAGCGTGCGTGAAGCGCTTGAGCATGCTGCGATTTCTATCGGCGTCGAGGCCCAGATCGACTGGGTCCATTCTTCCGACCTGGAGAAGGATCGTGGGTGGGATGTGATCTACAAGGCTGACGGCATTATTGTGCCGGGTGGTTTTGGAAGCCGGGGTATCGAGGGCAAAATAAAAGCTATTCGATATGCGCGCGAAAAACAAGTCCCATACCTCGGGTTATGCCTGGGAATGCAATTGATGGTGATCGAATTTGCTCGCCACCTGATGGGGAGCGATGAACCGAATTCCACTGAATTTGACCATGCAACGGAATACCCTGTGATCGACTTGATGCCAGACCAACGGTCGATTGCAGATTTGGGCGGGACGATGCGCCTGGGCCTCTACCCCTGCCAGCTTATCGCAGGGAGCAGAGCGGCCAATGCTTATCAAAAACCCCTGGTGGAAGAGCGCCATCGCCATCGGTTCGAGTTAAATAATGCTTATCGTGAAATGCTCGAAAAAGGCGGGATGGTATTCAGCGGCATCTCCCCGGATGGCAAGCTGGTGGAGATCGCCGAGCTGGCGGATCATCCTTTTATGTTATCCACCCAGTTCCATCCGGAATTCCTCTCGCGCCCAAACAGGCCTCATCCTCTTTTTGTCGCATTTTTGGATTCTGTGCGCCAGCGACTTAGCGCCAGACAGGATCAAACGAACACATCAAATGATGCGTCATTAGAAGTGAGAAGCCCGGTATTGCTATCCTGAGGAAGTATCGAATGTTCTGCAAGCCGCATCTATGAGAAGCCATGCGGCCGAAAAGCATAGACCCCTCGCTCCCTGGCAGGCAGCAATTCAGCTAAAGCAAACATCAGCCGATCTGTCAGGCTTAAGGTAGTGTCATCTTCAGCCGGGTAGATGAGTGCGCCCATTTTCACAGTGACATCGATCCGTTTGGGGAAATGATGAAACATGTTCTCTGTGCCGTACTGGGCAACCGGCAGAATGGGACAGGGTTGGTCTAATGCCAGGCGTGCAACCCCGGTCTTTGCCGGTCGAAGACCGTGACCTTTGCTGCGCGTGCCTTCCGGGAACATCCCAAGAACCAGTCCACGCTGTAAGATCTCCTGGGCATGCAGCATCGCCCACTCATCTCGTTCGCCGCGATATACTGGAAATCCTCCCATTCGGCGGAAGATCACATCAATCATGGGGTTCTGAAATAGCTCCGCTTTTCCCATAAAAAAAATTGGGCGGTCGATGCAGATTTGGACCGGAATCACATCATAGTTTGTCATATGGTTCGCTGCCAAAATGACCGGGCCTTCCGGGGGTAATTGCCCAATTTGCTCGAAATGTAATCGTACGAATAAGGGAAATATGGATTTCAGAACGGATGTGATGAAACCCCGTACTGGAGTCATTTGGAAAAAGTATGTTTTCCGAGTACGCGGGTCAGGTTCTGCTAAGCTGGGATTCGTTTCCTGATGCAATTGCAACTCCTGGACAGATATGGAAAGGGTCGGCCACTCGGCCATCGGTGATTTTTGATAAAATGCATGCGCGTGCATCTGGAAATGGATTATACTTGCTGCTGGCTTTTCCTGGAAAGTAACTCATCAACCTATCGAAGAAATTGAATTCGAGCAGATTAAGACAAGAAGAGGTGACAAAATGGAAACAATTATTGAAGACATCATGGGGCGAGAGGTCCTGGACTCGCGCGGCAACCCTACCGTTGAAGTAGAGGTTGTGTTGATGGATGGCTCGCTCGGTCGGGCGGCGGTGCCTTCTGGGGCTTCTACGGGCGTGCATGAAGCATTAGAGATGCGTGATGGCGATAAGAGTCGCTATTCTGGCAAAGGCGTATTGAACGCAGTTGAGAACGTCAATGGTGAAATCGCCGACGCGCTCATCGGTTGGGATGCGCTTGAGCAAAAGGCGATCGACGAGACCATGATCGATCTGGATGGTACACCCAATAAATCCAAGCTAGGCGCTAACGCCATCTTGGGTACCAGCCTGGCGGTCGCGAAAGCTGCTGCGAATGCGCTTGGATTGCCCCTCTATCGCTATATTGGCGGCGTCTATGCCCATGTCCTACCTGTTCCGATGTTGAACATCTTGAATGGCGGCGCCCACACCGGCTGGCAATCCACAGATGCTCAGGAGTTCATGGTGATGCCATTGGGAGCTGAGTCCTTTGCAGAAGGGCTGCGTTGGGGAGCGGAGATTTACCATTCCTTGAAAACTGTCCTGAAATCGCGCGGCTATACCGCATTGGTCGGCGACGAGGGCGGCTATGCCCCCGCTCTAAAGGCGAACTCTGAGGCAGTGGAAGTAATCCTGGAAGCCATCGAGAAGGCCGGATATAAAGCCGGCGAACAGATCGGCATCGCCCTTGACCCGGCAGCTTCGGAATTTTTCGAAGAAGATACCAAGCTGTATAACTTACGGAAAGAGGGGAAAAAGCTGAACGGCGAGCAGATGGTCGCTTTCTGGAAATCATGGGTGGATCAGTATCCAATCGTCTCGATTGAGGATGGTCTGGCGCAGGATGACTGGGAGAACTGGGTCTTAATGGTTCAAGAGTTGGGCGACCGGATCCAGATCGTTGGCGACGATTTACTGGTTACAAATCCAGAACGCGTGCGCCGGGCGATTAAGGATAAAGCCTCGAATGCTTTGTTGGTCAAGCTGAATCAGATTGGTTCATTGACTGAGACGATTGAGGCGGTAGAAATCTGTCATCGGGCTGGTTGGCGAGCGGTGACTTCTCATCGGTCGGGTGAGACTGAAGATTCCACTATTGCCGATTTAGCAGTAGCATTGAATATGGGACAGATCAAGACCGGCGCGCCAGCCCGGTCTGATCGGGTCGCGAAATATAATCAATTGCTGCGGATCGAAGAAATGTTGGGCGATACGGCAGCATACGCTGGCTGGGGCGCTCTGCGCCGCTAAGATTACATCTAAAAAGAGGCTCACGAGTTCGTGGGCCTCTTTTATATGCTTTTGAGGATGGGTTCAATTTTCTGAAAGTTCCGGCTCGCTCTCTTTATCGGTTGTGATCTGACGCAACGCTTCATCCAGGCTGATGTTTTCACGGCGCATACCAGGAGCGGGTGTTCCACAATACGGACACAGGTTCCAGGGCAGTTCCATCAGCTTGCCACAATGGTGACAATTCTTTTTCAGCTTGGTGTGGCAGTGTGGGCAGACGATCCAATTGTCTCTGATCCGTCTGGCGCATCCGGGACAAAGCGTGCTCTCCTCAATGGATTGTAGTAATGCTTCTTCTTCAAGCGTATGTTGGTATTCGGCTTCTAATGTGCGCGGCGGTCGCAAGATCGCATAGATCACAACACCGGGCAGGAAAAGGACAGCCACGACAAGCACGGCTAATATGCGGGCAAGAGGATCCCGCGCTCTCTGGCAAATATCCCGATATGTCCAAATGACCAGGCTCAACCAAAGAGCGGTGATAAAAGCGCCGCCCCAGGCTGCCAGGAATAGTATGAAGTTGCTCAGAGAAGTTGGATCAAATCGCATGGGTCGCTCCGTTTCAGCGATTATAGCACGGATTAGCCCGTAGATTTGCCAGTTGGAGGAAAGTATGAGGGAACAAAGCGCAGCGTACCGCATTACAGATCTGAATGAATCCGATCGACCGCGTGAAAGACTGGCAAAACACGGCGCCCAGGCATTGAGTAATGCCGAATTGCTCGCAATTTTGCTGCGCGTGGGGGTTCCGGGAGAGAATGCAGTTCAGGTTGGCCAGCGTCTGTTGCAGGACCTGGGCGGATTGCAGGGGATCCATCGAGCAGCATATGAAGAAGTCTGTTCTCAACATGGTATTGGTTTGGCGAAGGCAGCCCAGATAAAAGCTGCGATCGAGTTAGGCCGGCGTTTGGCAGTGGAGGCCCCTGAGGAGCGGCCTACCATTCATAGCCCGGCGGATGCCGCTGCTCTTGTCCAATATGAAATGGGCGCTCTGGAGCAAGAGGAACTGAGGGTGATGTTACTCGATATCCGCAACCGGGTTGAGAAGATTCTGACCGTCTATAAGGGGTCTCTGAATTCGAGCATGGTTCGCGTTGGCGAGTTGTTCAAAATGGCGATCCGGGCAAATGCTGCTGCGCTGATCGTCATCCACAACCATCCTAGCGGCGATCCTGGCCCAAGCCCAGAAGATGTCGCTTTAACCAGATCGATCATTCAGGCTGGCAAACTCTTAGATGTCGATGTTCTCGACCATATTGTGATCGGTCGGGGAAGATTTGTCTCTATGAAACAGCAGAATATGGGTTTTGGCTAATCGGTTCGGCGGACAGAAAAGCTGGCGAATTCCCCGCTGGCAGGCTGCCAGCCAAATACCAGGTTGGTTACATTTGCGCCGCGTGGGCCATTCCGCAGCAGAGCCAACATTTTCTCCAGGATCATTCGATCACCCTCCGCGACAACCTCAACCGACCCATCCCAGCGATTGCGAACCCAGCCTTTCAAGTTAAGTTGGCGGGCGTTGTATTCAACAAAAGCCCGGAAACCAACTCCTTGAACACGGCCTTCAATATGAACGTGCAATCGCTCTGTTAAGAGATTCCGATCTTCCATTAACTTCAGCCCTCCTGGATATTACGCTTTCACGGGTTCTCGATCCGTTCGGGTACGAAGCAAAACGAAAATGAGGAACGGGCCTAGCACAGCAAAAAGAATGATCCCCCAGGGCAGCAGATTTAGGAAAGCCTTCAGGATGATGTTTTGAGCAAGAACCTCGGCTTGCCAGCCGCGCTCGAGCTGTTTTAGGCTTTTACCGAAAACCTGTTGCGGACCCTGGTCGCAATCCAAGCCATTCGCATAAGCCATGATCAGGGATTCTAATCCTGAAGAACCATAGGAGCTATGCAAATACTTTGTAAATGATTGGGCTTGAGCATAGGAGAGTAAAGCGTTTGATGCGTCGCGCGGAAAGGCATCGCATAAGGATGCGATGGGGATTAACCCTCCCTTACCGGCCGCCTCCTCAAGCAAGATCCTGTAATCCGAATTTGGGTAAAGTTCCGCCAGCGACGCCAGACCTTCTTTTAGCCAGACGGGAATATTTTGATAGCCCAGGCGGGTGTATTGATAGAGCAGGACATGCATGATCTCATGGGGAATTCGCTGCTCGGCTAATAGCCTTTGTTCCGGGATATCTGGGAGAGCGACCAGGATCACCCCCAAATCGGGGTCGGCGTGTCCGGCAATCCAGCTTTCGCTGCCCGGTTGAAGCGCTTCTTGTAAGGTTTGCGAATCGGGATAGATGTAAAAATCGAATGATTCCGGTTCAGGCATGGGTAACAGGCTCTGGATATGATCTTTGCCTTTCTGGGCGATATCCAGCGCTTCTTGAGCGAATTGGATATCTCCATCGTACCAATGAACCCGAAATTTGCCTTCTTCGAGAAGCTCCCACTTAAAGCGATTGTCCAGATAAATAAAATCCTCCTCCGGGCTGGAATAGGCTTCCGGCGAGTCCATGGTCAATTCCCAGTGAAAGTGGATGGTTGAAAAAGGCCTGAATGAATAATCCATGATGCGGTGCAGATAAGTCAACTCAAATTGACGATCCCCCAAATCCTTCACCTGGGCCAGTCCGACGCTAGTGTGCGTATCGCCGTCTGCCTGGATGAAGATCAAAGCGGCTTTCACTGGCTCGTTCGATGTTACGATTGCTTTAAAGTAAACTGATTCCCCGAAAATATAAAATACATCTGTATTCAAGCTGGTGACTTTTGCTTGGACGCTGCCTGGCATGGTCAAGGCAGCCAGGGAGAGGATCATCATGACGAGAATCCGAACACGCATATTCGTTATCCTGCAATATCAAGAACAGCGTCGTCATCCGGCGGGATCATTTAATCGATCAAATCCTCTTCGTCATCGAAAAGGTCATCCATCTCCTCTTCATCAAGCCAATCATCTTCGTCGTCGTTTTCGCTCCCATCCGGGAGATCAAATAGCGGCATTAACTTCCCGCCTTCGGTGAAAGTGAGATTATCCAGAGCGGTTTCCAGATATTCAAGCTCTTTGTCATCTTCTGATTCTTCTATCAGCGATACCAGCATCTCGCGCACGCCTTCCCCACCGATCTGCGATAAGGACCAGATGCTGGCCATTCGAGCCTGTTCGTCTGGATCATCCAACATCTCGAATAGAAATGGAAGCGCTGCCTTGAGTTCCAATTCTCCAGCCGCTCGGGCTGCTTCTGTCCTCAATACCGGGAAATTACTCTCTAGCATGGACATCACGGCTGGCTTCCAGACCTGGCTGGCAGATCTGCCCATCGCTTTCAACGCGCTGGCTTTCCAACCCCGATCGCTGGACTTAAAGGCCTTTTCGATCAAGGGTTTCACATCTTTGCGGCTGGAATATCCAAGCGATTCAAGCGCGGCGCACTGGATTTGAGCAGGCTCATCCGCAGAAATGAGATGGAGTAAGGCATCCTCGATGCTCTTGAGCTTTTTTTGCGAGATTTCTTCAATCTCGCCAGCATATACGAACCGCCCAAGCGCTCTCGCTGCGCCAGTCCGGACATCTGGATCGAGGTCTTTTTGAAGGACCTCCAGAAAGACGGGTATGAGTTGCTGTTCTTCATATTCCATAAGGATATGGATAGCCAAAAGGCGTATCTGCGTTTCTTCATCTGCAAGAGCAAACCGGCCAAATGAGACAAAGTCGAGCAGAAAGTCGCTGGAGCTGAGCTTCTCAATATCTTCCATCAAGGCCTGCCGCCTCCAGAGAGGAATCCTCGGCCATCCCTTGCGCAGTTGCTCGATTTCCGCCGGTTCCAGATCTGAGAAGCGGTAGATAAACCGCGCATTGAGCGGAGTATCTACGTCCAATAAGGCATCAATCGTCTGTTGGAACGGGATTTCAGGCAGAGATGTCATCGATTGAGCGCTTTCTAGCTCTTCCTTAAGGGAGCTGGATCGGGTTAAGAAAATCCTGCAGGTTGATGTAAATTAATAACATCAATAACAAGGTAAAACCAATCAGATGGATGGCGTTTTCGTATTTGGCCGGCACTCTTTTCCGGATGATGATCTCGGGCAGGGTCAGCAAGATCCGACCGCCATCCAGGGCTGGAATTGGGAGCAGGTTCATGATTCCGAGTGAGATTGAGATCATCATAAAAAACCATAATGGGCTTTGAACCCGTTGATAAATATCATACATGCCTTTATAACCCACCAGGCGTCCTTCCTGAGATGTCGCTTCACCGCTCAACATCCGGACAGGCAGCATCAGGATTCCGCGCACGTTTTCATAGGCTGTGTAAATCCCCCGATAGGATGCTGTAGCTAAATTGACTGGCCGAGTGGGGTTATCAAGGGCGACTCCCATAGGCCCTTCGCCTTCAGGTGGGTTGGCGCGCGGTGTGACCATTATGGTCAGTTGCTCCTCGCCGCGTTGGACCACGATTTGAACCGGCTTACCCAGGTTTTCAGCGATCAGGGTTTGCAGCTTTGCGACGCTATCGATTGGTTCATCATTCGCTGTTAGAAACAGGTCGCCCACCTGTAAGCCGGCTTCTTCTGCCGGCGAACCGGGCGTGGTGTACGATACGATCACCTTCTCTGGGATGCGGTCGCCTAAGGTGTAAAAAAGTAGGATGCCAATCAGAATCCCGACGAAGATATTCATCAATGGTCCGGCGAAGAGCACGCCTAACCTTACCCACGGGCTAGCCGCGGCCAAACCACCCGGAATGTCCGGGTCATTCTCGCCTTTCGGTCGAACAAAACCACCCAACGGGATCCAGTTCAGCGAAAAAACTGTCCCCCGGTGTTCGAACAGCTTCACCATTCGAGGCGGGAAACCGATCCCAAATTCTTCTACCTCGACATTGAATAATCGGGCGGCGATAAAATGTCCCAACTCGTGGATGAAAATTAAGGCTGCTAGCCCCAAAATAAACTCAATCAGTTGCATGGTTTGATTTACCTTTAATGAAGTATTGAACTGTTATTCTTCAACAGAGCATTATAACTGCTCCAAGCTGAATAGAAAAGAAAGAATGGGTGGGGAAAGCCGGCTTCTAACGGGATTCTAACGGTTGATGGAATCTGGATCAAGGGTTGTCTGCAAGAACGCGGGCTTCTCCGCCTGGACGGGCGGTCATCACCCGCTCAATTCCCGTGATCTGTTCCAACCCGGCGACGATTTGTCCCTCAGCCTGCGCCGGGCAAATCACATGGACGTTGGGGCCTGCGTCGATAGTGTAAGCTGCGGGGATCCCCGACTTGCGCCAATGCTGCACAGTCTGCATCACTTGAACGGTGGCGGGCAGCCAATACATCAACCGGGGGGTAGAGGTCAGCATGACCGCATGCATCATATTGCTATCCAACTCGATCACATCAGCCAGGGCATCGAAGTCTCGTTCTGAGATGGCCTTCCGGCAGAGATGCAATCGCTCGGAGGCTCCGGAAATCCGACCTGCTTGTAGAGGGCTGGTGTTGGCGAGAGAATGTCCTTGCTGGGAGGTGGTGTGTTTGTGGGTGTGACTGATGATGGCAATGCAATCGACCAGGTCCCAGTGATTCGGCGGGGCGATCGAAAAAGCGTACGAGTCCAGGTCGTCCGAGCCAGCCTGCCATTCAACGAACCCGCCCGGGATTGAGCGGCAGGCTGAACCGGAAGCGGTGCGCGCCAGGCGGGAGAGGGCGGTCTGGTCTAAATCAAGCCCTGCCGCCCGGCTGGCAGCAAGGGTCAGGGCGGCGAAACCGGACGCGGACGAGGCGATCCCCGTCCCGGTTGGGAAATTGTTATAACTCTCGATTTGGGCAAATTCTTGCAGCCCGGCCAGCGCACGCACCCGATCCAGTAAAGCGCTGGCGCGTTGTAAGGCGGGGTGGACCGCCATCTCGCCATTCAACATCAGGGCATCCTGCCGGAAACCGGGATCGAAATGGACGCGGGTGTGGGAAGTCAACCCATCCAGGTTCATCGATATCGAACCGTTTGACGGGATGCGCAATTCATCGTCAAGATTTCCCCAATATTTGACAAAGGCGATGTTGGCAAAGGCGATAGCGGTTGCAGTATTCATATATGCTTGATAGTTCCTTGTTGGTTGCTAACCGCCAAAGCCAGAACCGGATAAAACTTAGAGTAATATGGACAGTTAATTGAATCCCGCCAATAAGACATTTTCGGAATCTTCTGAAGCATTACCACGCGCTTGTGAGCCAAGAACCACCATATGTATTAATGGC
>Ga0172368_10007807_pt1 | contig 11052 bp, 6 predicted proteins | sample Lak11m_FD_114540 | JGI IMG/M metagenome (GOLD analysis project Ga0172368, IMG submission 114540) | Freshwater microbial communities from Kabuno Bay, South-Kivu, Congo - kab_022012_11m | ecosystem: Environmental > Aquatic > Freshwater > Lake | place: Democratic Republic of the Congo: South-Kivu...
TAGCTAACGCCATCGACCTGAAAACACCTGCTTGCGGGCCGGACGATGCAAAACTCCCGGAAAAAAATGGTCGAAAGGGGAGAAAGAGAAATGACTTTACTATCTCTCTCCTTTATCTGTGGCAGATGCTTTCTAATAAGGTGTTTATTGATCATCATTAGAAATTTGTGACGCTTAGGCTGCTGAACAGTGAGAATATGTTTTCCATCCTCCGCCACAACACCATTTATAATTCGCTGCTTCACTTTAAGATCCCAGTATGTATCAGTTGCCAGTTGAATAACCCTTGCATCATTATCTGAATAGACAAGCGCGTATCTGCCATTCGTTGTCAGCACATAGTTTTTATAAATACTCATCGCTTTATGAAGCTTTGTGGATAACCGGAAAGTGCTGCGATCCAAGTTAACCACCGTACCCTTTGTACCTACTATCCACATAGCGCTAGCTGGGATAGAAATAGCTTTAAAGCGAAGTTTCGATCCTTCGATGGTCAATCTTACTGGCCGGCTCCATTCAAGCACCACAGTTTCACAATCAAGTGAAATATTAATATTGGCCGAATCCGAATGTTGCGCGATAATGCTACTCCCGCTGATGGCAATCAGATGAAACATGCTTTTAAGGTTATTAAGGTTATCCTGAGTATACAATATTACAAAACATCGACCATCGTCACTAATACGAAGTCTGTAAATATCTGCCCATGGTTTTTTCGCTATATCAGTAGTTGGTTTAAGTTTAAAAGATTGACCGAGAAGATGTATCACCGGAACTCGCATCTCACCCATTAACTTCCCATCGCGCCATGTTTGCACATGAAGGGTCTCATTGTCGGCAGTGGCGGCAGCAAAGGTATGGCCATCGGGTGAAACGGCTCCGACAAGTGTCTCATTCCCACTCCAGAAAATTGTCGAATGCATAAAATTAGCATTCGGGGGTGCCACTGTCACACGCCAGCGTTGATGACCTGTATGCCAATCCCGCAACGTAAAGACGAATTCATCTTCACGCAAACAGAAGCCATCTCGGCAAGGCACCACTCTATAATATCGAAATGCTTCACCCTGAAACATATCGGTTGGCAGATCACATAGCGGAAAGCTCGCTACACGATGCATGGATTTGGGATGCACTATTCCCCACCAGCCAAGCAGACCAGCAATTACAATGAAGAAAATCATCAGCGTTACTCGCTGACGCTCCCTCCATGAATTTACTTTCGAATTGTTTTGCACTACGATGCCTTTTCGTATGATTCTATCCTATTGTAACACTTGAGCCCAGAAACGTGACCTATCCCTTTCTTTTGGAATAGGCACTGTCACCGCTTCCGGGCTCAACAGCCTTAACGGGCCTACTACGAACTGGCCTGACTCGATAGAATGAACGATCAGATCGGTGAAAAGCCACCCACCCAATCATCCATTCATCCAGCCTTCCAGCCTTCCAACCTTCCATCCTTCCATTCATCCACCGTTCACTGCGTTATACAGGAACGGCCTTCTGAACATCCCGCCCAGATGGTGCGGGTTGTTCAGCCGCAGGAAGATGGTGTTCGTGCCGGCTTTCAGCTTGCCGGTCAGATCGACATCCCATTCGAAGCGGTAGTCGTTATTCCACCACATGCCGTTTTGCTTGCGATAGCCGACCAGATAGCCATTGACATAAAGCCAGCCTTCGTTGAAGAGGCCGGGGAAGCGGAGGTGCGGATTGCCGTTGATCTGATTGGCGTCGAGCTTGATCTCCGTCTCGTACCACATGATACCGTTGTAGTTGGCGTAGTTCGGATGGAGCACGCCTTGCGCCTGCGCGTAGAGGTCGGTGCGCAGCATCTCCCACTCGCCCGGGTTGTTCATGTGTACGGCGAGACCGGTTTTGACGGGCTGCTTATTCCACCATGTCAGGTCCACTGGCTGGCGCGCCCAGCCGCTCATCAGTCCGGTGTCGAACGGGTCGCGGCGGAAGGCCCACTCCAGCGGCAGTTTGGCGATCAGCTTGCCTTTGGCGCCGTCGGTGAACGGCAGTAATTCTTCGTATTGCTTCACCTCGCCCGGCCACCAGGCGTAGCCGCCCTCCAGTTTGGTGGTGGTGAAGGTGCCGTTCATCTTCGTCAGCGCGTCGCGCGATTCCAGGCCGCTCTTGCCGGCCTTTACCGCCGCGGCATAATCGCAATCCGTTGCCGCCGCGCGCACCATCGCCATGTAGTTATCGAGCACGTTGAAATTCAGGCGGGTGAACTTCATGCGCTCGATATATTGCTGCTCGTTGCGGGTCAATGGCCGCTGTGCCACCGCAATGCCATTGATGATCCCCTCCGCCATTTCCAAATCCTTTTTCAGCCGTGCCACCAACTCGGGGGTGTAGATGGCGGGGGCGACGAAGAACTCGTGCTCGGTAATGACGGAATCTTCCCATGCCTTGTTAATGGCGTTCCAGTAATCAGCCATCGGCGCGGCGGCGGGGCCGTAGAACTTCTGGTAGAAGTCGGCAAGCACGGCATCCACGTCGGCGTCCGGGTTCCACATCAACTGTCCACGCACATACAGGTTGTTGAAAATAGTCGCATACGCCAACCGGCTCTCGGTGTTGACGCCGAGGATGCCCGCATCGCGATAGTGCTTCATATTCTCCCGCACGGTGGCGATGGAGGGGTCCGGGATGTCGCGCCAGACGAGCATACCCTGGTCATAATCGTAGATGACCACGCGGCCTTGCATCACCTGCGCCCAGCGGAACATGATGTCCTTGTATTCGCGTTCGGGCAGCGACTTCGGGTCGTCCATGCCGTGGATGGGGTCAATGTCGATAGGCGCGAGATAGGCCACCAGTGGCTTCGCGGCGATGATGTCGCGCTGCGGCGGGATAGTGATGTTCGAATAGGCCAGAAAACCGAGCTTCGCGTTGCTGTTCGGATACTTCGCTTCGAGGATCTTCGCGATATTGTTATACAACGTCATGAAGTTGTCCGTCAGCGTATTGGTAATGAAATATTTATCATACAGGTTGCCGTTCAGCGCGGCATCGACCGGCGAATCGGACGAGTAGAGGCCGTCATCCATGCCCAGCGAGGTGTCCTTGCCCGCGGCGTAATTCTTCTCGATCTGTGCCGCGATGTGCTCCGCGGTCGCTTCTTCGGCGATGGGCACGTTGAACGCCGTCTTGCCCGGCGGGATCAAATCCTTCACGTAGTTCACCAGTGAATGCCCGCTGGGCACGCCCAGAGTGTTCATCCCGTTGCGGCGCATGAAGTCGTCGCGGCCCGTATAGTCACCGATCCAGGAGATCCAGTAGCCGCGCACCTCGAACGGTGGGGCATAGGCGTAATCCAGCCGGCCTATGCTGAGGTTCGTACAGGAGGGAATGCACTCGCCGAATTCGGTTTGGAAGAACCAGCGGCAGCCCCATTCCTTCAACAACTCGGCGACGGCGTAATAATGGCAGTCGTCGTTCAGGCCGGCCAGGTAGACGTTATTCCCCTCGCGCCGCAGCACGATAGCGTCGGCTCGCAGCGTCGGGTTCTTCTTCGCCACTTTATCCAGGCTTTTCTGCAGGTCGGGCTTCTTCGCCAGCGCGGCGCTGCCGATGTAGAACATCGGCGTGCCCGCCGCCAGGTTGAACTTCTGGCTCGTATCGGCCAGCGTCGATTTGGCGCCGGTCATCATCTCGATGTATTTGGCCAGATCAGTGGCCGCCTTGTATTCCCAGGACTTCTGGTCCAGGTTCGGCGCATAATAAATGACTGCCGAAGTTTTCCCGTCCTTCACAATGTCCAGGTTGCCGTTGTTCATCGGCGTGCCGGCGACCTGGGCGGAAGCGCTGAGCGCCATAATCGATACCCCCCATGCGAGAGTCAACAAGAGAACGCATCGTTTCATCGGTTGCCACCTTTTCGTTCGTCATGCCGTCGCTGGCGCCGCGGGCTGCCTGCCATGTTCTTCGGTTAGACACCGAACGCCATGACGGTGTTTCGACATCGCCATAAGCAAAATCCTTCTCAACCTGGCATAAACGGACGACTTACGGATACAGCGAGTGATACAGCGCCCGGTAGCGTTGATACGGCGCTTCGTAACGCGCCTGTTCGTCCGCGCGCGGTATGAAAACACGCTCGGTGTGATAAAATGCCCCCACACTCTGCTCTACCGATGGGAAGGCGCCGGCGCCGGCGGCCGCCAGCATGGCGGCGCCCATCACCGCCGCTTCGGTGAAGACCGGGCGATCCACCGGCAAGCCGGTGACGTCAGCCTTCATCTGCAGCCAGAGGTCGCTCTTCGCCCCACCGCCGATGGAACGGATTCGGCCGGGCTTCATGCCGCAGGCAACGAGGAATTCCAGGTTTTCGCGCAGGGAGAAGGTGAGCGCTTCGAGGATGGCGCGATACATATCCTCGCGCGTATGACCGAGCGTCAGATAGGCGAAGGCGCCGCGGGCATTCGGATTGGGAGTCGGGGAGACCATCCCTTCGAAATGCGGGATCATGCTCAATCCATTGCAGCCCACCGGCACCGCTGCTGCCAGATCATCCAGTTCATGCAGCAGCCGGCCGGGAGCTATCTCGCGGCGGAACCACTCCAGCACGGCGCCGGCGGTTTTAGCATAGGCCAGCGCGCCGAAGTAGCGCGGGATGGAGAAGCGCCCGTGCAGCAATCCCGGCGGGATGGGGTCGGGCAGCTTTTCGGTAAGGGTGGCGGCGGCCAGGCAGGTGCCGGAAGCTTCAGAGACGATGCCGGGACGGTTGTTGCCGGCCCCCAGCGCGCCCGCCCACTGGTCGTTGGTGCCGGTGACGAACAGCGTGTCCGGCTCCAGGCCCCATTCCGTTGCGGCTTCACGGGTGACGGTGGCTGCCGGCGTACCGGGCTCCTGCACGCGCGCGAGTTGATCTTCGGTAATCTCCGCCGCGGCCAGCGCTTCCGGCAGGTAGCCGGCGCCTTGCGCATACAGGGCGGTGCTGCCCGCCGTGCTGGGATCGGTTACCGCAGCGCCGGTCAGGCGGTAGCAGAGATAATCCGGCAGCAGCAGGTAACGTCGGGCATGCGTCATGATCTCGGGATGGTGCTCGCGCAACCAGAGGATTTTGGGCGCGGTGGCGATCACCTCGATGCGCGGCAACGGTCCAGCCGGATTGGCGGCGAGGATTGCCTGCTGTAAACGCTCGGTCTGCGGCACCGCGCGGCCATCATACCAGAGGATCATGTTGTGCAGGTGCCGGTTTTGCGCGTCGAGGGTGACGAAGGCCTGGCCTTGCGAGGCGACCGACAATGCGCGGATGCGCGCGCCGCTCTCGGTAATGGCGGAGCGCGCCGCTTCCTTCGCCGCACCATAGATCTCCTCCATCGGGATTTCGGTGAACCCCTCCGGCGTGGTGACCGGCGCCTTCGCGAGTTGCTGAAAACCGAGCAACTGCCCGCCGCCATCAAATACCGCCGCCTTCGCGCCGGAACCGCCGATGTCGATGCCTAAATACGCGTCCGGTTTCATCGATCAATACCTTTGTTACATATGGTACCGATCGAGAGTTGTTCGTGGTAAGCCACACAGCCGCAGCGGAGTGGCGTCCGTACTATCAACGGACGCCACTCCGCTGCGGCTGCGTGGCTTACTACGAACAACTCTCGATCGAAACATGTGCTTACTCGCACAGCATTGCCACGTCCCACCCCATCAACTCGCCGAAGCGGACGATCTCCTCGGCCACCTCGCCGTAGACAATCGCCGAGTGGTGGGTGCCGCCCAGGCTGCTGTAGGCAGCGAGGAAATCATCGAGCGGAAGGACGGGCTTGAACCAGCCGCGAATGGTGTCCTTCATGCGGTCCTGTTTGATGCTCAGCATCTCGCCGGGGCAGATAACCAGCGTATAAGTCCAGTCCGGGCCGGGCGCCAGGTTGACCAGCACGGCGTCGCCGCCTTTGAAGCGGCCCGCGGCCACCGCGGGCTGCCCGGCGCTGCTCCAGGGGAAGTCCTTGTTGGTCAGCAGCGGCTTGCCGTCCGTCAGGTTCAGGTTCATCTCGCCCATGTGGCTCATGAAGACGCTGCCGCCCTCCCAATCGGGGCAAAACATCTCGGTGAAGGAGGTTTGCGGGTAGACGACGGCCAACGCGCCTACCAGTGCGGCGGTGAGCACGTCGCCCTCGCCGCCGTAGCCAATGCCCCGCGCCATCGCCTTGCTGATCTCCAGAAACGGCATAGTCGGCAGGCCGGCGGTGTCCACATCGAGAAAGTTGACTGTCAGTGCGGTCAATTTCTCCGCCTCGATCCAGCGGCGGATGGCCAATCCGGCGCGTACCGAACGACGGTGCACCTCCTCGTCCAGGTCCTCCACTATGAAGGCTTTCAGATCGCCGGCCATCTCCTGCTCGACCGCCAAATCGTCTTCCGCGGGCAACAGCGACTGCAGTACCTTCGGATCGAGGGGCACCGTCTCGATACCGAGAGTCGTTTGCAGCACGTCCCGGGGTACCGCAAAATCACCCATGCCTTTGAACGGCTCGCCGACCAGCCCCACGCGCGCATGTCGCAGGGCGCCGGCCACCTGCGCCGCCTTCGCCCAGCCGGCCACGCGGTCGAGCACATCGGACTTCTCCCAGTGACCGGCTTCGATCTGGAAGGCCTTGCCGTTGCGAATGAGCAGGTTGCACATATCCTGCACGCCGTGGATGCCATGGTTGCCCATGATCTCCGCCGGGTCCACATCTGCCCCGAAGCGGTAGGTGGGCGTGGTGTCGAGTATGATGAGCGGCAGCGGAGTGCCGGCCAGCACCGCTGCGGACTCCTCCGACGGCGAATAGGCAAGGTGCAGGGTGACGATGGCATCGACGCCCGCCTCCTCGAACCCCTTCACCGCGGCAGCGAACTCCGGCGCCAGCCGGCAGGTCGGCGCCGTTGCCACTTCCAGTCCATGCTTGTGCAAAGCCTCGGCGATCTTCGCGTAAAACGCCTCGACGTCCTTCCGCGCTTCGGGAACCGCAGTATCGTATAAGGCAATATATAACGGCAACAGGCCGATTTTGGGGGATGGCATGGTCAGCTCCTTATTGGAAAGTTAGAAGAGTGGAAGACTGGATTTGTTGTATTAATAGCGCCCGTCGGTGGTTGAGTAGGCAGGTGAGCCTTACGCATCTTTTCACAGCTCACGCGCCGTATCGAAACCACCGCACCAATAGCGCTCGTTCACGAAAGGTTCTCGTATTATCGCGGTGGTTTCGATACGGCGCGAGAGCTGCGGAAAGATCCCAAAAGCTCGCCTGCCTACTCAACCACCGGACCGGGCACCATCGACTCAACCTTCTTTTCTTCCACTCTTCCATCCTTCCGATTTATATTGTTTCCGCTGCTTCCGGCTCGGCCGGCGTATCGCCGGCGGGCAGCGTCCAGATTTCGCGGGTCATCGGCAGCAGGATGGAGAACAGCACAATCCACCCCGCCGCCAGCGCCGGCAGTGCCGCCCAGTGAAACCAGTGCTGCACGATGAACATGACCGCCATCATCGGGCCCAGCGAGATCATTATCAACGGGATTGCCCGGCAATTGGCCCACAGGCTATACCGTGCCTCGTAGGCGGCAATCACACCGACCATCGGGAAGACGGTCATGAATCCCTTCAGCCACAGCTTGATGACGACCAGGAACACTACCACACCGGCCATCAACGGCAGCTTCAACCAGACAGGCAGCGGAGTGCGGTGCCCCGGCTCGTTGCGATGCGCCTGCGTCAGGTACAATGCCAATCCGACGACCATCACGATCCCGAAAGCGACCCAGAAAGCCGGCATCGTTTCCGGCAGCACGCCCGGCATGGCTAAACCAGAGCCGATCAGGCAATAACTGGCCGCCGACACGAGGATCGTCGGAATGATCGGGAACCGCCAGCGCTGGTGCAGCAGGTAGACCGCATAGGTGAAAAGCAGCAGCACCAGCAATCCGGTGACATTGGTGATTCCCATCTTTCCGCCCGTGGACAGGAACGCCAGGCTGAAAGGGATCGGCAGTGTCAGCATCATCGCCTTCCACTTCGGATGGTGCAGGTAAGCCAGCACCGTGCCCATCAGACTGACCGCAACGATCAGCAAGATATCATAAATCGTGACGTGAACGCCGGCTATCGTGAACTGGAAGGTTGACACCCCGATACCTCTTACCAATATACTATTCAATAATTCTCACACATTTTTCTTACTCTTTCTCCCCTGCGTAAAGAGGTAAGCGACGGAAAAGAACGGATAAAGTTACGATAACACTATCAGTTTTGTTACTCCGCCTTCCTCTTTACGCTGGGGAGAAAGAGAAAGGATTTACCCACGTCCATGCGTGCGGTAATATTCCAATCCTTCCACCAGCATCTCCATGTTCTCCCACGGCACGCCCGGCGCGATGGAACTGGAACAGCCGAGGAAGAAGCGCGTTTGGGGAGCGTATTCGACCAGCCACTGCATCTCGCGCTTCACATCCGCCGGCGTGCCCATCGGCAGCGCGCGGGTGACGGAGACACCGCCGATAATGGTCAGGTCATCGCCGTCCTTCGTCTTCATGCGGCAGATCGCCTCGTAATCCATGCCGTCCTCATACTGGAAACCTTGAAACCCCTTGATGCCTACCTCCAGCAAGCGCGGCACCATGGCCATCAGGTTGCCGTCGCAGTGCCAGATCATTCTGACTTCCGTTTGCAGCATGGGTTCCAGGGCGCACGCGAAGTGAGGGAACCAGTACCGGTCCAGCCAGTCGGGCCGCACCAGCGTGCCGCGCGAATCCGCCATGTCGTGATCCAGCCGGTAAAGCGGCGGCAGATGCCCCTCTTTGAACGCTCGCGCCGACGCTTTATTATACCGGACATGCAGGTCGGCCTGCAGTGCGAAATGCTTCTCCAGCACTTCGGGGTAGAGCACGCAGGTCATGAAGTAGTTCATGTAACCATAGGAACCGTAAGCGAACCCAGGAAAGGGGATGAAACCGTAGGCGGTCTTCAGCATCTCCGGCGCCAGTTTCGCCTGCACCTCTGCCTCGATTGCCAGGATTTCGGCGACCCGCTTGTCCTCGTCGAAGTCGGTGACGGCCTGTTGAAGCTGTGGGAAGACGATCTGCTCCATATGCGCGACTACATCTTCCGGTCCGTCGATGCACATGCCGTCCACCACGACCTGCTCCGCCCCGGTGGTGGCTCCGCGCTCGGTCTCGCCTTCGAAACCATGGCTGCCCATGCTCAGCGGGTTCAACGCCAGGTATTGATCGACGAAGCAGATGGGCGAGCGCTTCATGAAGGTCAGGTACGTCTCTTCGGGATTTTTAAGGTAGCTGCCCGGCGGCAGGCCGGCCAGCCGGTCGATGTGGGCGTGCTCCATCGGGTGGATGAGCCAGCTCGGGATGCCGGTTGCCGGCCGCCCCATAATGACGTCATACGCGAGCTGCGCGCGTTCGGAGAGCACGGTGGTCATAATCGTTCCGCCTGTTGGTTTCGATTGCACTGCGAGAGTACCAGACCGGTATACAAACGTCAACACAAAGACACGAAGACGCAAAGCCACAGCGCGGCAAAGCCGCAACCAAAAAAGGCTTCCCATGCGGTGGTTTCGGTATGGCATACAAGTTATGGAAAGAATCGATCAGCTTACCTGCCTACTCAACCACCGGACAAACCTTGCCTATGATAGACATGGCATAAACACAGCAAAATCTTTGCACGGTGGCAAGAAACGAAGGATTAGTAATTCAGAGACGAAAATATGACGGGCAACCGGCAGGAAGGTCGCAGGTGTAACCATAATTATAGAGTGAGCTTTCTGTAGGAGATCAATCATGAGATTTGACGTCTGCCTTGAGACCGTCTTCCCCGAGCTGCCGGCGGCGCAGCGCATCGAGCGGATTGCCCGCGCCGGGTACCGCGTGGTCGAGTTCTGGTTCCAGAACAGCGAGAGCGCGGCGGCGATACGCCAGGCGTGCGACCAATATGGCATAGCCATCAATAACCTGGTGGTCAACTCCGCGGATGGCCGGCTTGGCGGCACACCGGTAAATGCTACCGAGCATGGCAAATACCTGGAGAGCGTGGAAGCGGCCATTACGCTGGCAAAGTCGATCGATTGCCACATGGGCATCACCTGCGCCGGCAACGTGCAGCCCAGCCTGACCCGCGCGCAGATGCACGCCAACCTGGAAAAGGCCTACGGCCTGGCGGCGGAGATCGCGGTGAAACACGATTTCACCCTGGTGGTCGAGCCGTTGAATACCCATGTCGACCACGCCGGCTACTACCTGGATTCTTCCGATGAAGCTGCCGAAATCATTCGTGCTATCGGCAATCCGGCGCTGAAGTTGCTCTTCGACGTGTATCACATGCAGATCATGGAAGGCAACCTGATCGCCCACATCGAGAAGCACATCGACATCATCGGCCACTTCCACTCCGCGGGCGTGCCGGGCCGGCACGAGGTGTTCGACGGCGAGATTCATTACCCCGCGATCATCCGACGCCTCGAATCACTCGGCTACCAGGGCTGCTTCGGGCTGGAATACATGCCGGCGATGGCCGACCATGAGGAATCGTTGAAGCAGACGCTGGCGTATTTGAGCCCAGAAGCAATGAAATAGTGATCGAATAATCGAATATAGGTAAACCGGTACGTAGTAAGCCACGTAGCCGCAGTGGAGTGGCGTTGTTAACCGGTAAGCTTTCCTATACCCGACGCCACTCCGCTGCGGCTACGTGGCTTACTACAAACAACTGGCTAATGGAAAGTAGAGAAACAATGGATCGCATCCTGGCATTCGGCTGTCATCCCGACGATATCGAATTCATGGCCGCGGGCACGCTGGCGCTGCTGGCGCAGCGGGGGTACGAGATCCACTGCGCAACCATCACCGGCGGTGAGGTAGGGCACCCTACCTTGAGCCCGCAGGAGATCCGCGAGATGCGAACGGGTGAAGCCGCCGTCGCGGCGAAGGTGCTCAACGGGCAGTATCATTACGCCGGCGGGTATGACCTGGAGGTGGAGTTCAACAGCGTGTACCGCAAGCGCGCGGTGAAGGTCATCCGCGACGTGGATCCGCTCATCGTGCTCA
>Ga0172368_10007810_pt1 | contig 11050 bp, 10 predicted proteins | sample Lak11m_FD_114540 | JGI IMG/M metagenome (GOLD analysis project Ga0172368, IMG submission 114540) | Freshwater microbial communities from Kabuno Bay, South-Kivu, Congo - kab_022012_11m | ecosystem: Environmental > Aquatic > Freshwater > Lake | place: Democratic Republic of the Congo: South-Kivu...
GATGCCGAAATTGCCAAATTGACCGGGGTCATTGACCGGCAGATCGCCACATTGAAAGAGAAATTAGCTCGGGAGGAGCGCGAGTTGGATCAGGACCAGGTGGAGTATGATAACCGTAGACGGGAAGAGACCGGCAATATGCTCGAGCTTGGGGCAGGCTTCCTGGGATTGGGGCGGAAAAAGAGCCTGACGTCACAATTTTCCAAGAGCCGCCTTTCCCAGCAAGCGAAAGCTGATGTCAATGAATCAGTCCAGGTTATCAAGCAGTTAAAACTGCAATTACAGGAATTACAGCAAAAGCGCCAGCAGGTGGTGGAAGACGCAAGCCAGCGCTGGGCAGTGGTTGTCAACCAGGTCAACGAGATCCCCATCACTCCAAAGAAAAGCGATGTTTATGTGCAGGTATTTGGCGTGGCCTGGCAGCCCTTTTACCTCATTCGAGGCGGCGGTGATCTTTACCAACTACCGGCATTTGGTCCGGAGTAGGGTTATTTTGATTGCATCCTCATCCTGTATAATGTGAGAATGTTCCGAGCCCGAGCCATTATCATCCGAAACCGTCATATCGCGCTTATTAAAAGACAACGTGATGATCGGATTTATTATGTCATCCCAGGTGGGGGTATGGAAGCTGGTGAAACGCCTGAACAGACCGCCATTCGCGAAAGCCGCGAAGAGCTCGGTCTGAATATCATTATTGATCGATTGTTGGCCAAGGTGGTCTTTCATGGGCGGGAGCAGTACTATTTCTTTGCCCGCGCCACAGGTGGACATTTTGGCACAGGAAAAGGTCCTGAGATGACCGGCAAGTATCCACCAGAGCGCGGCACGTATACAGCTGTGTGGGTACCGCTCAAGGATGTTGAGAATATAGATTTGTTCCCACCCACCATTGCCCGATTTGTCGCCCAATCAGCCAGGACCGGTTGGCCATCGACTGCCGTTGAGATCACCCTGGACGATTGAATCCACTAAATGAATGCATTCATCAGGCGGTACATCCCGCTCATCCTGGCAGCCACCTTCGCATTGACATCCATGGCATGCATGGCAATAAACCGGGTGTTTTTTACACCCCAACCTATGCCTACCCCAGGCCTTGTTCCACAACAGCCCACAAGTGCGCCATCTCCAATCGCAACACCGGCGCCGACTCCTACTCCTATGCCGGATAATTGCCCTAACGGTGATTGTATAACGGCTTGCGTGGAGAAACTGCAGGCCATTGCCGGGCCAGCCACGACAACCGGCGGAGCCATCAAACCCGCTCACAACTACACAGTTGGGAATGATGGTTATGTGTTGGTGGTCTATACTATCTCCGGTGACAAGATCGAAGACCCTGTTGATTCACCCAGTATCCCCATAAATCTCGAAAATTACCAACAAGATCGTTCTTCACAGATCATGGTCTGGAATTATTTTGCAGCCATCATCCCGCCTGGGCAGCGGAGTTTATTGGATGAATATGATGTGTTTTCGGATGGCAAGGGTAACATCCTCGCATATGTTTCACAATCTGAAACAGAACTCGGACGCTGGAAGTTAACCATTGACATGCTCGATGCCACCAACCCACAGGATTTAACTTTCACCCTTATCCACGAATTTGGTCATTTATTAACACTCAATTCATCCCAAGTGACACCATCTGAAAGGATCTTTAATAACCCCGCCAGCGAGAAAATTTTTCAAGAGGAGCAGACAGCCTGCAAAACTTTTTTTGCTGATGAGGGCTGCAGCATGCCAGATTCATATATCAACACTTTCTTTGACCGCTTCTGGTCTGATATATATGCCGAATGGTCCACTATTAATAAGATTCAATACCAAGACCAGTACGATACTGCCCTGGAGAATTTCTATCTCAAATACAAGGATCAGTTCGTCAGCGATTATGCGCCCACCAGTCCGGTGGAGGATATTGCCGAATCATTCAGTTTTTTTGTTATTCAGCCCAAACCCGCTGGGGACAGTATTGCTGATCGCAAAATATCCTTCTTTTATGATTACCCCGAGTTGGTGCAATTACGCTCCCAGATCGGTCACCGGCTGTGTGACCAGTTAAAAAAATAATTGCCTTGCGTTATTTTCTTTATCCGTGAAACCGGGCACCTTCCGCCAATTTCATTCCCAGGAATTTTTAAATGCTCCCAGCCAGGGTCGTCGTTGAATTCGGACTAAAATGGTCGTTGAAATTTTAGTTTGAGAAGTGTATACTGATTAAGGACCCACTCCCAAGGAGAAAACCGTATGCAAAATCATGATTCGATTTATTGTATCCTCCCGCCTCACGTTTTAGACCAGATCGCTAAAAATGGCACATCGGCCCAGCAGGAAAAAGCAATGCAGACGATCGTTGCCACTGAGCAGCTTCGCGGCCGCAGGCGTGGTATCGAGAGTATGGCCTCTTTTTCCATCGCCTCGATTGGGTCAACTACCAAACAACGCACTATTTACGATGCCAAAAACGGCACCAGCTTACCAGGGATGGTGGTCCGCAATGAAGGTGACCCCGCCTCAGCCGACGTTGCTGTCAACGAAGCCTATGATGGTTCGGGGATTACCTATGATCTGTATTCGGATATATACCAGCGCAACTCGATCGATGGCAAGGGCTTGAAGCTTGATTCAACCGTGCATTACCAGAAAAGCTATGACAATGCATTCTGGGATGGACGCCAGATGGTCTACGGTGATGGTGATGAGGATATGCCGGCTGCCCAGCGTTTGTTTAACCGTTTTACCATCGCTATTGATGTTATCGGGCACGAACTGACACATGGTGTTACCCAGAATGAAGCCAACCTTGTTTATTGGGACCAGTCTGGTGCGTTGAATGAGTCATTTTCGGATGTTTTTGGTTCGCTGGTCAAACAATACCAGTTAAAGCAAAATGCAAAAGATGCGGACTGGTTGATCGGACAGGGTCTGCTCAGCCCCAATGTCAGGGGGGTGGCTTTGCGTTCGATGAAATCGCCCGGTACTGCCTACGATGACCCTGTCCTGGGCAAGGATCCACAGCCGGCACACATGAAAGATTACGTTAACACAACGCAGGATAATGGTGGTGTCCATTTAAATTCAGGCATCCCCAACAAGGCTTTTTATGTTGTGGCTTTTGACTTGGGTGGTTTTGCCTGGGAAAAAGCTGGCGCAATCTGGTACAAAACCCTAACTGATTTTCTTACCGAGCGGGCCACGTTCCAGAATGCGGCGGACCTGACCTACGAGGCCGCAGGCCAATTATTCGGTAATGGCAGCCTTGAGCAGGTTGCAGTTAAAAACGGTTGGTCTGAAGTTGGCATTTTGATAGGCGCCGGGGTACCTGTCCCGCCGCCAACACCAATCCCCACACCTCTGCCAACTCCTGGAGATGGCTGTATGACACAGATCATGCGTAGCCTGGGCCTGGCGGGTCCTTCTCAATCACAACGGAAATAAATTATGAAGATCAATTATGAACGGACTGGTGGTTTTGGCGGGATGCGGATTGCGCTGGATCTCGATCTTCACACCTTGCCCGATGACGAAGCTTTGGCGTTGGAAGATATGGTCAAAGAAGCGGATTTCTTTCACCTGGATCAATCCTTCGACCAGGGAATGCTTGCCGATGGTTTTCAATATGCCATCACTATCGATGGCGGAAGGAAGAAGCGTACCATTCGTTTCAGCGAATCATCGGTTCCAGATGTTTTGCGCCCGCTGCTTGACGAACTTTTAATGCGCGCGCGTTCCCAGCGCAGAATCGGATAATTTGCACGCCTCCTTTTTTGTTCCAAATCCGGTTAGGTTTGATCGATAAATCTTGCTGGAAGGTTCACCATTATTGTTCCCAAGGGTTTTTCACGGAGAGATCTATGTTCCACAATCCACTGCTTTGTATTTTGCCGTACGACATGTTAAAAAATATTTCCGAAAATGGCACTGATATGCAGCGCGAACTGGCTCAAAATACACTGCAGGTTTCAGCCCAATTCCGAGAAGAACGCCAGGCTTTGCATGGAGTACAGGCTTTTGGCTTTGTTACCGAATCAGCACAGGCTGCCCTGCAGAGAACCGTTTACACGGCCAAAAATGGAACTGGCTTGCCAGGTCAGGTGGCACGAAAGGAAGGCGACCCGCCTTCGGCGGACGTATCCGTAAACGAAGCTTATGATGCCAGTGGCGCTACTTACAACCTTTACAAGGATATTTATGGACGCAATTCAATAGACGATAAGGGTATGCCCCTGATTTCGAGCGTGCATTACCAGAAGAATTACGATAACGCTTTTTGGAATGGGAAACAGATGGTCTACGGCGATGGTGATGAGAAATTACCTGCAGCTCAACGACTTTTTAACCGTTTTACCGTCAGCCTGGATGTTGTCGGGCATGAGCTTACCCACGGTGTAACTCAATATGAAGCCAGCCTCGTATATTGGGATCAACCGGGTGCCCTGAATGAATCGTTTTCGGATGTTTTTGGATCACTCGTCAAGCAGTATCGCCTACACCAGACAGCCGCCCAGGCTGATTGGTTGATCGGGCAGGGACTGCTCTCACCAAATGTTAAAGGAGTTGCCCTGCGATCTATGAAAGCGCCTGGCACAGCCTATAGTGACCCTGTGCTCGGGAAGGATAACCAGCCAGCGCTTATGCGTGACTATGTTACAACCTCCCAGGATAATGGCGGCGTTCACACTAATTCAGGCATTCCCAACCACGCCTTTTATGTCACCTCAATTGAAATGGGTGGACATGCGTGGGAGAAGGCGGGTTTGATATGGTATCTCACCCTTCGAGACAAACTGACTGACCGGGCTACTTTTCTGGATTGCGCCAGGCTTACCTATAAGGTTGCCGGCGAGAAGTTTGGCCGTGGCAGTCTTGAGCAAAAAGCGGTTCAAAAAGGTTGGGCTGAGGTGGGCATCAAGGTTGGCAGGGCGCCACGCAAGAAGAAACTTCCATAATCCGGCAACAAAAAAGGAGACCGTTTTTTGGTCTCCTTTTTTGTTGCCTTATTTGTTCAAACTGATCACGTATGCGATCGCATCAGCGATTTCTTGCGGTGATAACAGTTTTTGATCACCCCAGGCTGGCATTACGATGACTGGGGAAGGACCGGCAGGCGTTGATCCGTGTTCGATGAACAGATCAAGATTGGTGGCAAAGATCAGGTAGTCAGGGCTGACCAGGGTGGAATCGATGGGGTTAAGAGCCGGTACGCTGCCATCGTCTGAACCGGGGTTAGGGATACCTTGCTTACCCTGGTCACCGTGGCAGGGAACACACCTGGCAATAAAAATCTGTTCTCCAACCGCGACATCGCCTGTAAGGGATATCGCATCTCCGGAGCCGCCAGGGTTGGAAGGACGGGCAACATCCTCCGTTGTTGCTGGCGTGGCTTCAGGAGTTGGAGCCTGGGTGGCAGATGCAGGCAAGGCGACTGTTTCACCCCCACCCGGAGAACCCGCATTAATGACCGGACCATCTGCCGGGACCGTTGCTGGGCGCCCAAGAGGCATGGGCGGGCGGGCGATTTCGGTTTTTCCATCGGGAGCAAAAAGCATCTTGTGCAGGAGCGCATCCGCCCATTTTCCGCCGCCAAGAATATCGGTCCCCTTGGGAGCAGCATTAAGTCGATTTGACCCCGCCAGGATACCGGTATAACTGCTCAAATCCATATTTTTGGTGGCCTTGGCAACATCAGAATAATGGCAGGTGATACAGGCTGGCGCGCCATCATACCAGATGTTGGGGCTGATGAATAACTTCTGCACATCATCTTTAAAAGTAGCGCTGCAGTTCCTGCCCTTGAGATCTGTAAAGCTGAAGGCCGTATTTTCACTAAATCCCGCCGTTACCCAGGCGCCGATCAGGTTCAAGGCTGCGATCTGGCATTTGGGAGCCGCTGCAACAGCCTCCGCACCTACTTTGGGCGCGGGTAGGGTGGCAGGCAGCAGGGTGGGTATTGGTGTGAGGTTGGGTTGGGGGATTCCGCTGCATGAATTGGTGCTTCCACAGCCAAAGAAATACAAGGCAAATATCCACACCACTAAAAGCGTGGGGAGCCCGACCAGAACCGCAAAAATAATTTTTTTGGTGCTATCGTTCATGGTTGTCTCCGTTATGGCTTTGGCGTGGGTGTTGCCGTAGCTTTAAGCGTACGAATGTAATTCACCACATCCCAGCGGTCGCGGACGGTCAGATTTTCGTTCAAGGCTGGCATATGGATCTGACCGCCTGTACCCAGGATGCCGTTTGAAATCGTCAGGAATAGTGTGCCGTCCGGTTTGTTTTGAGTCACTTCACTGGTCAGGTTGGCAGGTGGGAACATCAAGGCTCCTGCTATGATACCGTTGCCATCAGCCTTGGGGCCATGGCATTGAATACATGTCACGCTGTACAGAACCCGCCCACGTTCCACCGATGTTTGATCAGCGGCAACCGGATTGGTCGGTGCGCCTTGCCCGGGGATGTATGCTGCGCCCTCAACCGGGATCGAAAGGGCAGCAACCGGCAGCGGGTTTTCCATCGGTTTGAATGAAGGCTGGATCTCCATGAAACTGATCCAATCAAGTTTGACAATATCGTACGATAAGATCATCAGCGCGCCCAGCATTAATGCTGCGACGGCGATGACCACCAGAAGTCGCTGGTAGAAACTCATAGCTTTTGCGCCTCCGCGTGTTTGACCGACTCTGCACCGATCTTTGTCATGGCGGCTTCAATTTCGCTTTCTTCTTCCGGTTCGCACTCGATCAGCAGCGCAATTTTGCCGTCACTGATTTCGGGCACATATTCTTTTGGTTCATAAGATGGAAAGCGACTATCCAGGAATACACCCAAAAAGGTGCTGATCAACATGCCCAGCATAGTCATTTCGAAAATGACCACCACGCTGGGGGGACCGGGGATCAAAGGTTGCCCGCCCACGTTTAGCGGGTACAAGCTGGGGGTTCCCACGGCCAAAAATATGCCTACCAGCATGCCTCCAACCGCGCCACCCATCGCCAATCGGGGAACGTTGCTCCATTGGTGTGGTCGCCCGAGCATGGCCTCCGTCACCGGTATACCCGAAATCACATTTACATGATCGTCTCTGACGCCGAGTTCGCGCAGTTTTTCAACAGCCAGCGCAGCGGGGTCCAGGTCTGGGAACAAGGCCAGGAGCATGGATTTACTTGATGATGTCATAATTTGACTCCTTCAGCGGTCATTCGAGATCGCTGACTGTGACGATGCTCTCTTTACCGAATTTGCGCAAGCTGTGAGCCATCTGGCCTTCCTGTACTTCCCAGACCGGTACAAGTGGAATGATGCGCGATGCGAGCATATACAAAAGCACAAACAGTGAAACTGTGCCGATACTAAGCGGGATTTCCACGCCAGGCTTGTAAAACTGGTATGTAAAGGGGAAGCGGTTTATGCTCAGCGAGGTTGGTATGATGATGTAACGTTCAAACCACATGGCCACATTGACCAGGAAGCCAACAGAAAACAGTAGGGTTGGATTGCGCCGCCAGTTTTTATTCCATAATATCAACCAGGGGACTGCAATATTGAAGATCAGCATCGCATACCACATCCATCCAAGCGGGCCTTCTTCATGGAACTTTAGCAGGATGTCCGTCCATTTATCGCCGTTGTACCACTGCACCAGGTAATCGTTGAAGAAGAAATATGCCCAGGCCATCGAAATGATCAACATCAACTTGCCGAGCGCATCCAGGTGTTCGGGCCTGATAAAGTATTTCATGTTCTTCATGGTTGCCCGCACCACGATCAGCACCATTGCTACGGCTGATAGACCGGATTGCAGTGCGCCAATAACGAAATATGGGCCAAAAATGGTTGAGCTCCAGCCCGGTCGCATTGCTGCGGCAAAGTCCCAGGAAACGATGGTATGCACGGAGAACATGACTGGCAATATGGCAAATGCAAAAAGGTTCATCGCAAAGCGCAGGTGGGTCCATTCGCCTTCGGTGCCGCGGAACCCCAGCGCCAGGGTGCGGTATAAGACCTTGCGCCAGCCGGTGGAGCGATCACGCGCCATGGCCAGGTCGGGAATGAGCGGCAGGAACAGGTACATCGTGCTTGACAGCAAATATGTGTTTATTGCCAGGAAGTCCCATGAAAGCGGGGAATGGAAGTTGGGCCACAAACCGCGTTCATTGGGGTATGGGAACAGCCAATAAGCCAGCCAGATGCGGCCCATGTGCATGAAGATGCTCAGGCCTGCCTGAACCAGTCCAAAGGTTGTCATCAGTTCAGCCGCGCGCGTGAATGGCCGTCGAAATTCAGCCTTGAACACCCTAAGCAAGGCTGAAACGAAAGTGCCGGCATGGCTGATGCCGATCCAGAACACGGTGTTGACCAGGAAAATACCCCAGTAGATGGGGCGGTTTACGCCTGCCACTCCCAGGCCATTGACGATCAGGTAGCCCCAGTAATAACCGAGACAGATTGCCACAACGACAGCCAGAATGACCGATATTACCCAAAATTTCCAACTGGTCACATGCATTGACTCCATGACCATGTCGTTCATTTCTCCACGCGGGCGTGGATCGAGCATCAAATGCTCTTCCCGCAGGTGCGCTTCGTGATCATGTTCGGCGGAGTGCGAATGAGTATGCTCGTGAGGGGCGGAATTAGCCATTACGGCCATAGGTTTTCTCCTCTTTCAGATACGTAACGCGTGGCAACGTGCCGAGTTCTTCGAATAACTTTACGCCGCGCCCGTTTTTTGCCATATTGCTTACGCGGCTTTCAGGATCGTCCAGCCGGCCAAAAACGATTGCATCTGCCGGACAGGCCTGGGCACAGGCGGGAACAACCTCACCGTCCATCACATCGCGACCTTCTGATTTAGCCTGATCCTGGCCTTTGTGGATACGTTGGATGCAGAAAGTGCATTTTTCCATGATGCCGCGGCGGCGCACGGTTACATCTGGATTAAACTGGTTTGGCAACGGATCGGGTCGATCGTAATCGCGCATGTTGAAAACGCGCGCAACGTAAGGACAGTTATTTGCGCAGTAACGGGTTCCCACGCAACGGTTATAAACCTGCAGGTTCAGATCTTCAGATTGGCTGTGTACGGAAGCAAAGACCGGGCAGACCGGTTCGCATGGCGCATTTCCGCATTGCTGGCATACCACCGGTTGGGTACTGGTGGATGTTACTTCGGGGTATTCACCCTGCCAGGTGTGCTCAATGCGCATCCAGTGCAGTGAACGTCCATAGCCCGCATCCACTTCTCCAACGAATGGAATATTGTTTTCCATCGCGCAGGCTGCCACGCATGCCTGGCAGCCGGTACACACATCCATGTCGATTGACATACCCCAAATACCCTGGGTGGTTTCCCAGTCTGCTTTTACTTCTGGAATATCGTGCTTGGCCATGAGTTCGCTCTCCTTATACCGTTATTATTTCTTTTCTGCCGCTGCAAGCCTGGTATAACCTTCCAGGCGGGAAAGGGGTTGTTTCTTGCCGGTTTTTTCAATCTTCACTTTTATACCGGCAAAAGCCAGGTCACCTGCACCATTAAGGTTTTTTCCGAAAAGGTCGGCAGGATTGATCCCGCGATTTTCGGCATAACGCCCGTAAGCGCTATGGCCCTGTCCAAAAGGGATGGCGACTACATCCGGGCGAATGGCCGGGTAAACAAGTACGGATAATTCAACTTCTCCGAAAGAAGAGATCACCTTGACCACATCATCATCGGTAATGCCTATCTCTTCGGCTGTCTTAGGATTGATCTCGAGCCAGGAATTCCACATGACTGTTGTGGTGGGATCGGGCACTTCCTGGAGCCAGGGTTTATTTGCGCCGGCTTCGCCAAGGATGGGTGAAACAAAGGCATGCAGGATGAATTCCCCGTCGCTCTCAAACACAGCATCCGGGATATTCAAGGGCTGGTCAAGCACACCGGCTGTGTTTGGGGTGCCCAGGCTGTTGCTGTTCTGCCACCAACCGCCATACTGCTGGAATTGCGCCCAGAATGATGGCATATCAGCCGCGGAATAAAATCCATCGCGCGCTTCAACCAACCCCGTCAGTTTGCCCTGGATGAATTCAACCTCATCCTTGTAAGCCAGCGCGGCAGTACCACCCGCCTGTGCCCCGGCAGCCAGTAGCACATCGGCTGTTGCCCGGGTGTTGAAGAATGGGGCCACTACCGGCTGCGCTCCGGATAGCATGGTTTGTCCGGAGCCGGTGGAAATATTCTGATAACCAAAAGATTCAAGCCCCGTATGGTCAGGGAAAACGTAGTCAGCCAGCATAACTGTTTCATCAGGGAAGGATGCGAACGAAATGACCTTTGACACTTTGCCGAGCGCGCTCTCAAACCCCAGAGATTTGGGTAGTTCGAATACCGGGTTGACACCATGCACAAACAAGGTTTTGATAACCCCCGAATTCATTTTATCAACCAGCTCTGCCATTTCCTTGGTATTCGCTCCGCGCCGGTACACGTCACCACTGATGGGCGAGACGGGATTCAAATAAACTCCGCCTGGTTTGCCCGGATTATTGACGGATACATTCAAGGCAAGGATGGCTTTGGCAATTTCCAGGCCATTGCCATGGCCGAGCGCCGAGCCGCCGGGGATGGCCAGCGGGCTTTGTGCTTTAGCAAATACCTGTGCCAGGCGGTCCAATGTCTCTGCGGAAACGCCGGAAACCTGGCTGACCTTGGCGATATCAATGCCGTCAAATGCGGCCGGAACGGTCCCAGAGGTGTTTTTGGCGATTAACATGCCCAAGGCAGTGGCTACCATCCCTTCCGAACCGGGTGTTACCGGGATCCATTCATCAGCTTTCATGCCGGTTTGCGACATCCGCGGCTCAAACTGTACCAGGTAGCCACGCCTGTTTGTGCCTTGGCGCATTTTAGCAAAACCACGGGTATAGGCGACCGGTGATAGCCATGTTTCGAGGAAGTTTGCCCCAAATGAAAAAGTCACATCCGCGTTTGCCAGGTCGAAGAACAACAGGTCAGGTTTTCCAAACATGGCGCGGGCAGCCTCACCGAGCGTGGCGCGTGATTCGAACA
>Ga0172368_10007811_pt1 | contig 11049 bp, 8 predicted proteins | sample Lak11m_FD_114540 | JGI IMG/M metagenome (GOLD analysis project Ga0172368, IMG submission 114540) | Freshwater microbial communities from Kabuno Bay, South-Kivu, Congo - kab_022012_11m | ecosystem: Environmental > Aquatic > Freshwater > Lake | place: Democratic Republic of the Congo: South-Kivu...
AGCGATGCTAAAGCAATTTTTGTAAGCGATTTAACATTATACAATAAAATAAAGCCATCAATAACCAAATCAACCAATATTAAACATGTATTTTGTTTTTCAGACACAGATCAGCTTCTTTCTTTTTCAAAATTAATAGAGCAAGGGAAGTTTTTAGAAACAATGTACAAAGCAAAATTAAACGAAATAAAAAGCAGTATTAACGAAAATGATTTAGCAACAATAATATATACATCTGGTACTACAGGTTTATCGAAAGGAGTTATGCTATCGCACAAAAATTTAGTTACCAATGCTATTTCTACTTCAAAAATACAACCACTTAATTCATCTCATAAAGTGTTAAGTTTCTTGCCTTTATGTCATGTTTATGAAAGAATGATTAACTATCATTATCAATATTTAGGCATAAGTATTTATTATGCAGAAAATTTGGGAACAATTGGCGAAAATCTCCGTGAAATTTCTGCAAACGGGTTTTGTACTGTACCGCGCGTTTTAGAAAGCATGTACGATAAAATTAATTTGGCAGGAAAAGAACTAAAAGGAATAAAAAAGAAAATTTTTAATTGGGCTATTAAATTGGCTTTTAAATACGAAACAGAAAATAAAAATTGGTTTTATAAACAAAAAATAAAAATCGCTAACAAATTAGTATATAGCAAATTACTTTCGAAGCTTGGTGGTAACTTAAAAATAATAATATCGGGTGGATCTGCAATTCAAATACGACTATTAAAGTTTTTTTCAGCAATGGGAATTAAAATTATAGAGGGTTATGGGCTTACCGAAACGTCTCCAGTTATTTCTGTAAACCATCCGATTGAGGGAGGAATTAAATTTGGCACCGTTGGGTTAATTATTGATAATATAGAAGTTAAAATTGCTGACGATGGCGAAATACTAACCAAAGGACCATGCCTAATGTTGGGTTATTATAAAGATATTGAAGCAACTAAAAATGTTGTAGATTCTGATGGTTGGTTTCATACAGGCGATATTGGTAATATTGATAATGCTGGTTTTTTAAAAATTACTGACCGTAAAAAAGAAATATTTAAAAATAGTGGCGGTAAATATGTTGCCCCACAATTAATTGAAAATAAATGTAAAGAATCGAATTATATTGACAATGTTTTGGTTGTTGGTGAAAATCAGAAGTATAATGCTGCATTAATTTCCCCAAATTATGAATATTTGTTAAAGTGGATGGAAAAAAACAACCAGCACTTCGATAACAAAAACGAATTGGTATCGAGTCAAAAAGTTCATACGCTTTTTTATAAAGAACTCGAAAATGTTAATAAAAAATTAAGCCCTCACGAACAAATAAAAAAATTTAAAGTTATTGCAGAAGAATGGAGTCCACAAACAGGTGAACTTAGTCCAACTTTAAAATTAAAACGAAAGTTTTTACTTCAAAAATATAATAATGCAGTAAGCGAACTATTTGAATAAATCAAAAATTATAAATCTATTAAAACTTCATTTTTAATTAAATCTTCAACTGTTTCGCGTTTTCTAATTAAATAATCCTTATCGTTATATAATAAAACTTCAGCCGGTTTTAGTCTTGAGTTATAATTTGACGACATTGAAAAACAATAAGCACCGGCATTTTTAAAACACAAAATGTCGTTTTTTCTGATTTCGTTTATCATTCGGTCGCTGGCAAATGTATCGGTTTCGCAAATATACCCAACAACATTATATAATTTCTTGTTTCCATTAATGTTACTTAAGTTCAAAATTTCATGATACGAATCGTAAAACATTGGTCGTATTAAATGATTAAAACCGGAATTAATTCCTGCAAAAACGCAAGAAGTTGTTTGCTTAACAGTATTTACTTTAGTTAAAAAATAACCCGATTCGCTAACCAAATATTTACCTGGTTCAAACTGTAAAATATAATCGTGCTTCATTTTATCACAAAAGGCATTAAATACCTTACTAAACACATTTCCAAAAGAATTTATATCAGTAAACAAATCACTCTGACGATATTTTACTTTAAAACCACTACCAAAATCAATGTAATTAACCGTTTCTAGTTCTTCAACAATTGCAAAAACTAATTCTGCTGCTCTTATAAATATATCGGGGTCAATAATGTCGGAACCGCTATGAACGTGAATTCCTTCAACATTAATGTTTAAGTTTTTTATTAATCGTTTTACAAGTGGAAATTGGTGAATTGATATACCAAATTTTGAATCGATGTGGCCTACCGAGATTTTACGATTTCCACCAGCCATTAAATGCGGATTTATTCTAACACATACCGGTAAGTTTTTGTATGTAACTCCAATACGTTCTAATACATTAATATTGTCAACGTTAATTTTTACTCCTAAATTTATTGCTTCGTCATATTCCTGTTCCGATACGTTATTTGGTGTAAATAAAATTTGTTGAGGTTTATAACCGGCCAATAAGCCCAATTTAATTTCTTCAACAGAAACACAGTCGAGGTTTGAACCTAATTTTAATAATAATTTTAGAATGTTATTATTTGTAAGTGCCTTACAAGCATAAAATAATTTTAAGTTTTTAACATCAAAAGCATTAATAAAGTTGTTATAGTTGTTTTTTATAGTATTTGCATCATAAACATATAGCGGAGTTCCGTACTTTTCGGTTAAACCTATTAATTTTTGTTCCATTTTAATGATAATTTTTGTCGAAAATAGTTTTTTTTTGATTATAATTTAAGGAAAATCTAAAAATACCGAAATCGTTATGTTGAATTAATTTCAGCATCTACTAACAACTTGATACTTAGATTCTGAAACAATCCCGAATTATCGGGACAGAATGACGGAATAATTAATTTTTAGAAGTTACCTTAATTGAATAATAATTTAAAAGTTTAATTTGACAACCAAGAGTAAATGAAGGGTTCTTTTTCGATTTGTTTATTTTAATAAACTAAAAAAGCAATTCTTAATTAATATTTAGTAAATTTGTTACATTAAGAGCCAAAAAAACTATAAATTAAACAATAATAATGAAAAAAACTTTACAAAGAGAATTGTTTGGAAACATGCTGGTAATGATTATTTTAATTATTGTTATTGTTATAGTAGGACTAATAAACATAAAACAACAAAAAAATAATTTTGACAAATTAATTATTGAATATCGTGAAATGAGTTCAATACACGACTTAAATTATTCGCTAAATGAGTTTGAAAACTCATTTGGTTTATTACTTATGCTTAAAACCGATAGTGCCGAAAATGTTTTTTTGCAAAACCTAAAAAAAGTTTATAATAATTATAATTTAAGCAAAAACACTGTTTCAAAAAGTCATTCTATAAAATTATTAAATACTATTGGTAATAATTTAATTATTGTCATAACTGAAGGAAAAAATGTAATTAAAAATAAAAACAACTTATCGGAATATTTAATAACGCGTTCTAGCTCTATTATAAACAACTTTAATGAGTTAGCAGTAAATTCTGAAAACGAAATCATTGTTTTTCAAAACGAAGAAAAAAAGGAAATTAATGAGTACATTGTTAATTACAATAAAATTAATAATCAGAGCATTTATACTTTATTTTTTATTGGCTTAATTATAATTATTGGAAGTGCTTTTTGGGGACTTAATTTTGTAAAAAAAAGAACCACGCCAATATATAAGTTAATTGATTTTACAAAAACGGTAAGCGAAGGAAATTTAACTATTAAAAACGAGGTTAAATTCGGTAACGAGCTCGATTTTCTTTCAAAATCAATTAATACAATGGTCGAAAACCTGAACAATATAACTATATCCAGAAATTATTTTGATAATATTATTGGTAGCATTAAAGACCTTATAATTATTACAGATTCTAATGGAATAATTGAAATGACAAACGATGCTATTTATAAAATGTTGGGATATTACGATAACGAACTAGTTGGCAAAAAAATAAATTGTTTGTTTTCAGAAAATAATGCAGATATAGATTTTTTATTAAAAAATGAAAGTTTTAAAAATCAGAATATTGAAATTATACTATTAACAAAATCAAAGAATGAAGTATCTGCATTAATTTCTTTATCAAAAATGATTAATAAACAAACCGGTACTATTTCTTTGATATATGTAATTCACGATATAACTGAAAATAAAAGGATTCAAAATCAGCTCGAAAAAGAAAGAAAAGAAAGAGCTGTTGCAATTATTGATGCACAAGAAAATGAACGGATGAGAATTGCAACAGATTTACACGACGGTTTGGGGCAAACATTAACAAGTATATTATATTATATTGAAAATAATTTTTCTGAAATTTCTACAAATAATAAAGAGAATATTGTAGAAATTAATAACAGACTAAACACTGCTATTAAAGAGACTAAAAGTATTGCATATAATATTATTCCAATGCTACTTAAGGATTTTGGGTTAATAGTTGCAGTAAAAAAACTAGCCAATAGTTTGCTTATAAATAACAAAATTAATATTATTGTTACCGAGTTTAACTTTAAAAACAGATTAGAGTCAAAACTTGAGAAGATTTTATACAGAATATGCCAAGAAGCTTTAAATAATATTGTTAAACACTCGCAAGCAAAAAATGTTAATATTCAATTTATTAAACACGACAACTCGGTGGTTTTGCTTATTGACGATGATGGTATTGGATTTGATTCATCAAAAATTAACCTCGAAAACGGGTTTTCGGGAATTGGACTTATTAGTATGAAAGAACGAGTTGCAACATTTAATGGCACATTCTCAATAACATCTGAAAAAGAAAAGGGAACAGAAATACTTATTGAATTACCTTGTTAATATTTTAAAATGAATAAAATTAAAATTCTTATTGTAGATGACCACAATTTTATTGTTGAAGGCATAGTTGCAATGTTAAAAAACAATAAAGATATTGAAGTTATTGGCACTGCTAATAGCGGAAAAGAAGCAATATTAAAATTTGAATCGTTAAACCCAGATATTATTATAATGGACATTTCTATGCCCGACATTTCCGGAATAGAAGCAACAAAAATTATTATAAACAAACAACCTCTTGCTAAAATAATTGCTTTAACTCAACACGAAGATAGTGAATATATTTCGCAGTTTTTTAAAGCCGGAGGTGTTGGCTATTTATTAAAAACTGCAAAAAAGAACGAGTTTCTTGAAGCAATTGATAAAGTTAATAACGGAATTAAATACATTAGTAATTCTGCCTCAACTATTATTGTAGAAAGTTTAATATCGCCAACAAAAGACGAAAATACTAAAGAAATAAAAATACCTTTAACATCACGCGAATTAGAAATAATTAAACTAATTGCTACCGATTTAAATAATATAGAAATTGCTGATAAACTAAATATTAGCATAAGAACAGTTGAAACACACAGACGTAACATTATGCAAAAACTAAACGTTAAAAGCGTAGTGGCTTTAATCAGGTACGCTATTCAAAACAATATTATCACCATAAATTAAGTAATAAAACACAATTTGTCCGTATTTAATAGTATAAAGAATTACTATTAATTTGGTATTGTAAGATATTTATATTATATTGAATTTTGTAATTGAATTTTTTAACAATTATTAAAATTTAATTATATGAAAAGAAAAATGAATTTAATGGTAGCAGTGGCATTAATGTCGTTAGCTACATTTTTTGTAAGTTGTACCAAAGAAGGACCTGCAGGTGCTGATGGTACTAATGGAACTAATGGAACTGATGGTTATGGTGCAGTTACAGCTGCCGACCAAGCCGCATATGATGCTGCTAATGGAGTAAATGGTGCAAGAATGTATGACCATGTATTAAATTATGTTAGCGCTAATCAAACTGACTATCCAAACACTTATACTAATTTTTACAGATGCAAAAGCTGTCATGGTTGGGATTTGTTAGGCAGAAATGGGGTTTTAATTAATAAAACATCTTCGGCTACTTATCCAGTTGTTGCTGATGTTAATTTATATACTTGGGCAAAACAACACAGCATTAAAGAAATTTTTAATGCAGTTAAAAATGTTGGTGGAAGAAAAAAATCAACTGCTACATCTTATAATGGAACAATGCCAGATTATAGCGTTATACTAACCGATGCACAAATTTGGGACATTGTTAAGTTTTTAAAAGAAACCTCTCATAATGTTGGCGATTTTTACGATATGTCAACTTCAGGCGTTTATCCAACAGGAACAAAAACTTTCTCAAATATTGGTAAGGGCGGAAGCGCTGCAAACGGTTTAACAGTTTACAACTCAAAATGCAAAAGCTGTCATGGTGCCAACGGTACAACAATTGATATTTATTGCCAAGGTACAACATTAGGCGATATGTTTAGAAACGACCCACACGAAATTCAACATAAAGCACCATGGGGAATGCCTACAGACCGCGAACATATTGATTCTGGCTGTTCGTTTGCCGATGCAATGCCTTCAACCGGTATTTCTGACCAAGATATTAGAGATTTAATGGTTATGGGTCAAGATACAGTACTTTTCCCTTAATATTTAGTTTATATTAATAATTTCTTTCTCATTTACAGCCCGCTTATGCGGGCTGTTTTTATTTTCTAAAAACGATAAATGTAACTTTGGCTGTTTATTTTATTCGAAACTTTGCAAAGTCTTCTCGGCAATGCAAATTATAGCAAAGCAATTTGTCTTTATCTTGTAATAATAATTGTAGTAGTGTGCACATAAAAAACACATTACATTTAAAGTGCTGATATTCGAAATTAAAAAGCCAATAAATATTTTAGTTTATAGAGTTTAATGTAGTTTTTTAATGCTTAAATTGGTTTATATTAACAATATAAGATAATTTTTGTAGTTTATAAAAAAATTACTTATACGTGTTTTATGGTATATACATATACTATAAATTTGGTATTGTTTGCTAAGTTCTTTTTATTGAATTTTGCAACTAACAATTTATTAACAATTACTTAATTTATAATTACATGAAAAGAAAAATGAATTTAATGGTAGCAGTGGCATTAATGTCTTCAGCTACATTTTTTGTAAGTTGTACCAAAGAAGGCCCTGCAGGTGCTGATGGTACTAATGGAACTAATGGAACTAATGGAACTAATGGAACTGATGGTTATGGTGCAGTTACAGCCGCCGACCAAGCTGCTTACGATGCTGCTGACGGTAAAAGAGGTGGAGTTTTATACGACAATTGGACAGCTACCGAATCGGGTATTACAGGAATTCCTGCTGAAGTAACTGCAAAATCAGAATTCTTCAGATGTAAATCATGTCACGCATGGGATGGCCTTGGTAATAAAGCTTCGTATATAAACAGAGCAGGAACAGCAAGCCGCCCAAATGTTTGTTCATCAAATTTAAGAATGTATGCTGCAAGTTATAGTATCAAACAAATTTTTGATGCTATTAAATATACCGGAGGAAGACAAAAATCTACTAACACCTCTTACTCTGATGTTATGCCCGACTATAGTATTTTACTTTCTGACGCTGATATTTGGGACTTGGTAAAATATTTAAAAGTAGAAGCTGTAAATACAGATTTACTATATGATTATACAACAACAGGAATTTATCCAACTGGAACTGTTACATTTTCAAATATTGGTAAAGATGGCGTTGTAGCCGACGGAAATACATATTATACTTCTAATTGTACATCATGCCATGGTGCTAATGGAAAATTAATTGCAACAGTAAATGTTGGAAAATTAGGTAGAACAAAACCAAATGAAGTTTGGCATAAAGTTAAATTTGGTCAACTTGGTTCAGGTATGAACTCGGGTTTTCATAATATAACCTTGCAAGAATTAAAAAATTTATATGTTGCATTACAAGACACTCTTACATACCCTAATTAATTTTTAGATATTTTATTAAAAAGACCGCTTCAAAATTGAAGCGGTCTTTTTTTTGTTAGATAATTATGCTTAACTTTTATTGATTTTTTTTCTTTTCCAAATAGCGTTTAAAAGCAAAACTGCTAATAAAACATCTAAAGGTACGCCAAAAAACAAAACCAAAGTAGATAGTCGAACCTTAAAAAGCCATTAACTCACTTATTAACAAATAGATGGCGATAACTTTATTTGTATAAATCTGCAATTTTTTATATCTTTATACTATTAAACTTGCAAAAATTTTTTGTAAAAAAATGATTTCTAATGCGGAATTTGGAATTAAAGATTTAAACAATTATAATCTTGCTCATGCAAAAAAAGACTGCCTCAATAAACGAAGCAGTCAAAATCTAAATAATAAAATGAAGAAAAACGAAATATTACTACTAAGGAATAAATTTCATGAAATATGATCCTGAACACCTGTGTTCATATCCATGTCTTGAATTGTCAAATTGAGCTACATTAAACAAATATTCTTTTAATAAATCAGTAAATTGAATGTCGTCATCGCTACCGGTATTTAATTTACGTGCAATCTCTGCTGTCCATTTTCCATTATTCCAGACTGCTCCTATTGTTAAATCTCCTCTGCTCCCGGTTGGTACAGCATGAATACGTTCACATACAATAGCATTAAGTGTGGAATATTTAGGCCAATATATAGCTGCATCGGCATCGCTAACTCCGTTTGTAGCATCTCCAACACATTCACCTGCATCAATTTCTGCTTGTGTAATAAACATAGCATCGGCAAAATCGGTTGGATTTTTTTCCATCCATTTCGGACGTGATTTATCAGCAATACGGTTGTGTGAGGCAGCGGCTGTTCCTGCGTCGCCATATCTGCCTCCATCTTCTCCGTTTGAGCCTGACCATACATCAGTATATGTATCATCCACGTATCCAATCATTTGAAATATTCCGGCCGTAACTTCGTGGGAAGTTGAATTAATTGTTAATCCTGTGCCGGATGCGGAAGTAACTGCGCCTGCACGTGCAGCCTTACTATGCCAAAGATCGGCACGACCGCTTGACAACCATGCATCATCAATAATACCGTTAACACTTACATGAGGGTCCTGGTCAGTTGGATAATACATGTGACATTTGGTCATACATCCGCCTGTAGAATATGGGTCGCCGGCGATGGTGCCGATGGGCCAAAAGAACGAAATTCGATCTTCTGACTCATTTGTGTTCGGTTTAGCCCATGCGCCGGTAGCAAACGACCAGGAACCGTTACGTGTAAAACTTGCAGTAGGGTCGGCCCATTCTGCCAGAAAATAAATATCGGTACTAGTGTAAACGGCTTTTAGTTTTACATTAATACTACTGTTAAATGCATGGCAACCTGCACAATTATTTATTTTTGATGGATCGTTTGGCGGATTATTTGTTTCGCCAAGAGCTACAGTTAATGAAGGTGCACTTGCCCATAGGTTATCTTCATTTCCATCTACCAGTGGACCAGTACTTACCTTAATAGCATTAAGCTTTGTTAAGTCATAAGAAGAACCTATTGTTATCGTCTCTGAAACAGCATCAGATTTCTTTCCGTTTTTTGATATTACCTTTAATGTTACCGTATAAACACCGGCAACCGAATAAGCATGACCCGGATTAACTTCTGTTGACGTCCCTGCATCGCCAAAAGTCCATTCATAACTTTCCGCATCTTTGGAACAATTTGTAAAAATTATTGTTTCACCAATGGTTGCAGAAGTTTTTGAAGCCGTAAAACAAGCAACAGGTTCTTTCTTACATGAAGAAAAAACTAATCCTGATAAAATAATCAGAATAACCACTTTAATAAATTTTTTGTTTTTCATATAATAAATTTTTTAAGTTTGAATATTAATAAAATAATTATTACAAAATTAAAGTGGATTTAAATATAACACACATTACTCTGTATGTTTCTGAACACATATCTACGTGTTATTAAATATGTTATCTGTGTGTTATTAAACACCTCGCATAAAATCTGATGTTTAATTTCACATACATTTTTAATTCTTCATTTGGTTTCATAAAATTAGAAAACACTTTCCAAAAATCTTTTTTCTTTCGTTTTAGATTACAGTTGCTGTACTCGACTTTGAGCACTCGTCAGCGACAAATAAAATTGTTTTTAGGATTTTCTTGTTGAACTTTTTTTTAAAGCATTTTTAAAATTCATGCTTTTTTTATCTGCTTTTGAGCACATTTATTTGCTTTATTGAAAGCCGAATCTAATCGCTTTTATTATACATAAAATATTTTCTTCAAGTACAATTCAGCATCTTTGTTTCCGTTACAATGCATAGGTATTTTTTCTTTATTGATTTTTATTACAATAATATTTTAACTTTTGTTGATTTTTTTTTCTTTTCCAAATAACGTTTAAAAGTAAAACTGCAATTAGTACATCTAACGGAACACCAAAAAATAAAACTAAAGTAGCTAAAGATTCCTGTCCGTTACACGATAATGAACACGAAAGAGCAGCTATAATAATCATTAAAATCACAACAAGAATTATAGTTAAAATTGAAAGTATTGTTCTCACTGCTATATCGATACCTGTTAATTTTTCATAAATAGGATTTTCTTTTTGTATTTCAGTAATTTTTTTATAATACTCATTATTAAACCAACTTTTAATATTCTCATAAACAGGGTTACTCATAGGAATTTCAATAATACTGTCATTTTCATAAATAGCTTTTAGTACTATCGAAGAATCTGCATTTTTAAGAAAGCATGAATAAATAAATTTTTTAGAAGATAAATATGGAAATAACCGATAACGTTCCGCTTCTGATGCGTCAATGGTTGAGCCAATCTTTGGACTTAAAATAAGAGTATCGGGAGGTGTTGTAATTGATTTTATAACCGGCAAATATTTGTTTTCAGATGACATTAAATTTCCGATACTAATCATCATTAATAAACCACTTATCGTTAATATTAAATCGTGGGTTTTTGGTTTTATATACGAATGCTTTAAAAGTTTGATTTTTGATTTTTTATGTGGATAAAAAAAGGTCGTCATTTTTTGACGACCTCCTGACTTCGCCAATGCGACACTTTTTAAAATATTTTTTACTTAACTTTTTTCTTGATAAAAAAGTTAACAAAAAATCAAGGCAAAACAATGCTCCCAAGCTCTCTTTCAAAAGCTAAGCA